>Ga0208676_1000004_pt1 | contig 313150 bp, 278 predicted proteins | sample Colrivmeta1370A3_FD_187623 | JGI IMG/M metagenome (GOLD analysis project Ga0208676, IMG submission 187623) | Estuarine microbial communities from the Columbia River estuary - metaG 1370A-3 (SPAdes) (version 2) | ecosystem: Environmental > Aquatic > Marine > Intertidal zone > Estuary | place...
GTAAGAACCATCGGTTCCTGCATTTGGAGCTATTTCGATAAGAGCAGTTTTACTATCACGAGTTGCACTTTCACAATTAGAAGCAGTATCGAATTGAGAAGCCCAATAGGTTGTGTTATTAGTTAAAGTTGTAGTAGAAGGTAGTTCTACAGTTGAAGTTTCATCTGCATACCATCTAACAGTATTACCAGCACCAATAGTATCAACTGTTAAATCAGCTAAAGTAGGAGAGCTTGCTAAATCAACAATACAATAAGATTGATCAGCATCTGTAATAACAGGAGCAGGTATTACAGTAATAGCTACAGTAACAATAGCAGTATCATCAGGACATATAGTACCTCCAGCGACTGTATATGTATAAACACCAGCCACATCGGTTCCAGCAACAAAGTTTCCAGAATGAGCAGATCCATCAGGAGCCGTCCAAGTACCAGTTGCATCTGGGCTACCACCTAATAAAGTAAATAAATCAGTATCTGCTAAATCAATTTCACAATCAGAGTAAGAACCATCGGTTCCTGCATTTGGAGCTATTTCGATAAGAGCAGTTTTACTATCACGAGTTGCACTTTCACAATTAGAAGCAGTATCGAATTGAGAAGCCCAATAGGTTGTGTTATTAGTTAAAATTGTAGTAGAAGGTAGTTCTACAGTTGAAGTTTCATCTGCATACCATCTAACAGTATTGCCAGCACCAATAGTATCAACTACTAAATCTTCTAAAGTAGGAAGAGGTGTTAAGGCCGTAATACAATAAGATTGATCAGCATCCGTAATAACAGGAGCAGGTATTACAGTAATAGCTACAGTAACAATAGCAGTATCATCAGGACAGATTGTACCTCCAGCAACAGTATATGTATAAACACCAGCCACATCAGTTCCAGCAACAAAAGTTCCAGAATGAGCAGATCCATCAGGAGCGGTCCAAGTACCAGTTGCATCTGGGCTACCACCTAATAATGTAAATAAATCAGTATCTGCTAAATCAATTTCACAATTAGAGTAAGAACCATCGGTTCCTGCATTTGGTGCTAATTCTAAAGTAACAGTTGTTGGAGTTCGATTTAATCCTTCACAATTGGAGGCGTCGTAGGTTGAAGCCCAATAAGTGGATCCATTAACTAACAAAGTTGTTGGTGAAAGTGGGATTCCAAGATCTTCAGTTCCATCATAATCAAGAGTATACCAAAGAATTGTTGGGTCAGAACTTAAATCTGCAATTGTTGGAGCTATTGTAAAACAAATTTCGGTTGTAGTATTAATAACAGGAGCTGGTAATTGATAAATAACCACTTCAGTTTTAACACGAGGACTAGGCAATCCACAAGTACCACTTTGTTGTACAAAATAATCCCCACTAACTAATAGGTCGTTAGGATCTAAAGCAGTACCTCCAGTTAATGTGGTAAACCACTCGATATTTTCCCCTTCCGCATCTAAGTCACTAACTTTAGGGAATTCACTTTCACAAATTCCAACCAAAGCCTTCCAGCCTGTAGGAGAAGGACATGTTTGTGAAAAAGTAAATTGTAAAGTAAAAAGTGAAATAATTAAGAATAGAAATGTTATTTTTTTTGATAATAAAAATTCTTCTTTTTCCATTGAATTTAAGTTTGATTAATTGAAAGTTTTTATTGTAAACTCAAGTATGTATACAATGTTTTAAAACTAAGAATATTTACTTAATAATTTAAGGAAAAGCAACGTTAAAACATGTTAGTTATCAACAGAGTTATTAAAAATAAATTTTTATAAAAATATGGATAAATTAACGTTTGTTTTTATAGGTTTAATTACATTTGAAATTATAAAAATCAGCTTTAAATGAATGTACATTTTATTGCTATTGGAGGAAGTGCTATGCATAACCTCGCTATAGCTTTGCATAATAAAGGTATCCAAGTAACTGGTAGTGACGACACTATATTTGAACCTTCAAAGACTAGATTAGAAAATAAAGGTTTACTGCCAGATAAATTTGGTTGGTTTCCTGAAAAAATTAACACTTCAATTGATGCAGTTATTTTGGGGATGCATGCTAAAGAAAATAACCCTGAATTATTGAAAGCTCAGGAGATTGGACTTAAAATTTATTCTTATCCAGAGTTTTTATTTGAGCAATCGAAGGAAAAAACGAGAGTTGTTATTGGAGGATCTCACGGGAAAACGACAATAACTTCTATGATATTACACGTTATGAATTATCATAATATTAATGTCGATTATATGGTTGGCGCGCAACTTGAAGGGTTCGAAACGATGGTTCATTTAACAGCTGAAAATGAGTTCATGGTTTTGGAAGGTGATGAGTATTTATCCAGTCCAATTGACATGCGCCCTAAATTTCATTTATACCAACCTAATATTGCATTAATAAGTGGAATTGCATGGGACCATATTAATGTATTCCCAACTTTTGAAAATTATATAGAGCAGTTTTCAATTTTTGCCGATTCGCTAACTAATGGCGGAATCATGGTGTATAATGAGGAAGATGAAGTAGTGAAAAGAGTGATTGAAAACACTCAAAAACCATTCAAAAAATATCCGTATAAGACGCCAAATTTCAAATTAGTAAATGGTACCACAATAATTGATACACCAGAAGGTGAGATGCCTTTAGAAATATTTGGAGTTCACAATTTGCAAAATTTAGCTGGGGCAAAATGGATTTGCCAACATATGAGTGTTAATGAAGATGAATTTTATGAAGCGATTGTTAGTTTTAAAGGAGCGAGTAAGCGCTTAGAAAAAATTGCAGAAAATGCATCAACTGTAGTTTTTAAAGATTTTGCACATTCTCCAAGTAAAGTTGAAGCAACTACTAAAGCAGTTAAAGAACAATATGCAAATAGAAAAGTATTAGCTTGTTTAGAATTGCATACCTATAGCAGTTTAAATCCAGAATTTTTAAATGAGTATAGAGGTGCGTTGGAGTTTGCTGATAAGGCCGTAGTTTTTTATTCACCACATGCTGTTGAAATTAAAAAACTAGAAAAAATTTCCGAACAACAAATTAAAGACGCCTTTAAGAGAGATGACTTAATTGTTTATACCAATCCAGTTGAATTTAAAGAATTTTTATTCAAACAAGATTTTGAAAATATGGCTTTGCTTCTTATGAGTTCTGGAAATTATGGAGGCCTGGATTTTAATAGTTTTAAAGACTTAATTTAGTTTTTCTTCCAAAAGAAAGGAGTAAACAATATTAGTACTGTAAATAATTCTAATCTACCAATCAGCATTAAAAATGAGCAAACCCATTTTGCACCTATAGATAAATGGAAGTAATTATCTACTGGACTTACAGATCCAATGGCGGGACCAATATTACCTAATGACGATGCTGTTGCTCCAATTGCAGATTCAAAATCTAATCCCAAAAAGGTTAATATTATTGAGCTTACAATAAATATGAGCATATATAATACGAAAAAGGATAGAATATTGTAAATAATTGTTTTTGGGACACCACCTTTATCGTAACGAACTGGGATGATTGCATTTGGGTGTAATAGTTTTTTAAATTCATAAAAACTACTCTTAATCATAACAATATGACGAACAATTTTTACGCCTCCACTTGTTGAACCTGCAGAACCACCTATAAAAAACAAAGAGAACATTAACATTGTTGCAAAAGAACTCCACATTGTAAAATCAGCTGAAACAAAACCTGTTGTTGTTAAAACGGAAATTACCTGAAATGATGCATGTCTAAATGCACTCTCAGTTTCTCCCCAAGGTTTAGGATGATCTATGCTAGTTATTAAATGTGGACTTTGATGATTCATAATAATGTACGTTATTAAAATCACTAAGAAGAGTGTTCCGAAAAAGTAATATTTAAATTCCTCACTATTAAATACTTTACTGATTTTTCCTTTTAATGCAAAATATGTCAAAACAAAATTCGTTCCGGCGATAAACATAAAAAGAGTAATAATATATTGAATAATAGGGTAGCCGTTATAATGAGCGATACTTGCATTTTTGGTTGAAAATCCACCTGTACTCATAGTTGCCATCGCATGATTAATAGCATCGAACCATGTCATTCCAGCTATTTTAAGCAAAAAGAATTCTACTATTGTTAATACAAAATAAATAAGCCATAATCTTTTTGCTGTTTCAGTAATTCTAGGGTGCATTTTATCAGCTGATGGACCTGGGGCTTCAGCCATAAAAAGCTGCATACCTCCAATTCCAAGAAGAGGTAAAATAGCGACAGTAAGAACAATAATCCCCATTCCCCCAATCCAGTGTGTTGCGCTTCTCCAAAATAAAATCCCTTTGGGCATTGATTCTATATCCAATAAAATAGAAGAGCCTGTTGTTGAATACCCTGAAATTGTTTCAAAAAAAGCATTTGTGTAATTTGGGATTGTATCTGTAAAAACATAGGGTAAAGTACCAGTTAAGGTTAGCATAAGCCAACCTAAAGTAACAATAAGATAACCTTCTTTTTTTCCAAGATTTTTTTTCGCATTTCTATTAAAAAACCAAAGAATAAATCCAATAAATATGGTTGTTATTCCCGCTTGTAAAATACCCCATTTTTCAGTTTCATTGTAATAAATACTAAAAGGAATTGCGAATAACATGAATAAACCATTTAGCATGGATGTCAATCCTAAAAAGCTTATTATAATTTTAAAATTAAGTTGTTTCATAGATTAATTGAACAGCTTTTCAACTTTAGTAATTGCTTCAGGTAAACAAAAGACAACAGCTTTATCACCTGCTAAAATTTGAAAATTGCCATAAGTCATGTGTGCAATTCCATTTCTAATTACCCCTCCAAAAACAGCACTTCTGGTTAAGTTAATTTCCTTAATTAATTTTTTAGTAACTAAAGAATTTTCTTTCACTCGAAATTCTAAAACTTCCGCATCAACATTGTGTAAGTTTGCAAGTTTTAACACATCGCCTTTGCGTACATGTTTGAAAATTGCACTTGCAGCTAATAATTTTTTATTTACTAAAGTATCAATTCCAATGGTTTGAGAAATGTTTATATAATCCATGTTTTCAACCAAAGCAATGGTTTTTTTTACTCCTTTAGATTTAGCAACAAGACATGACATTATATTAGTTTCAGAATTACCAGTTACGGCAACAAAAGCATCCATCCCCGAAATATTTTCTTCATCTAATAATTCTACATCTCTTCCATCTCCTTTTATAACCAATACATTTGGTAATTTTTCGGCAACATCTTTAGCTCTTTCCTTATTTATTTCAAATAATTTAATATTGAATTTATTATCACATAAATTTCTTGCTGATTTTACTCCAATTTTCCCGGCACCTAAAATCATAACATCTTTTACTCCAAACGGAGTTTTCCCCATAAGTTTGTGAAGTTCTTTAATACTTTCTTTAGGAGCAGAAAAGTAAATTTGATCGTTATAATGATAAATGGTGTCTCCTCTTGGAATTATTGTTTCACTTGTATTCTCTGGCTTAACTGCAATTGTAATAAATTCTATATCAGAAAATCGTTCTCTAGCTTCTTGAACGGTTAAATTTATCAAAGGAGAGTTATATTCTAAGGTACTTCCTAAGATATTTAATGTTCCGTTTTCAAATTCAATAGTATCATTAAAAGCAGATTGAGTAAGGAGCATTTTAATTTCATCCGCTGCTAATTCGCCTGGAGAAATCATATTGTCTATACCTATTTCAGTGAAATCAATTTCAGAATTTTGAGTAAATTCATGATTGGAGATTCGAGCAATTGTTTTTTTTGCTCCTAATTTTTTAGCTAATACCGACATTGTAAAATTGGTATTTTGAGATTCTGTAACAGCTAAAAAAATGTCGGCCTTATCAATGTTTAATTCTTTTAAAAGTTTAATTGATGTGGCATCTCCCTTTTTTGTAATTACATCAATGTGGTTACTGGCATACTCTAATTTTTCAGAGTCTAAATCTACTAAGTATATATCTTGAGATTCAAAAGAAAGTAGCTTTGCTAAATGAAAACCAACGTCTCCAGCACCTGCAATAATAATTTTCATATATTGATTATTTAAAGCAAAGATATTACTCTTATCTTTGATAAAAAAATTTGCAAATGAGATATGAGAATAATTCCTTGTCTATAAAGGCTTGGGCTGAAAGTGATAGGCCGCGTGAAAAATTGTTGTTAAAAGGGAAAATTGCTTTGTCTGATGCTGAATTAATTGCAATATTAATTGGCTCGGGAAGCAGAAATGAAACTGCGGTAAGTTTATCTAAAAGAATTTTAGCTTCCATTGATAATAATTTGAATAAACTTAGCAAGTTATCAGTACTAGACTTGCAAAAATTTAAGGGCATTGGTGAAGCAAAAGCTATTTCGATAATTACAGCTTTAGAATTGGGAAGAAGAAGGAGGATTGAAGAAGCTTTAGTATTGGCCAAAATTACAAGTAGTAAAGAAGTTTTTAATATTATGCAGCCTTTAATTGGTGAATTACATTATGAAGAATTTTGGATTATTTATTTAAATAACTCTAATAAAATAATTCATAAGGAACAATTGAGTAAGGGAGGTTTAACAGGTACATTAGTAGATGTTCGATTGGTTTTTAAAAAAGCAATTGAATTAAATGCAACAGGTATAATTTTATGCCATAATCACCCATCTGGAAAATTACAACCTAGTAGTGCAGATATATCTATAACAAGTAAATTAAAACAAGCAGGAGAAACTCTCGATATAAAAGTGTTGGATCATTTAATTGTTACTGAAAATGATTATTTTAGCTTTGCAGATGAGAATATTTTATAACTTAAAATATGAAAACAATCTTCTGCCTAATTTGGATATATAATGTTATTAGTTTATACACATAAAATTACCCCAAGGCTTAATTATATTTTTAAGCATTTTTTTGGTAGAATATTAAATATACAAGTTGATTTCACAACTAAAGTAGATGAATTTGTAGCTCATAATGGCCCAAAAATATCTTACTCAAAGTCACCCTTAGGTTCTGAATTTTTTATAAGAAGTCATGACCTATTGTTTGACCAAGGGATTAGTGATATTGATATTCATATTTCTCAATGGGATGATGTTCCTTGTTTTTTTCAAACTGGTGAAAGTTCGAGTATTCCTTTTGATATTTTTGCAGCAAGTTTTTATTTAATTAGTAGATATGAGGAATATGTTCCACATGTTCAGGATATTCATGATCGTTTTCCTGTTGGTGAAAGTTTAGCTTTTAAAAATGGCTTTTTAGAAAAACCAGTAATTGATATTTGGGCTTTTAAATTTTTAGAACTTTTAAAAATTAAATTCCCTGATTATCCTTATATAAAAAGGTCATTTAATTTTATTTCAACTATAGATGTTGATAGAGCATATACTTTTAAAAATAAAGGAATTATTAGAACAATTGGTGGTTTTTTTAAAGATGTTTTTCAATTTCGTTTATTAAATTTTTGGAATAGATTGTTAACAGTTTTAAATTTTAAAACAGATCCTTTTAATACCTTTTCAACTATTTTAAAAATTAAAAAAGAGTTTAATGTAAATACTTTGTTTTTCTTTTTAGTGGGAGATTATACTACTTATGATAAAAATATATCTTCATCTAATAATAAGTTTAGATCTTTAATAAAATCAGTTTCAGATTATGCTAAAATAGGCTTGCATCCATCTTATTTTTCATTTAAAAATGCTGAATTAGTAAAAAAAGAAAAGTTAAGGTTAGAAAATATTATAAATACACCTGTAACTTTTTCAAGGCAACACTATTTGCGTTTAAGCATTCCTGAATCCTATCAAAATTTAATTGATTTAGATATTCAGGAAGATTATACAATGGGTTATGCTAAATCTGTTGGGTTTAGAGCAAGTACTTGTACACCGTTTTATTTTTATGATTTAGATTTTGAAATTCAAACACCTTTAAAAATATTCTCTTTTGCTTTTATGGATGTAACTTTAAAAGATTTTTTAGAGCTTTCAAATAAAGAAAGTTTAGCAAAAATTTTAGAATTAAAAAATGAAGTTTTGAGTGTAAATGGAACTTTTATAAGTCTATTTCATAATGAATCATTTAGTGAAAATGAAAAGTGGAATGGGTGGACTACTATTTATAAGAAAATGTTAAGTGAATAGTGGCATTGTGAAAAACTGAGTGTACACCCTATTTATTGTAGCTTTTTCAATAGTAATTGATAAAAATACAGCCTTCAAAATATTTAATAAATACTAGTTATCTTTTGTGAATTGATTAATATTTATATTTTTAGCAAATGAAAATCAATCACATTTTTTTCGATTTAGACCATACGCTTTGGGATTTCGAAACAAATTCAAATATTGCTTTTGAAACTATTTTTAAAAAGCATAAGATGAATGTAAATCTTCAGAAATTTTTAAATTATTATCAAGGTATAAATGATAATTATTGGAAAATGTATAGAGAAGAGCGAATTACTAAAGAAGAGTTACGCTATGGTAGATTAAAAGATGCATTTACCAAAATCAGATATAATGTTGATGACGATTTGATAAATTATTTGGCAATAGATTATATTGAATATTTACCAAATAACAATCAACTTTTCGATGGCGCACATGAAATTTTGGACCACTTACACCCCAATTATAACTTGCATATTATTACAAACGGATTTAGTGAAGTGCAGTCAAAAAAAATTGATAAATCTGGTTTAAGTAAATATTTTGATAAAATTATCACTTCAGAAGCAGCCGGTGTAAAAAAACCAAATCCAATTATTTTTGAATACGCTTTAGAACAAACAAAAGCAGCCTCAAGCGAATCTATAATGATTGGAGATAATTGGGAAGCAGATATTATGGGGGCTAAACAGGCTGGCTTCGATGTTATTTTTTGTAATTTTGGGGCAAAACCCGTAAGCGAAAGTATTAAGTCCGTTACGAATTTATTAGAATTGAAAAAATTCTTATAAGCAATAAAATTTAAGAAACCCCGTTAAATTTTTGAATGAAAAATTTTAAATTCCCTTTAATTTTTTTGTTAGCTGCTTTAGTTAATAGCTGCACTAAAGATGTTGATTTCAACCAAATTGATGATGCAAATATTCATGCATCATATATCGTTACATTAGTTCATTTTGATTTAGAAGCGAACAAGTTTTTAGATGAAATTAATCAAGAAATGAACTGGACTAGTGATGTTATTGCTGCTAAAATTTCTACTGAATCTCAAAAATACCTTGAAAAAGTTGAGTTTACAATTATAACTGAAAATTCATTTGATAGAGAGTTTTTAATAAATGTTATTTTTTTCGATGAAAACCAAATTCCAATTTATCAACTTAATCCAACAATAACAATTCAACCAAATTCTTCAAGTACAAAAACTATAATTATACCACAAAGTGATATAGATTTCATTTACAAAGCAAAATATTTTGGGTTTAATATTGAAATGCCTCCAAGAGTAGATGGAGGTGTTCTTTCAGGTAATGAAACCTACAAACTCAATCTAAAATCATCGGTTGAACTGTTTTTTAATTATAGAAAAATATGAGAAAAATATTATTTTTAAGTTTTCTTGTTTTTTCTTTTGGATATTCTCAAAATAAACAGGTTTTATACGATTTTAATGGGTTGCCTCAAACACTTTTATTAAATCCAGGTTCCAAGGTTACTAATAAATACCACGTTGGCATACCACTTTTATCACAAATATCGCTGCAAGCTGGTTTTACTGGTTTTTCAGCATATGATATTTTTGCAGACAATGGAATTCCTATTAATGATAAAATTAGGGCAGCTGTAAATAATTTTGGAAAATCAGAATTTGTAACCATAAATGAGCAATTGGAAATTTTAAGTGGTGGTTTTGAGTTGCCAAATAAATCTTATTTAAGTTTTGGTTATTATCAGGAATTTGATTTTTTAGCAAAAATACCCAAGGATGTTATTGATTTATTTTATGAAGGAAATACCATAATTGATAGACGATATTCAATAAAAAAACTTTCTTCAAGAGCTAATTTGTTAGGAGTATTACACGTTGGCTTGACTAAAAAGATAAATAAAAAATGGCAGGTTGGTGCAAGAGCAAAAATTTATTCAAGTGTTTTAAATGCTAGTACTAAAAATAATTCTGGTAATTTTTATTTAAAAAATGGTAATTTAAATATTTACAATCAACATTTGGATAATGTAAATTTTTCATTACAAACATCAGGAGTAGTTTTGAATGATCAAAACGAAATTACACCTTCCTATGTGAAAAGTAATTTTTTGTTTGGAGGTAGTTTAGGACTTGGAATAGATTTAGGGTTTACCCATCAATTAAAAAAACAATGGGTTGTTACCGGAAGTATTTTGGATTTAGGGTTTATATATAATACGAAGAATGTTGAATCATATAATGTAAAAGGCAACTTTCAAGTTGAAGGATTGCAACTGGTTTTTGATCCAAATAATCCGCAAAAATATTGGGAAGAGATAAAGTCTGATTTTGATGAGGATATTATCTTGGATACTATTAATTCTAATTATATATCTTTTCGACCTGTAAAATTAAATGGGGCAATTAGTTATTCATTTGGAAGATCATATGATTATTGTCGGTTTTTAATTGATGCAGATTCTTATTTAAATAAAGTAGGCTTTCAAATGTTTTCTACTTTTGGAGCCGTTCATTCCTATATTGCTGGTACTTTTTTTTATGAACGAAAACTCTCTAAAAAAGTAAGTACAAAACTCACCTATACTATAGATCCTTTTTCATTTGCGAATTTAGGAGCCGGATTGTCTATGCAATTGGGACCTGTGAATACTTATTTAGCTGTAGATAATTTATTGAATTTATCGAATCTATATGATTCAAAAAGTGCGAGTATTCAGCTTGGCTTTAATATAATTGTACATCATAAAAATTAGTACTTTTACAAGTGTTAAATTAAAATTAATAATCATGAATAAATTTTTTTCATTAGTTTGCTTCTTGCTATTATTTAGCTCTTCAATAATTTTTGCCCAAAAAAACAATTTAAATTCCTATAAGTACATTTTAGTACCAATGCAATATGAATTTCAAAAATCTGAAGATAGTTTCCAGATAAATTCATTAACAAAATTTTTATTCAATAGAGCTGGTTTCACTGTGCTATTTACAAATGAATCATATCCTATGGATTTAGCTAGTAATGGTTGTTTAGCTTTAAAAGTAATTGTTAAAAACAATTCTAGTTTTTTAAGAACCAAAATGAGTTTTAATTTGGTAGATTGTCACAATAATGTCATTTACGTTACGCAGGAAGGACTTTCCCGAGAAAAAGTATACAAAAAAGCGTACCATGAAGCCATTAGAGGTGCTTTTAATGAATTAGAAAACATAAACTACGTGTATAGAGGTGTTGAAAATGAAAATGCACCACAAGTTGTAAATGTGGTAGATGAAAAACCAGTTAAATTAGAGAAAGCAGTTGAGAAAGTTGTTCAAAAAACTGAAAAGGTAAAAGAGGTTGAAGTGAAAGTTGCTGCGCCATTGGTAGAAAAGAAAATAAAAAAAGTAGCTCAGGTAAAAGAAGAAATAGCGATGAAAACTTCGGCTTATTCAATTGAAGGGAACTATACTTTTGATAAATGGGGTGCATGTACAATTTCTAAAAAAGAGGATTATTTTTCTGTTATTGGAGGTGATGAAAATTTTGAATTTGCAGTTATTTATAAAACGTCAAAACCAACTATTTTTATAATTAAATGGGCCGCTTTTAAGCAGCCTCAATTAGTGGAGCTTGATGCAGTAGGAAATTTAAATATTGATTCGAATGAAGCAATAAAAGTTTATAAAAGAATAAACTAATAATTATATTTATTTTTCCAAAGTTTTTTTAAAAAGTCTCGTAAACTGTTTTCACGAGAATTATTTCCTGGTTCAAACAGTTTGGTATTTTTAATTTCTTCAGGAAAAAATTCTTGGTCTGCAAAATTATTTTCAAAACTATGAGCGTATTTATAACTTTTCCCATAATCTAATTCTTTCATTAGTTTAGTAGGTGCATTTCTTAAATGTAAGGGAATAGATAAATCTCCAGTTGCTCTTACTAGTTCTTGTGCTTTTCCAATGGCTTCGTAAGAAGCATTACTTTTTGGTGATGTAGCTAAATAAATAACGCATTGACTTAAAATAATACGTGATTCAGGAAAACCAATAATATTAACGGCCTGAAACGTATTGTTAGCCATAATTAAAGCTGTTGGGTTTGCATTACCAATATCTTCAGAAGCTAAAATTAAAAGGCGTCTGGCAATAAATTTAGGTTCCTCACCACCTTCAATCATTCTGGCCAACCAATAAACAGCTGCATTTGGATCACTTCCTCTTATAGATTTTATAAAAGCAGATATAATATCATAATGTTGCTCACCTGTTTTATCATACAAAACGGTGTTCTTTTGAATTTTCGAGAGCACTAAATCGTTCGTAATTTTAATAGGCTCTTCTTCCGAATTTACAACCAGTTCAAAAATATTTAACAATTTTCTAGCATCTCCACCAGAAATTCGTAACAAAGCTTCAGTTTCAATTATTTCTATTTTCTTTTTAGAAATTTCATCATCTTTATGTAAAGCACGCTCTAATAATTCTTCTAAATCGGCTTTGCTAAATGAATTTAATATGTAAACCTGACAACGAGATAGGAGAGCGGGTATAACTTCAAAACTTGGATTTTCGGTTGTAGCACCAATTAAAGTAATCCACCCTTTTTCAACTGCACCTAATAAAGAATCCTGCTGAGATTTACTAAATCTATGAATTTCATCAATAAATAAAATTGGATTTTTACTGGTAAATAAACCACCGCTTTGTTTCGCTTTATCAATAACATCTCTTATATCCTTTACTCCCGAGTTAATTGCACTAAGTGAATAAAACGGACGTTTAGATTCCTGAGCAATAATATTGGCCAATGTTGTTTTGCCAATACCTGGAGGTCCCCAAAAAATTAATGAGGGTATAAATCCGCGTTTAATATGTTGCGTTAATGCACCGTTTGGCCCAACCAAATGTTGTTGGCTAATATAGTCATCTAAGTTTCTTGGGCGAATTCGTTCCGCTAATGGTTCATTCATAGAGTAAAAATACTAATAAAAATGTTTTGGGCATTACACTACATTGCATTTGTGCCGGGCTATTCGTTAAATCTTTTTTAGAAAATTAAAAAAGGATATCACTTCTATCCCTAATGCTAAAATTAGTTACGTTATTATCATAAAATTTAGAACATAAAATGTTATTTTTATCAGGTAGAATTCTATACTTAGGCAATGCACGAAAACCAATTTAAATTTAAAAATCATTCTTTTTTAATTCCTGTTCTTGCAATAATTTGTATTTGGATGATATATATATTTGAAATTCAATTTGGATTCAATTTCAATAAATTTGGAATATATCCAAAAACGTTTGTAGGATTAAGAGGTATTTTGTTTTCGCCATTTATCCACGGAAATACGAAACATATATTTAATAATTCAGTTCCCTTATTTGTAATGTTAGGATGTTTGTATTATTTCTATCACAAAATTGCGACAAAAGTATTGTTTTTTGGTTTGTTACTTACAGGGTTGTTAACTTGGTCATTTGCAAGGCCGTCGTTCCATATTGGTGCAAGCGGAATTGTATATTTTTTAGTAAGCTTTATTTTTTTTAGCGGAATTTTTAGAAAATACTATAGACTAATAGCACTTTCTTTAGTAGTGGTATTTTTGTATGGGAGTATGGTTTGGTATATTTTCCCAATGGAAGATGAAATTTCATGGGAAGGTCATTTATCTGGGTTTGTTGTTGGGTTTGCTTTTGCTTTTATTTTCAAAAAAGTTGGGCCACAGCCAGAAAAATTTAAATATACTAAAAATGAAGAATTCGAAAGTTTATTTGATGAACATGGAAATTTTAATCCACCTTTGGAAACGCCAAAGGAAGAGGAAGAGATTTCAAAAAATGAATAAAAAATTTTAGCTTTTAGCTTTAATACGTTGTCTGGTAGTTTCATATAAAAACGCACCACATGCAACAGAAACATTTAAAGATTCTATTTCTCCTAATAAAGGTAATTTAGCTTTGTGTTCAACAATTTTTAATATCGATGGGTTAATACCTCTATCTTCCGACCCCATAATTATAGCAGTAGGAAGTGTTAAATCAATATCATAAATTAAAGTATCTGTTTTTTCAGTAGCTGCAACAATTTGAATATCTGCAGCTTGTAATTGAAAAACAGCATCTTTAATGTGGTCTACTTTACAAACAGGCATCTTAAAAGCTGCACCAGCTGATGTTTTAATGGTATCCGCACTTACAGGGGCATTACCTTGTTTTTGAATAATAATCCCATCAACTCCAGTACATTCAGCGGTTCTAATAATGGCACCAAAATTTCTTACATCCGAAATTTTATCTAAAAGTAAAAATAGGGGAGTACTAGTTTTTTCTAATGTATCTGCTATTAAATCTTCTAAATCAGTAAAATCAATTGCAGAAGTTTGAGCAACTACACCCTGATGATTACTATTTTTAGAGAATCTGTTTAACTTTTCAATAGGAACATAACTGTTGGCAATATTATGAGTTTTAATAAGTGTATTTAATTCTGAAAATAAATGACCAGTGAGGCCTTTCTGTAAATATACTTTACTAATTGTTTTGCCTGAATTAATTGCTTCTATAACAGCTCTAATACCAAATATTTTTGAAACTTCGTTTTCCATAAATGCAAATGTAATTATAAAAAAAAAAAGACTGTCTTTTGGGACAGTCTTTTTTTATAAGAATTAAAGATTAATGTTCGTCTTCAGCGAATCCAGTTCTTTTATAACCAACTAATTGGTAAATTGTTCCAGGATCGTCAGAAAATTCAATATCTAATGAAATTCCATCTGTAGGATTTCCAGCTTCTGTTAATACATCTCCTTTAGTAATGATACCATTAGATATGTTTAATGTAATATCATAACCATCTACAGAACTTGGTAAATCATTACCTGAGAATGTTAAAGAATTTATGTCAACAGGCGTTTTAGCTTTAAACCACCAAACATTATGTTGATCATCGATCCACATTTCTGTTCCATTATCTGCAGCAGTATTGTAAGTAGAAATTAACATATAACCTAAGCCATAAGCATCTTCACCATCTATCAATAGTTGCACATACCAATCACCTGACATTGCTTCAACTGAAGTACCTCCAATATTTGGATCTTCAACTTTATCACAAGAAGTGAAAGTCACGAACATCATAATCATTAATGTTCCTACTATATATTTTAATTTTTTATTGTTCATTGTTAATAGTTTTAAAATTGAACTTGTTTTAATTGTACCTTAAAAGTTCCATTTCCAAAGTTTCCATTCCCTGTGAATGTTATTGCTTTGTTAGCGGAATCAACTTTAAAATCAGTAATATCTACAGTGTTTCCCCATGCTGGAAAAACTGCTTGACTGATTGAAAAATCATTTGAAGCGATATCATTTACTGTAATTACAGCTCCTTGTGCAGCATATGCAGATCCATAACCTCTACCATAAGCATAATAACCACCAATGGCATGAGATATAGCATAAGTATTAGCTCCTGTTTTAGCAATGATTACATACTCCATATCATTGTACTGAGCTGAAGGTGTAAATGAAGGAGCTCTTTGAGTACTAGAAGTGTATAATCCTTCAATACTTGTTGTTAAATCACCTGTATTTGCTACCCAAACTTCTCTTGATGCATTTCCACTGAAACCGTCTGCATTTAAAGCAGAGTACGTTACAATATATTGATCTGGAGAATTAGTATCAACTCCAGCAGCTCCAAAATATGTTCCATTTGAAATTGATGTTGTTGTTTCAATTTCAGCGCCATTTTCAGTTGAAACTGCACCAGCATCAACATAAGTATCCCCTTGGTTTACAACCATAAAACTAGGTCCATTAACCGTAATTATTGGATAGTTTGTTATAGACGATACACCATCTGTATCATCTTGAACACAAGAAACTAAAGTTCCTGTAACTAAGAATAATAGTATATATAAATATTTCATTTTTTTTAATTTAATTAATTAGCATCGTACCAAACTGGTTCAGTACCTTTTATAATTGCTGGTGTGTTAGAGTTTCTTTGTTTTTCTGATAATGGAAATTCTAATCTTTTTGGAAATAAACCACTTGTTTTACCTTCTACAGAATAAGCAAATTGTCCTGGTACATATGATGGATCAGCTTGATCTACATCAGAAGTTTTTGGATAACCAGTTCTATTTTGTTCAATGAATGATTCAAAACCATTTCCAGGGAATGAAGCAACCCATTTTTGAGTAATAATTGCTTCAATGTTTTCTGCATTAGTTCCATTTGGAAATGCATAAGCTCCTGTTATAAATGAACTAGCATCTAATCCCCATTGATCAAAAGCAGCTGTTACACCTTCTTCATATAATGTTTGTGCATTTGCTCCACCCATATATCTAACTGCGGCTTCAGCTTGGATAAATTTACTTTCAGCTAATGAGATAAAGTAAACAGCGTCTGTTGGAGATAAAATTACCACAGAAGCATTTCCTGAACCATCAACAAAATCACCTTGATGTTGGAAAGTTGTTCCATCATAAAATTCTGCCAATCTTGGATCTGAATTAGTAGTTAAGAAACTTCCCATTGTTGAACTAGCTCTTAAGTTAGTACCTACGTTAAGCTGTCTTCTATCACTTTCAAATAAAGGGTTACTTCTACTATCTTCATCTACAAATTGTGTAATTGCAGCATCACTTGATAAAAATTGAGCTCCAGAATTAATTAAACTTATAACTCCATTTTGAGCAACGCTTGGTCTAACTTCAGACTGTCTTAAGTAAATCTTCAATAATAAAGTATTTGCAAATTTTTTCCAGTTGTTCATGTTTCCACCAAAAATAAAATCTGATGATCCAGGAACGTTTTCAATTGGAGATAATGATAAATCTTTAGATAATGCATCTTTAAGATCAATTACCATTTTGTCATATACAGATTCAGCTGAATCATATACAGGATTAAGTATTGCTGTGTTATTAGCTTCTGTATAAGGAATTTCTCCATATAAGTCTACTAAAACTTGTGAAGCTTGCACTTCTAAAGTTGTAGCAATTAAATAGTAATTCCAATTTTCTTGAGCTAATGCATTAGCTTTAATGTTTCTTACATCTGTTAAAGCATCATACATTGCAGACCATCCACCTGAATTAATACCAGAAGATGAATTTAATGAGTAGTCATCAATAATTTTATATTGATTTGCTACTGCACTTTGTGTCCAAAATTGACTCCAAAACCCACCAATTACTGCGTAATAAGAACCTGTAGTAGCTCCAATTCCTGTAATTGCAGCTGGCATTTCCGATGCCATTGGAATTTGATCAGGACTCAATAAATCCGGATTTCTATTTATATCTAAATCAGTTTCACAAGAAGTGAAAACCAATAAGCTAGTAAGCATTAAACTAGCTATTTTTATATATATATTTTTCATTTTTATATTAATTTATTATTTAGAATGATAATTTAATACTAGTTCCATAAGCTCTTTGAGATGGATTTGTAGCAAATTCACCAAATTCACTTCTAATTCCTCTACCGTAACTAGTTGTTTCTGGATCAACATATGGGTTGTCCGAAGGAGTCCATAAAAATAAGTTTTTACCATATATAGAGAATGAAAGTGCTGATATACCCCATTTGTCTATTACGTTAGATTTTACATTGTATGATAATGAAAGATCTCTAACTCTAATAAAAGTTTTATCAATTACGTGTGTTCCTTCCATAGCTTGATTTTGTGAAGCATTGTAAAATGCAGTAACATCATCAAAATGCACTGGACTTGTATTTTCTACATAACCACCGTTTCCATCAGAAACAACAGAGTTTGGTATAATCCAAGAGTTTCTATTGTTATAAGTAGTTTCAATTCCATTACCAACAAAATGACTTAATCTTTTAGTATAAGAATACATTTTACCACCTTGTTTCCAGTCGAAACTCATTGCTAACTTAAAGTTTTTATAAGAAAAAGTATTTCTTAATCCCATAATGAAATCTCTTTGAGAACTTCCTGCATATGTTTCGTTACCATCATAAGTGTAGTAACCAGTATCAGCATCTGCAATAAATTGACCTGCATCAGTTTTTGCCGGTGAAGGAGCGTAAAAGGCACCTAAAGGTTTTCCTTCTTCAGCATAAAAACTTACTCCGTAAGCTGAATAAATAGAGATTTTATCATCATCACCAGCAACGTTAGTTACATTACTATTGTTCTTAGTGAATGTATAAGTCATATCCCATACAAAGTTATCATTTGAAACTGGTTTTGCAGTTAAAACAAGTTCTATACCTTTGTTACTTAAATCTACAAAGTTACCTGTTACAGTGCTATAACCTGTTGCACGTGCTACTGGTAAATCAACAATTAAATCACTTGTTTTTCTGTCATACAAAGAAACGTCTAAGCCAATTCTGTTATTAAAAAATCTAGATTCAAATCCTAATTCGATTTCATCAGTAATTTCAGGTTTTAAATCTTGGTTTTCTATTCTACCAAAAATTTCAGAACCATTAACTCCTCCAAAAGGATAGCTAATTTGTCCAAAGTATGCAGCGTTAGATGATTGACCTGCTGTTGAAAATATTTGGTAAGTATCTGTATCATTACCAATTCTTGCCCAACCTCCTCTTAATTTGATAAAAGAAGTTCCGTTATCAAGTGCAATAGCAGCTAATGATGCTGAAGGGTAGAAGTAAGAATTGTTAGCAATTGGTAAAGTAGATGACTGGTCATTTCTAGCAGTAAGTGTTAAGAAATACTTATTTTCAAGTGCTAATGATGCCTGGCTATAAACTCCAAATACTCTTTTAGTATAATTATATTGAGAAATTGAAGGAGTAGTAGCTGAATTTGAAAGCTCATAATAATTTGGTAAATCTAAACCTGTAACAGATACAGATAAAGCATCACCATTTCTTTCATTAAAGTTAATACCTGCTAAAACGTCTAAAGTTAAATTTTCATTTAGTTCTTTATTATAGTTTAAGTTAAGGTATGTATCAAACTCTCTATTTGTATATTTAGATTCTGAAACCGCTCCAACAACTTTGTTTACAGAAGCTAAATCTTGAGGAGATCCTGCAACATAATCAACAATTGCACCATATCTTTTTACATTTTCATTGTCAATATCAGTACTAATTTGGAAAGTAGCTGAAAAATTATCATTGAAAATATAGTTGAAATTCGCATTTCCAAAGAAACGATCTTTTTCAATTTCAACGTTATTGTTTTCTAATGTAGTGTATGGGTTTGTTGTGTATGGCGTATAAAAATAACTTGGAGTGTTAAATATTAATGATCTATCCTCCATATCAACAATACTTAAGTCATTTGGTAATTGAATCATTTCTTGAATCATTGACTTACCAAAACCAGCATCATTACCTTGCCCTGTTGGTACAGCTTTTTGTTTTTTATGAACATAGTTAATACTTGTACGAACCTTAAATTTATCTGATCCAATACCTGCATTTAAACCAAAGTTGTTTTTCTTGAAACTATCACGATCCGTTGGAATAACACCATCAACATCTACTCTAGAATAAGTAAAAGCGATATCTGATTTTTCATTACTTCCAGTTATAGATAATGAGTTTGAATATGAATTTCCAAGATTATAAAAGTCTCTAATGTTATTTTTTAATGCAACATATGGCTTAATTAATTGTTGGTTATCAATAATTCTACTCCAAGGTTTTACAAGACCATTGAAAGCAGGACCCCAAGATCCGTTTTCATTACTTGCAGCAGCAGAACCTTCTCCATTTACATTAGAGTAAGAAACTCCAGCCCATCCAGTTCCAAATTCAGATTGGAAATGAGGAACTCTAGCTACTTCTTGAAAATCAACTCCTGTAGAAAAACTAACTTTAAGTTTATTTTTCCCTTTTTTAGTAGTAACAATAATTACACCGTTTGCTCCTCTAGAACCATATAGCGATGTTGCTGCAGCTCCTTTAAGGAAGTTTATACTTTCAATATTGTTTGGGTCAATATCATTGATACCAGAACCAGCATCAAATGAACTTGTACTTCCAACACTACTTGAAGAATTATCCTGAACAGGAGAACCATCAATAATGTATAAAGGTGAGTTAGACCCTGTAATTGAACTAAACCCTCTAAAAATTACTTTTGTAGAGGCTCCTGGTTGAGCAGGAGCAGAGATATCTACCCCAGCCACTTTACCAGATAAACTTTCAAGTGGGTTAGAAGTTGATACTTCAGTTAATTCAGCACTAGAAACTTTAGTTGCAGCATAACCTAAAGATTTTGCTTGTCTTTTACTACCAAAAGCAGTAACCACAACTTCGTTTAGAGCTTCAGCATTTTCAACCATTATTAGGTTAATAATATTTGAATCACTATACGTTTTTTCAACTGTTTGCATCCCCATAAAACTGTATTGTAAAACAGCTCCTTTAGAAGCATTAATGGAATAATTCCCATCAAAATCAGTTTGAGTACCAATTTTAGTACCTTTAATAATAACTGTTACTCCTGGTAATGGGCCGAATGAATCGGAAACAATACCTGTAACAGTTTTTTCTTGCGCAAATGATATTTGCACGAATAACGCAAAAATTAGCGCTAAACAACCATTAAACTTTGTCTTCATTGTAAATTTGTTTGAATTATAATTTATTATAAATCCTATTTTATAAGTTATTTATCGTATGCATTTTGAATAAAGCATAGTAATCTCTGTGTATAATAGGATATACAAGAGATATAGATGAGGTTGTTTTTTAAAGGTTGCTTTATTTTTTTGTGATATAAGGTAGATTACTCTTGTTATAAGTAATTTTTCAGCAATTTAAAAATGATTTTTTTAAATAAACTTTAAAGAAATCAAAAACGTATTGAGAGAATGATTTGTTTATGAAAGAAGTTGTGTGTTTTTTGTAAAAGTAAAATAAGTGTAAAAAAATAAATTTGTTTAATGAAAAAACCACCTCATTGAGGTGGTTTTAAATTTTTATACTATAATTTAAATTGTAAATGTTCCGGTTTTACCTGCTCCATAATTCCCTGTTGCGCTAAAAACTAGAATTCCATTGGCTGTTACTTCATAATCGGTTCCGCCATCTTCATAAGCGTCATAAATCTCTATAGTATATGTCCCAGAAGGTAAACATTCTTTAATTGTTAAAGGGTCAGTCATACCAGCATAAGCACCATAGTTAAAAGGAGTAGTACTTTCTATAACTGTATTATTATCAGAATCTAAAATTCTCCAAGCAGCTTCTTCTGGCCAACCATCAAAAGAAAGGTTTATTTTTACTTTAATTCCATTATTTGGGCAAAGTTGAGATAAACTTATTGTTAATGGATCACCAGTACTAGTTTCTTCAGTAGATTGTAATCTAATAACTAAAACTTTGTCTTCGCTTAATCCTACATCTTTTATATCAATCTTAAGTGAGCCAACATTAGTTCCACTAGGGATTGTTACGGTTGAAGGAATAGAATATGCAGCGGCATCTGCATCAGTACTTTCTGCTACAACTAAAACTGAAATACTTCTATCAGTATTAGTTATGTTCGTTGTGTAAATTTCAACTTCTTTTGAAATTTCAGATCCTGCTTCAACACCAATATCCATAGTATTAGATATGAAGGAAGCAAATGATGTATCTAATGGGTCTACGGAAGACACTTCACAAGAAGAAAATGATAAAATTGCTAATGAAGCAAAAAATAAATAAATATATTTTTTCATAATTTATGTTTTTATTAGGTTAGGCTTATAAACGCATTATAAGCTTACTCATTTTTAAACTATCTAGTTCATAAATGGATTATTTTGAATTTCTGCGCGCGGAATTTCAAAAGTTAATCTGTCATCTGTATAAGGAATGGATAAACCTGCATGGAAAACATGATTAGAACCTCTAGTCATTGTTTGCTTATTTCTTTTCATAGATAAATAACTTTTTCCTTCACCCCATAATTCAATTCTTGTTTGTAGGATTACTTCTTTTAGTAAACTGTTACCAGAAAGGCCATCTACATATGTATAATCAGAAGCGTTAGAAAATCTTTGTGATAATAATTGTTTTAAGCGAGTTTTTGCATCTCCATCTTGCCCTTCTTTTGCTGCCATTTCAGCAGATAACAAGTACATTTCAGCAACTCTCATATAAACATAATCATCTTCTATATTTCTTTGTCCACCAATAGTTCTTCCTCCATTATAAAATTTGTTTCGAGGTTGTAAGTTATTAGCAACATCAAATTGTGTTTTTCTAATGTCATTTGCTTTTATTTCAGCATATAATCCATCATCCATACCTTTTTTATCTCCTGCCCATTGGTAGCTATATGTAAATACATCCATTTGCCCCCACCATGAAACTAAATCTAGTCCATTAGTTAAAGTAATATCAAATCCCCAAATCCAACCTGGTGTTAAAACACTATTAAATCCACCTACTACTTCAGTACTTGACATTATTGGATAACCAGAAGAAATAACTTCATCTGCTAAATCTTTCGCCAATAAGTTTGAATTGCTGTCGTCTTTTGAAGCATATACATAAGCAAGTAATCCTTTTGCAATATCTGCATTTATGTTTGTCTTACTTGTTCTATTAAATCCATTTAATAACGAAATAGCTGAAGATAAGTCATCAATCATTAAATTATATACTTCTTCCATAGTTGCTTGTGGTTGAATTGGATCGTCTGCATCTTTGTATAATGGTAATACTGTTGCGCTAGCATTATATTCTGGTGCATATAACTGTGTTAAATAAAAGTAACCATAGGCTCTTAATGCTTTCGCTTGACCTAAGGAATGTTTACCACTAACAGATTCAGGTACTACATCGTTACCGCCTAAAGATTTAATAACAAGGTTTGCAGATCTTATTACTCTGTAATAATATCTCCAAGGCATATAGTTATCAGTGTCTGTATAATCTACTGTAGATAATAAATTTACAAAATCACCATATCTGTTATAGTTATTTGCTGTTAAAGCCATATCTCCAGATAAAAAGTCTGTAAATATATCATACCCTTTTTGACCAAAATCCTCATGAGATGTTGTTCCTCCAGTTCCAGCATTTATCATCATTGAATAAATACCATTTAAAGTTGCATCTAATATTTTAGGATTTAATTCTCCAGAAGCCCCTGTATCATCTAAGTTAATAAAAGATGTTGGGCTTGTATCTAAGAAGTCTTTTTCACAACTAAGAAATGTTGTAAATACTGCTATAGTAAATACTATTTTTAATAAATTAATTTTCATTTTTTTGTTTTTTAAGTTTTTTATATTTTAATACGAACACCAAGAGTAAATGTAGATAAAGGATTATATCTGTATCTAGCAGAAGACCCAACTAAAGAAGCTGCTGGATTAAATCCTTTTCTAGCACTTAATAAAAATAAATTATCACCAGCTAACCAAATATTTAAATCAGACATGCCTGTGTTACTTAAAAATTTAGAAGGTATGGTATAACCAACCCTTACATTATTAAAAGCTAAATAATCAGATTTTGTTAAAAAACGTGTAGAAAGACGATTAACATTTACATTTTGATTACTATATAATCTTGGAACATTTGTTATATCTCCAGGGTTTTGCCATCTACTGTTAATATCAACATGGTAGTTATTACTTCCCGCTTGTCCATTATCTAAAACACTTGCATAGTTACCATCATATCCATATCCACCTAAACTATAAGCAAATTGAGAACTAATATCAAAATTAAATATTTTAGCAGAGACTCTAAATGCACCTCTAACTTTAGGAATTGCTGATTTATCAACGAATTTATTGGTAGCTTCTTGGTATACGCTAGTAACTCCTTGTTTTATAACTTCGTCTGGGTTTCTTACTATATATTCAAATAAATCTTGTATCTCTTCACCAGAATCAAATTCACCATTTGAATTGGAATCTACATAATTTGTTTCCCAAAGAGGGTTACCATTTGCAGCATTTACACCTAACCATACTGGCATGTAGTAGTCATATCTACTGTGACCTTCGGCTCTACCGAAACTTCCATCAATATCAATAATTTTATCCCTTCCTTCAGGAGCATCAAAAGGCATTTTTGTAATCTCATTATTTAAGACCTCTCCATTAAAAGATAAGTCTAATTTAAAGTTATCTTTATTAATAATGTGTCCGGTTAAATCAAATTCTAAACCTCTATTTTCAATAGAACCATCATTTGTAGTGTCAATTGCATCACCAGTAGAAATAGGTACACGTACACTAAATATTAAGTCCTCAGTATCTTTTATATAGTAATCAAGAGAACCATCTATTTTATCATTAAATAATCTAAACTCTGTACCTATTTGATACATTTTACTTGCTTCCCATGTTAAACCAGCGTTTTCTCTAGCTCTCACAATTAATGAAATATTTCCATCTAAATTATCTATATTATACCCATTTTGACCAGAGTAAAAACTAACACCACCTTGATCTCCTTGAATACCATAACTAACTTTTAGTTTTAAGTAGTTTATAAATTCACTATTACTTAAAAAATCTTCTTTACTAATAATCCAAGATGCTCCTGCAGACCAAAAAGTTCCCCATTTATCTTTTGCAAATCTAGAACTACCATCTCTTCTAATTGTACCTGAGAAGTAGTACTTTTTTAAATAGTTGTAATTAACTTGTGCAAAATAACTTTCTAACCCAGTTTCTTCTGTATAACCAGAAGGATCACTACCATTGTTAATGTAATTAGAAGGATTGTCTAAACCGTTTATTAAATTTACAACAGTATTTTTACTAATATATGTACGATCTCTTTTCCACTCATTTGATTCGTGAGCCATTAAAGCTGATAAGTTGTGATCTCCAAAACTTTTATTGTAATTAAACATTTGTAAAAAGTTTTGTGTTAGCGCTTGTCTTTGTTCTTTAAATAAGCTACCGCCTTGACCAGCTGCTGAACCATAGAAAGGATTATTTATGCTATTATACATGTAACTGTAATAATTTGCACCATATTTTGTAGTAAAAGAAAAATCGTCAGTAAAATTAATTTTAAAAGAAAAGTTTCCATTTACAGAATGACGCATGTTTTGACTTAAATCATAATTAGCGTCAGCAATTGCATTTGTTAATCCTCCAAATCCTCTATTTTGCCCATAATCATATTGATTACCACCATAAAAAGGGTCTTCTACGATTGCACCTGTTGCATCACGTAAGAATAATGGATAAATAGAAGGAATATTATCAGTATACCAAAATATACTTCCTGAATCTTCACTTTGTCCATTTGCCGTTTGGTTTCCATAAGAATAATCGATATTAGCATTCGCTTCTAACCATTTTGTTGGTTTGTGTGTTACATTTAATCTTGTTGAATAACGTTTATAATCAGAGTTGATTAAATATCCCACATCATTTAAATAACCAAAAGATGAAAAATAGGTTGTATTTTCGTTACCACCACTCATACTTAAATTAGCTTCTGTTCTAATTGAAGATTGAAATCCATAATCAGACCAGTTTTCCGGAGTATATTTTCTTTCAACTCCTGATTTAATTTTACCTGTTAAAGGGTCAATTAAATCACTAACATTTGTGATATTCCACATATTATAATCTGGATGAATTCCAGCTCCAGAGAATAAATTATCATTTGCATATGTATTAGAATTAGCAACTCCTAAAAAATCTCCAGTATTTTTTAACGCTTCCCATGATAGTCCAATATATTCATCTTGAGAAGTTATCACATCGTAAGCAGGTAAAAGTCTCATGTTTACACCTGTTTTTACTTCGACATTAACATTAGAAACACCATTTTTACCTTTTTTAGTTGTAATAACTATTACACCATTTGCACCTCTAGAACCATAAATTGAAGTTGCAGTTGCATCTTTTAATACGGTAGTAGATTCAATATCTGCGGGGTTTATATTACTAATATCATTAAGATATGGTACCCCATCAACAACGTATAAAGGATCGCTGTTACCATTTATGGTTCCAAAACCTCTAATTCTTATTGTTGCTGCACTACCAGGTTGTCCAGAACTATTAATAACAGTTACACCGGCAACTTCACCGGCCAATGCTTGTGAAATGTTTGATACTGATTTTGCCTCAATGTTTTCTGCTTGAACCACTATAGCCGAACCAGTAAAGGCTTGTTTTGTTGTTGTTCCATAACCAACAACAACAACTTCTTCTAAAAGGTTTGACCCTTCCATTGTAACATTTAAAAAGTTAGAAGTTCCTACCAACTTTTCAATTGATGTCATTCCAACATAGCTAAATACAAAAATATCGCCTGAAGAAGCTTTTAAAGAATATTTTCCATCAAAATCGGTTTGTGTCCCGTTAGATGTTCCTTTTATTACTACATTAACTCCTGGTAAAGGACCGCTATCGTCAGTAACTGTACCAGAAATCGTTTTTTCCTGTGCAAAAGTAAATTGCACTACTAACGCTAATAAAAGCGTTAGGAAACCATTAAACTTTGTTTTCATTATAAATTTGTTTGAATTAATTACGTTAAAATTCTTAATTAAAAGTTAAATTTCCTAATTTATTGAACCGAAAGTAGTTATGAAAAGTTAAAGTTGTAGTATGATGCTTACATTTCAAAATTAATATTGAATAGGTGGTGTGTATTTGGTGATAAATGGAATGAAAAGATGTATTAATAGTTTATTGATAATTAATATAAATAGGGTGGAGACGGCTTAATTTTGTGATTAAAATTAGTTTTAATTGTCAATTTTTGAAGATTTTTCTCTTAAATTTTAAAAAATATTGTTTAAAAAGAACATCGTTAAATTAGTTTTTTATGAAATTAATAGTTCTAATTATAAAAGGTAATTTATAGAATTGGTTTCAGTAAAGTCTAACTTCTTTAACTATAAATATTTTTATGTGGTTGAAAGGTTAATTTGATAAAATGGAAATGACAATAGAAGATGTGGGTTTACAAAATAATTTGTTATTAGCGTTGAAAGGGATTAGATAATGTTCGATTTTTATTAAAGGCTTATTTAGGAAATAATTAGTTGTAGATTTAAAAATAGGGAGCTTTTTAAAATAAAAAAAACCATCAGCTTAGCTGATGGTTTTTTTTATTCAATAGGTTGCTATATTATCTCCAACCTCCGTTTGAATAATCTTCTCCAGCAATACCATCAGTACCACCAAAAGTATAATTTTCAGCTGGAATAGACTCTAAAGCTGATCCAGGTACAGGGAAATGTAAAAGTGTTCCTGCTTGTAATAAGTTTTCTTTTCTCATTTCAAAGAAACCTAATCCCATACCAGTAAAAGAGAATTCAACCATTCTTTCATAGTGAATAGCATCTTTTACAGCTTGTAAATCTGAAGCTACATCAGCTAAATTACCTCTTGTAACTCTAGTTCCTGCGTTAATAACAGCTGCGGCCCCTGCTACATCACCTGTGTTTGCTAAAGCTTCAGCCTTATACATATCATTCTCAGCTTTCGACAATTCGACTACATTTTCAGTCCAATTGGTAATATAACTATCATATCTACTATATCTGTAACTACTAAAGTGGTATAAACCTCTTTCAGGACGGAAACTATTAGATCCTAAATATTGGTAATCTGTTGTAAGTCTTGCGTCTGCTGAAGTTGATTCAGCTTGAAATGAAACTCCATCAGCCCAGTAATCTGGAGTACTAGGATCCATTAAATTAACAATTCTCATATCAACTCTTGCCCATCCTGGGTAAATTAAATATGTTTTAGGAATTAAGTCATACCATGTTACGTCATCCATATAAATCTCAAAATCGCTTGATACTCCTTTATTTGTGTAATTTAAAACACGATTCCAGTCAATACTAGCTTTTTGATTGCTATTACGTACATTTCCAACTAGCATTCTTGCTCCCATACTATTCATAAAACCTATAAGTGCACTGCTTGAACCTCCACCTCCAGGTAACCATGTTTCTGGAACTGAGATATTATTTGCTTCTGCTATCGAAATTGCTTCGTCTAACTTACTTAATGCGAACGTCATTGATTCTGAATATGATGAAGCACCTTCACCAATTACTCCTGTTTCATCAGAAAGCCAAACTTTATCAAAAACTAAAGCTAAGTATCCAATAGAAAGTGCTTGTCCTAATTTAGCAGTCATTTCTATTTGATTAGAATCAGCGAATTCTGTACCATTTGCAATAGCTAAAGCTAAGGTATTTGAATCCGATAAAACGCTATATAATGCATTAAAATATGTATTTGTTATATAACCACTTCCATATGAACTTGTATTGTTAAATGCAACTCTCGGTTCACTGGAAAGATCTCTCATTCCAAAATTCCCCCAAGAACAAGTTGATACATCGGCCATTGTTGCAAAAGCAGCACCTGGTCCATTATAGCTATGTGAACTCATAAACCAGTTTTGTATAATTGTACCAGCAGTAGCTTCTAGTGCTACAGGATCTGAAGTCAGGATTTTATCGTTCGGGTTTTCTAAATTTTCTACTTCCAAATCTGTAGAAAAATCTTGACAAGAAACTACAAATACAAGGATTGTCAGTATAGAAAATATTTTTCTTATGTTTTTCATTTTTAAATATTTTTTAATTAAAATTTAAGTTGTAGTGAGAATGAGTATGATGTTTGGTTTGGGTAAACTCCATAATCTACACTAAAATACTGTTGAGTATTTGCATCGTAACTTGCAATTTCTGGATCCCAACCTTTGTAATCAGAAAAAGTTAATAAGTTTCTTCCAATTAAACTTAATTTCACTTCATCAAAGAATCCATTTGCAATTTGATCTAAACTTTTAGATGGTAATCTGTATGTTAGTGAAGTTTCCTTTAACTTAACAAAACTTCCATCCTCAACCCAAAAAGCATTGTTTTGATTAACGTCATATAAAGAACCATAGTAAACTCTTGTTTTCTTTTCAGAATCTGATTTACCAGCTTGGTCAACCATTGCATTTCTTTCACTAATTGTAGTCCATTGTCCATTTACGTTATAGATGTCTCCACCTTTCTTCCAATCCCAAAGCATATAAAAATCGAAACTTTTATATGAAAAATTTGAAGTTAACCCAACTCTGAAGTCAGCGTTTTGGTTTCCAATTTTATCAAAAGTAGCTATACCAGCTTCATCAACTTCTATTATTGCTTTTTCATCTACAGTTCCTATGTTAGCAGTTTCAACTACTACACCATCGCTATTTACACTATAGTCAGAAATACTCATCCCATCAGGTAATTGATTAGCCATAGTTCCTAAATCAGTTACAAAACTTCTTCCGAACATAGATCCAAACTCAGTTCCTTCTCTTAATAAAAATAAACCGTTAGGACCTACTTGTTGTTCTGGAGCATTTAACTTTGTAATCTTAGAATCTGATTTTGTGAAATTCACACCTATATTCCATTTGGTATCTTTTGTGTTAATAATTTTTGAGTTCAATGTAAGTTCAAATGTGTTTGATTCTAAATCACCTACATTTTGCCATTGTCTGTTTTTTCCTGCGTTTGCTGGAGCAAAAAGATTAACTATCATAAACTGATCAGACGAAACCTGATTAGAATATGCGAATTCTAAATTAAATCTATTTAAGAATGACGCATTTAATCCTATTTCATTCTCCGTTGTTAATGATGGTTTTAAATCTGGATTACCTTTAATTCTATCTGTTGATAAAGTACCACCACTAATTCCTGTTTGCTCATATTGCCATGTAAACCCTGGGCGTTGACCAGAAGTTCCTCTAGCTGCATTTATTTTTAATTCTTGCACTCCTGGAATATTAATATCCTGAGAAATTCTATAAGCACCAGAAACTCTATAATAATTATTCCATCTCTCGTTTTCACCAAATAGTGATGACCCATCTCTTCTCACTAAACCATCTAAAATGTAACGGTCTTTATAAACAATACCTGCAATTGCAAACATGTTTTTTGCAATAACTTGCTCATTATGAGATGAAGATGTAACGTCAGTATTATTGAAGTTATCCATTGTTGGTAAGCCAGAGTATAAATAATTTTGACCTGAAGCATCAAATTGCTCATATTCTCTACCTTCTAGTAAGTAACTTAATTTAGCGTTTACATCTAAATCTCCGAAAGCATCAGAAAAATTTAAAGTTGCTTGTGCTTTTTGAGATAATTGCATCGAGCTAGTTTTGTAAAGAGAACCTTTACTATAACCAAATCCTAAATCATCTCCAGTAGTTGTGTAAGTTTCGTATTTATTATTATTTGTATATCTATACGTATCATTTTCAAAAGAATACTCAATATCAGCGTTTAAATTGTGCGCGAATTTTAAGTTTAATTTATATCCACCTAAGAATCTTTGTTGTTTTGCTTTTGCATCTCTAACATAAAGCTCATATAAAGGATTATCTATTTCATTTTCCCATGGGTCTGGTTTAAAATAATAAGGTTGACCATCTGGGTTTGGTAAAAGTACATTAGCATCTGGAGCTAAACGAGAAACAATTCTATAAATATCAGTTCCACCACCAGGACTATTATCATTCAGCCTTATAAAGTTATTACTTGTACTGAATTTGATCCAGTCGTTAAAATAGAAATCTGCGTTTAATCTAACACTATTTCTAGAGTACCCATCAGTTTCAGCTAAAACTCCTTGAGCATCTGTGTTCTCAGAAGAAAAGAAAACTCTAGATTTATCTGTTCCACTTGAAATAGATGCGTAGTTTGTTTTATTTTCTCCTTTTTTGAAAAATTCTTTTTGGAAATCATTATAAACTCCGTAAGGATTGTCAGAATACCCATCAGGAGATTCAATTCTTGAACCTAAAACAGCATTGTCACCTGAGGCAGCATATACACTTTGGTAGTTTGGTCCGTAAGTTACTCCTTCGTATTTGGTATATTGACCAACATATTGATCAAAATCTGAAGCTAATTCATATCCATGTGATTGATTGGTTTTTACGAAATTTTGAATTTCTGAGAAACCTATTTCAGATCTTACAGTAATTTGAGTTTTTTCAGAAGAACCTCTTTTAGAAGTAATTACAATTACTCCATTTCCTGCTCTTGACCCATATAAAGATGATGCCGATGCCCCTTTTACAATTTCAAAAGATGCGATATCATCAACATTAATATCAGCTAAGCCACCTTCAACAAAAATTCCATCCATTATTACTAATGGAGCTTGTGAACCATAAAAATTAGCTGCACCACGAAGAAGGATTGTAGCTCCTTGCCCAGGTCTTCCTAAGTTAGTAACAGAAATTCCGGCAACTTTACCTTGTAAAGCACTTGCTGCAGATCCTGCTGGTACGTTTTGCAGTTCTTCAGCTGAAACTGAAGCAACTGTTACGGATAGTTTCTTTTTGGAAGTAGCTCCTGCAACACCCGTTACAACGATCTCGTCAAGAACATTACCGCTTTGTAAAACAACGTTTATATTGTTAGAGGCTCCAACTTTAATTTCTTTGGATTCCATTCCAATAAAGCTGAATTCTAAAATATCTCCAACTTTTGATTTAATTGTATAATTTCCATCGAAATCTGATTGAGTTCCTTGGTTAGTTCCTTTGATAAGGACAGTAACACCTGGAAGTGGTCCTGATTCATCCGAAACAGTACCTGAAATTGTTTTTTCTTGTGCAAATGATACTTGCACTATTAACGCCAGTAATAGCGTTAAAATTCTAGTAAACTTTGTCTTCATTGTATAATTGTTTGAATTAGATTTCTCCAAAAATCATAAATAATTGTTAATTTTCCTAATTTTTTTTAAAAGTTATTGATAAAAATATAAGATTATTGATGAAACCGTGATAAATTGGATGTAATTGGGTTTAAAATTACTTGTTATTATCAGTAAAAATTGTTTTTTATTGCGTTTTATATATTAAGAGTAATTAGTGGTTTTTTGCTATATTTTCAACTCTTATGGTATGATTTTTGTTAAAGTAGAAAATAGCTATTAAAGGATTTTATTTATAGAAGATGATTAGAGCTAACTTATTAATTCAGAATTTTTTTAATCTGATTAGATTTGATGAAAGGTGGGTTATAGTATTTAATTAGAAATAAAAATTTATAAAGCAAAAAAAAGGTTGCCTAATTTAAATTAGGCAACCTTTTTTTTGCTTTATAATAAGTTGTTTGGGTTCAACTTAAAAAGTAAAACCCAAACAAGTTTATTAATGATATTAATTATTCCAGAAAACTCTAGTTGTAAATTTGTCACCACCAATTGCAGAACTTGCAGCTGTATAGTTCGTTCCATTACGTTGAGATTCATCGGCTGGGTAAGTGTATCTTACAGGTACTTTTCCTTCAGCACTAGAATGTGCGCCAGCAGGTGCTGCTAATACAGGGTATCCAAATACTCTCCATGAAGACCATCCTTCAAAACCTCTTGAATATAAAGCAATCCATTTTTGAGTACCAATTGATTGTTCCCAATTTACTGCGTCATAAGCAACAGAAGGTTGTGCTAAATAAGTAGCAGCATCTCCACCTGACACCCAGTATTCTACAGAAGCTGTAACTGCATCGTTATAATGAGTAGCTGGTGTCGTAACACCTCCTAAACCTCTTGCAGCAGCCTCAGCTAGTAAGAATTTTACTTCAGCATAGTCTAAAATAACTCCTTCGAAATCTGGTTCGTGGAAAATATCTCCTAGATGTGTGTAACTATTGTATGAGTTATTTGCAGCGTAAGGACCTCCAACATAGGGATCAAGATTATCCGCCATAAATACTGGTGTTCTTGGGTCATTTAATGGTTCAATTAAATTAACAAAAGTATCAGCAACTAATAAATCTTTACGACCACTTTGTACTAAATTCTCCCATAATGGATTCGCATATGGATCAGAAGCTAAGAAATGGAATGCTGCATTATCATCATTTGATGTAAATACTCCTCCAGCAACTGCTGCAGAAATTTTAGCTCCATCTTTTGTTCTTAATGCCATTCTTAATTTTAATGAATTTGCGAATTTTTTCCATGCTGTAACGTCTCCATTATAAATAAAGTCAGCACTTCCAAATGATGCATCACTAGTATCAAGATCGTTGATTGCAGCATCTAATTTAGCAAATAATGTAGTGTATATTGCTGTATCATCATCATATTTTGGTGATGGATTCTCAATATCTAGTGCTTCAGTAAAAGGTACATCACCGAAAACATCAACTAATACGTGATATGAATATACTTCCAAAATTGAAACTAATGCAAGTTGATTTTTGTTTTTAGCAAGTTGTGCAGCTGATAAATTTTCTTTTTCAGCATTTAAAACTTTTGTTGCTTCTTGTAAATCAACTAAAACATCTCTATAAAGAGAGTTCCAAAAGTTTCCTGGTACATCTCTTGTCCCTAAATCATAATTAGCCTCATCAGGATATGTTGTTGCAGTCCAGTATTGTGCTAAAAAGTTAAATATGTTAATATTTACATTTTGATTTTTCATGGTTCTCACCAAGTTTCTCTCTGCGTTACTGAATAACGTACTTGCAGGAACTACTGTAGCTTGTTTAGGATCTTTATTCCAGTCACTAAAATCACTAGTGCATGAAATAGCTCCTAGAATAATAAAAGCTATTATTATAAATTTTTTCATCATTATCTTATTTTATTAAAATTGTACTTTAAGGTTAACACCTACCTCTTTAACGGCTGGGTATGCTCCTGATTGATATCCTTGAACATTCCCAGAACTTAATCCTGCTTCAGGATCTGCATATGGAGTGTTTTTATGAATAATCCATAAGTTTTTCCCTGTTGCAGTTAAGCTTAAATTACTAATGTCTAACTTTTTAAGAATTTCTTTTGGAAAATTGTAAGATAGTGATACTTCTCTTAGTTTTACATAACTAGCATCTGACGTATGTGCAGCGTTAGTTGCATGTTTGTATCCCCAAGGGTTTGCATAATAATCTGCTCTTACTCTTTTAGTATTTGCTGCACCATCTTCAGTAACTCCATCTAATATAACTCCTCCACCATTTGCTAAAGAATTTCTTACAGGATTACCTAAGTCGTTAGTAAATGAAGTGTTTGCATAAACACCAGTTGCATAACCATACCATGTGTCTAAAGAGAAAACATCTCCTCCTTTTTTAACATCAATTAAGAAGCTAAAATTAAGGTTTTTATATCTAAAAGAGTTGTTGATACCTCCAATCCATTCTGGATTAACATTTCCAATTACTACTTTTGTATCAGTTTGTAAGTAATATCCATTGTCTCCAATAACTTTTTCACCATTACTGTTGTAAACATAGTCATAACCTTTTATTGAACCATATGGCTCACCAACGGTTGCATTAATAGATACCCCACCTTGAACACTTGCTAACTGTAATTCTGTTCCATCACCATATAGAGATACAACTTCATTCTTGTTTTTACTCCAGTTTACATTAACATCCCAACTGAAATCTGTTGTTTTAACTGGGTTTGCAAATAAACTTAATTCAACCCCTTTATTAGAAACTTCACCAGCATTTACCCATTTAGTGTTGTATCCAGTTGCAGTTGATACCGAAACAGACATAATTTGATCAATTGATTTTTTGTCATATGCAGATATATCAAACCCTAATCTGTTATTGGCAAATTTCATTTCTACACCAACCTCAGCTTCTTTAGTGCTTTCATCTTTAAGATTTGCATTATTTTTACTTCCTGGTAAAGAATATAATGGATTTCCTCCCATATTCCCAATTGCAGAATATGTATCATATATTCTTAATGCGTCTGCTGCGTTTCCAGTTTCTGCATAACCAGCTCTAAACTTACCGAAAGTCAAGAAATCAGATTCTATAAATTCAGAGAATAAAAGACTTGATGATACTGAAAAGTAATCAAATTGGTTGTGTTCAACTGGTAAAGTTGAAGCAGTTTCATTTCTATATGATCCTTCTAAGTATAAGAAATTATCATATCCAAAACTTACGTTTCCAAAAAATGAATTTCTTCCATAAGTAGCTTTATATTCAGCAGGAGCAGAAGAAAGTTCTTTACTGTTACTTAATGCATATAAACGAGGAACAACTAAACCACCTGTTGTAGCAGCCGCAGTAATTTCATTAGTTGTTCTAGCAATGTTTGTTCCTAATACCCCTCTTACGTTTAATTTATCTGATAAGAATTTTTTATCAAAATTTAAATATAAATCGTAGTTGTTATTGATGAAATTACCAAGTCTTTTTGAGTATTCAGAAACATCTACACTACCTACAGCAATTCTTTCTTCTTGAATGTCGCTATAAGTATCAATTGTTCCTCTAGCCATAACATTTAACCAATCATTTATTTCATATGAAAGAGTAACATGACCAACTACACGATTTCTTTGATCGTTTTGGTAATTTTCGTAACGAGTCCAATATGGGTTGTCAAAATAAATTGGAACTAAATCGAATGGGCTTACTGTATTCCATGTGATGTTTTCTCTTGTTTGGAAATAAGCATCTTTTTGAGCTTGTAAATCAACATTGGTTTGGTACCATTGTTTAAATGATTGGTTAGGGTTTTTCGAATCATACCCTGTTCCATAACGACCTTTACCTTTTACATTTGTATAAGTCATTTTTGAACTTATTGTAAGTTTATCACTTAAGTTGTAAGCTCCACCAAAGTCAATTATATTCTTTTTGATTTGACTATTTGGTAAAATTCCTGATTGATCAAAATTAGTATAACCTAATCTGTAATTACCTTTTTCTGTAGAACCATCAAAAGAAACACTATTAACAGTAGTAATAGCAGTTTCAAAATAGCTTAATGGATCGTTTTTCGCTGCAATCCAAGGAGAAGCTTGTTTGTAAGTATCTAATTGAGGGTAAAAAGAATCCCATTGATAAATCATTAAGTTTGGATCAAAAGCCCCACCAAAAGAAGCATCTTCCGTAGATGGAGTAACTAAATCGTCAATTCCATCACCATCCATATCATAATCTTCAAAGTATCCAGTACTTCCGTAATAAGCACCATATCCAGCACCATATTCTTTTTGATATTCAGCGTATGTACTTTTGTCAATTGTACCTAAAGAAAGAGATGAATTTAAAGTAATACCAATTGTATTGTCTTTAGATCTACCTTTTTTAGTAGTAATAATAATTACACCGTTTGCAGCACTTGACCCGTATAAAACAGAAGCAGCACCACCTTTTAAAATATTGATAGACTCAATATCATCAGGGTTAATGTCTGATGCGGCATTTCCATAATCATAACCACCTCTACCAGTTCTTTGGTTACCACTATTTGTGTTGTCATTGTTAATTGGCACACCATCAACAACGAATAAAGCTTGGTTGTTTCCAGTTAACGAACCGTTTCCTCGAATTACCACATCCGTAGATCCACCCATTGTTCCACTTGATTTAATTTGAACCCCAGATACTTTTCCGGATAATGAGTTTACAAAGTTTGCGTCTTTTACTTTAGCAACTTCATCTCCATCTACTTTTTGAGTAGAGTATCCTAAGGATTTCTTTTCTTTTGAAATACCTAATGCAGTCACAACAACTTCTTCTAAAGCTTCAGCGCTTTCTTGCATTACAATATCCATTACATTTGATGAACCAACTGTCATTTCAACATTTTTCATACCAATAAAACTGTATTGTAATACAGCTCCAGTAGTAGTTTTAATTGAATAGTTTCCATCAAAATCTGTTTGAGTACCTGTATTGGTACCTTTAACTACAACTGTTACACCAGGTAGTGGTCCGCTTGCATCGGATACTTTTCCTGTAACAGTTTTTTCTTGTGCAAATGTAATTTGCACTAATAACGCTAGTAAAAGCGTTAAAAATCCATTAAACTTTGTTTTCATTATAGAATTATTTGAATTAATTAGGCCAAAAATCTTAATTTTTTATTAATATTCCTAACATTTCAGTGTTAAAATCTTAAAATATGTTAAAAGAACTATTGTAATGTTTCTTTTTTGTTAAGGTTTGGGCTTGGTTATTGTTAATTATAAGGGATATTAAATGTTTTCTTGTATTTAATTGAATTCAATAAAAGACAAATTAGTTTTTGAAAAATACCTGTATAAATATCGTGTTTTATTAGTGAAATTTATGTATGGTTTCTGTTGGGTTATTTTTTTGAAATAATGAAATGGCAAATCGATTGTGGATTTAGCATAATTTTAAATTATAGTATTTTTATCCTGCTTAAATTTTATTTTTTTTAGGCGTAATTTTATTTCAGTGTTAGGTGTTTTTTTAAATCTATGAAATGATTGAATTGTTATATATTACTAGGTTTAATTTTGTTTTAATGCTAATTTTCTATGGAGGGCTATTTATACTAAATATAGTGCAATTGAACAGTTGTCTTTTATAGTTCACTATTTGAACAAAATTATTTTGAAAATAAAATGCATACATGTTTGAAAAACAATAAATTATTTTTACATTTGCAAACTCTTAAAAAAGAGCTTAGAGATATTTAAAAGTAATTATAACAAAATTTTAGTATGCCAACAATTTCGCAATTAGTACGAAAAGGAAGAACCAAAATAACTAAGAAGAGTAAATCGGCTGCTTTAAATTCATGTCCTCAAAGAAGAGGGGTTTGTACACGTGTTTACACTACTACGCCTAAAAAACCTAACTCTGCAATGCGTAAAGTTGCAAGGGTAAGGTTAACAAATGGTAATGAAGTGAATGCTTACATCCCTGGAGAAGGACATAATTTACAAGAGCACTCGATAGTATTAGTTAGAGGTGGAAGGGTTAAAGATTTACCAGGAGTTAGGTATCATATTGTACGTGGTGCATTAGATACAGCAGGTGTTGATGGAAGAACACAACGTCGCTCTAAATATGGTACGAAAGCACCTAAGAAGTAATTTTAAAAACTTTAATGTAAAGACATGAGAAAAAGAGCAGCGAAAAAAAGAGTTCTTTTACCGGATCCAAAATTTAACGATCAGTTAGTAACACGTTTTGTGAATAACTTAATGTGGGACGGTAAAAAATCTGTAGCTTTCAAAGTATTCTATGATGCACTAGACATTGTAGAACAGAAAAAACAAAATGAAGAGAAAACATCTTTAGAGATTTGGAAAGATGCGTTAAGTAATGTAATGCCGCACGTTGAGGTTCGTAGCCGTCGTGTAGGTGGAGCAACTTTTCAAATTCCAATGCAAATTAGACCAGACCGTAAGGTTTCTATTGCAATAAAATGGTTGATTTCTTATTCAAGAAAAAGAAACGAAAAATCAATGGCTCAGCGTTTAGCTGGTGAAGTATTAGCTGCTGCAAAAGAAGAAGGTGCTGCAGTTAAGAAAAGAATTGATGTTCATAAAATGGCTGATGCTAATAAAGCATTCTCTCACCTTAGATTTTAATAATTAGAAATGGCAAGAGATTTAAAATATACAAGAAATATTGGAATTGCAGCTCATATTGATGCAGGTAAAACTACATGTACTGAGAGGATTCTGTATTATACAGGGGTTTCACATAAAATAGGTGAAGTTCATGATGGTGCAGCAACAATGGACTGGATGGAACAGGAGCAAGAAAGAGGTATTACAATTACTTCTGCAGCTACAACCTGTGAATGGCAATTTCCTACAGAAAATGGACAGCCTACTAGCGAAGCTAAAGGTTATCATTTTAATATTATTGATACTCCTGGTCACGTTGATTTTACGGTTGAAGTAAATCGTTCTCTACGTGTACTTGATGGATTAGTTTTCTTATTTAGTGCAGTTGATGGTGTTGAGCCTCAATCTGAAACTAACTGGAGATTAGCTGATAATTATAAAGTTCCAAGAATTGGTTTTGTTAATAAAATGGACCGTCAAGGGGCTAATTTCTTAGCAGTATGTCAGCAAGTTAAAGAAATGTTAGGTTCTAATGCAGTTCCTATCGTTATTAATATTGGTGATGAAGAGAACTTTAAAGGGATCGTTGATTTAGTTAAAAACCGTGCGGTTATTTTTCACGACCATACAATGGGAGCAACTTTCGACGTAGTTGAAATTCCTGAAGAATTAAAAGAAGAGGCAAAAGAATTGCGTGGTAAATTAATTGAAGAAGTTGCTGCGTATGATGAAAATCTTTTAGAAAAGTATATGGAAGATGAAGATTCTATTACTGAAGATGAAGTGCATGCTGCGCTTCGTGCTGCTGTAATGGATATGTCTATTATCCCTATGGTTTGTGGTTCTGCGTTTAAAAACAAAGGAGTACAGTTTTTATTAGATGCTGTTTGTCGTTATTTACCATCACCAACTGATAAAGATGGTGTTGTTGGTATTAATCCAGATACTGAAGAACAAGAAATTCGTAAACCAAATGTTAAGGAACCGTTTGCAGCATTAGCTTTTAAAATTGCTACTGATCCTTATGTTGGACGTTTGGCTTTCTTCAGAGCATATTCTGGTAGATTAGATGCAGGTTCTTATATTTTCAATACTCGTTCTGGTAAAAAAGAACGTATTTCAAGAATATATCAAATGCATGCTAATAAGCAAAATGCTATTGATTATATTGAGGCAGGAGATATTGGTGCAGGTGTTGGATTTAAAGATATCAAGACTGGTGATACTATGTGTGACGAGAAACATCCGATTATATTAGAATCGATGAATTTTCCTGATCCAGTAATTGGTATTGCTGTTGAGCCTAAAACAAAAGCTGATGTTGATAAATTAGGTATGGCTTTAAGTAAATTAGCTGAAGAAGATCCTACATTTACTGTAAAGACTGATGAAGCTTCTGGTCAAACTATTATTTCAGGAATGGGTGAGTTACACTTAGAAATTATTGTAGACCGATTAAAGCGTGAATTCAAAGTTGAAGTGAACGAAGGTCAACCTCAGGTTGAATATAAAGAAGCGGTAACAATGAAAGCTGATCACCGTGAAGTTTATAAGAAACAATCTGGTGGTCGTGGTAAATTCGCGGATATCAAATTTACTTTGGAACCTGCAGGTGAAGAAGAAGTTGGATTAATCTTTGTAAATGAAATAAAAGGTGGTAACGTTCCAAAAGAATTTATACCTTCTATTGAAAAAGGATTCAAAATGGCTATGAAGAATGGTCCTTTAGCTGGTTATGAATTAGATAGTATGAAGGTAACTTTATATGATGGTTCATTCCACGCAGTGGATTCTGATCAATTATCTTTTGAGTTAGCTGCTAAAATGGGATTTAAAGCTGCTGCGAAAGCTGCGAAAGCTGTAATTCTTGAGCCAATTATGAAAATTGATGTAGTAACTCCAGAAGAGAATATGGGGGATATTGTAGGTGATTTAAATAGAAGAAGAGGTCAAGTTAATGCCATGGATGATAGAGCTGGTGCTAAAGTTGTAAAAGCAACAGTGCCATTATCTGAAATGTTTGGTTATGTTACAACATTAAGAACATTATCTTCTGGTAGAGCATCATCTTCAATGGAATTTTCACATTATGCTGAAACTCCATCGAACATTGCAGAAGAAGTAATAGCAAAAGCAAAAGGATAATCTCTAAATTATAAACGATGAGTCAAAAAATTAGAATAAAATTAAAATCGTACGATTACAATTTAGTAGATAAATCTGCTGAAAAAATCGTAAAAACGGTAAAAAATACGGGTGCAGTTGTAAACGGACCAATTCCATTACCAACTCATAAAAAGATTTTTACAGTGTTACGTTCACCACACGTAAATAAAAAATCTAGAGAACAATTCCAATTAAGTTCTTATAAAAGATTATTAGATATCTATAGTTCATCATCAAAGACTATTGACGCTCTAATGAAATTGGAATTACCAAGTGGAGTTGAAGTTGAAATTAAAGTTTAATTTCTCTTAAAAAAATCAAAAGAGTTTCTTTTGATAACATGTCCTAAGCGGTTGACGAAGGAAAAACGGAAAAATACATTCAGGGTTGAAGTATTTTAACCCTGTTTTTTTTAAAATAAATAGAAACAATAAATAATAATTAATAATTATGTCTGGGTTAATAGGTAGAAAAATCGGTATGACCAGCTTATTCGACGAGAACGGGAAAAATATTCCTTGTACTGTAATCGAAGCAGGTCCATGCGTAGTCACCCAAGTCAGAACCGAAGAGGTAGACGGGTACAAAGCCCTTCAACTTGGTTTCGATGACAAAGCAGAAAAACGCACAAGTAAAGCGTTACAAGGTCACTTTAAAAAAGCTGGCTCTGTTGCTAAAAAGAAAATTGTCGAGATTCAAGATTTTGAAGAGGATTACAAATTAGGAGATCAACTTACAGTTGAACTTTTTAAAGAAGGAGAATTTGTTGATGTTTCAGCAAATACAAAAGGTAAAGGTTTTCAAGGTGTTGTTAAACGTCACGGTTTTGCCGGTGTTGGACAAGCGACACATGGTCAACACAACCGATTAAGAGCTCCGGGATCAGTTGGTGCGGCATCGTATCCAGCAAGAGTATTCAAAGGCATGAAAATGGCCGGAAGAATGGGAGGAAATAAAGTTACTGTTCAAAATTTAAGAGTTTTAAAAGTAGTTGCTGAAAAGAACTTACTTGTTGTAAAGGGAGCAGTTCCTGGTCATAAAAACGCTTATGTAATTATTCAAAAATAATGAAAGTATCAGTTTTAGACATACAAGGAAAAGATACAGGAAGAAAAGTTGAACTTTCTGATGCTGTATATGGAATAGAGCCAAACAATCATGCTGTATATTTAGATGTAAAGCAATATTTGGCTAACAAGAGACAAGGTACTCACAAGGCTAAAGAAAGAGCTGAGATTTCTGGAAGTACTAGAAAAATCAAAAAACAAAAAGGAACTGGTACTGCTCGTGCGGGAAGTATTAAGTCTCCAGTTTTTAGAGGTGGAGGTCGTGTTTTTGGACCAAGACCAAAAGATTATTCATTTAAATTGAATAAAAACTTAAAGAGATTAGCTCGTAAATCAGCATTAAGTATTCAAGCGAAAGAGAACAATATTATAGTTGTTGAAGACTTTAATTTTGAGTCTCCTAAAACAAAAAGTTTTACTAATGTATTGAGTGCATTGGGTATAGAAAACAAAAAATCTATATTTGTGTTGGCTGAATCAAATAATAATGTATATTTGTCATCGCGCAATTTGAAAGCAGTTAAAACTGTAACAAACACAGGGTTAAGCACTTATGAATTATTAAACGCAAATAAAATAATTCTTTCTGAAGCGTCTTTAGAGGGAATTGAAACTAATTTAAGTAAATAGGTATCAGATATGAGTATTTTAATTAAACCTATTATAACGGAAAAAGCAACAAACAATAGTGAATTATTTAATCGCTATACTTTCGTTGTAAATAAAAAAGCTAATAAACTGGAAATTAAAAGCGCTGTTGAGCAAGCTTACGGTGTAACAATTGAAAGTGTTAAAACAATGAATTACCCTGTTCAACGTAAAACTAAACATACTAAAAATGGTGTAGTTGAAGCGAAAAAAGGAGCTTATAAAAAAGCTGTTGTTCAGTTAGCAGAAGGAGATAATATTGATTTTTATAGCAATATATAAGAAGAAAAAAAATGTCAGTTAGAAAATTAAAACCAATAACACCAGGTCAGCGTTTTAGAGTAGTAAATGGGTTCGACACCATCACTACTGATAAGCCGGAAAAAAGCTTAATAGCTCCGAATAAAAGGTCTGGAGGTCGAAACAACTCAGGAAAAATGACTATGCGCTATATTGGTGGTGGTCATAAGAAGAAATATCGTATTATCGATTTTAAAAGAAATAAAGACGGTATTCCTGCAACTGTTAAAACTATTGAGTACGATCCAAATCGTACAGCGTTTATCGCATTATTAGCTTATGCTGATGGTGAGAAAAGATATATTATCGCTCAAAATGGTTTACAAGTTGGTCAAAATGTAATTTCTGGTGAAGGAGCAACTCCTGATGTTGGAAATACAATGTTGTTAAGCAAAATTCCATTAGGAACTACTATATCTTGTATTGAGTTACACCCAGGTCAAGGAGCGGTAATTGCTCGTAGTGCTGGTTCTTTTGCTCAATTAATGGCAAGAGATGGTAAGTATGCAACAATAAAAATGCCTTCAGGTGAAACAAGAATGATTTTGTTAACTTGTACGGCTACAATTGGTGTAGTATCTAATTCAGATCATCAATTATTAGTCTCAGGGAAAGCTGGTAGAAGTCGTTGGTTAGGAAGAAGACCACGTACTAGACCAGTTGTGATGAACCCGGTTGATCATCCAATGGGTGGTGGTGAAGGTAAGTCTTCAGGAGGGCACCCTAGATCTAGAAATGGAATACCTGCAAAAGGATTCAAGACAAGATCTAAGACAAAAGCGAGTAATAAATATATTATAGAACGTAGAAAAAAATAATTGATATATGGCACGTTCATTAAAAAAAGGACCTTACGTTTTTCGTAAATTAGATAAAAAAGTTCAGGGAAATATAGAAGCAGGTAATAAATCAGTGATTAAGACTTGGTCTAGATCATCAACGATTACTCCTGATTTTGTTGGACAAACAATTGCTGTTCATAACGGTCGTCAGTTTGTTCCTGTGTATGTTACTGAAAATATGGTAGGGCATAAATTAGGTGAATTTTCACCAACACGTTCTTATAGAGGACATGGTGGTGCGAAAAATAAAGGAAAAAAATAAGTAGGTAATCATGGGAGTTCGAAAAAAATTAAGAGCACAGCAGATAAAAGAGGAGAAAAAGCAATTAGGTTTCGCGAAGCTTACAGGTTGTCCTACATCTCCAAGAAAAATGCGTTTGGTTGCAGATTTAGTTAGAGGAGTTGAAGTTGAGAAAGCACTTCAAATCTTAAAATTTAATGTAAAAGAAGCTTCAATAAATCTTGAAAAATTATTATTAAGTGCCATTGCAAACTGGCAAGCTAAAAATGAAGATTCAAGTATTGAAGAAGCAGACCTATTTATTAAAGAAATTTTTGTAGATAGCGCAGGAATGTTAAAAAGATTAAGACCAGCACCACAAGGTCGTGCACATCGTATTAGAAAACGTTCTAATCATGTAACTTTAGTCTTAGGAAGTAAAAATGTTAGCAAATAATCATAAGTAGAAATGGGACAAAAAACAAATCCAATAGGAAATCGTTTAGGAATTATCAGAGGATGGGATTCTAACTGGTATGGTGGAAGAAACTACGGAGATAAAATTGCTGAAGACGATAAAATAAGAAGGTATATTTATGCCCGATTATCAAAAGCAAGTGTTTCAACAGTAATTATTGAGCGTACGCTTAAACTTGTAACCGTTACTATCACTACTGCTAGACCTGGTATTATTATTGGGAAAGGTGGTCAAGAGGTAGACAAGTTAAAAGAAGAGCTTAAAAAAATTACAGGTAAAGAAGTTCAAATAAACATTTTTGAAATTAAACGTCCAGAATTGGATGCGCGTTTAGTAGCTTCAAGTATCGCACGTCAAATTGAGAATAGAATCTCTTACCGTAGAGCAATTAAAATGGCAATTGCAGCTACTATGCGTATGAATGCTGAAGGTATTAAAGTTCAAATTTCAGGTCGTTTAAATGGTGCTGAAATGGCACGTTCTGAACATTATAAAGATGGAAGAATCCCTCTTTCTACCTTTAGAGCCGATATTGATTATTCACTTGTTGAAGCTCATACTACTTATGGCCGTTTGGGTGTAAAAGTATGGATTATGAAAGGCGAGGTTTATGGTAAGAGAGAATTATCTCCATTAGTTGGACTGTCTAAAAAAGATGGTAAATCTGACAGAGGAAATTCTAAGAAATCACAAGCTCGTAGAAGAAAATAAATATTAAAAAATTTATAAGGTAAAATGTTACAGCCAAAGAGAGTTAAATATCGTAAAGTTCAAAAGGCGAAGGGAAATATGAGTGGGAACTCCCAAAGAGGAAATCAACTTTCAAATGGAATGTTTGGTATCAAATCTTTGGATCAGAACTTACTTACATCTCGTCAAATTGAAGCAGCTCGTATTGCTGCAACTCGACATATGAAAAGAGAAGGTCAATTATGGATTAAAATATTTCCAGACAAACCTATTACCAAAAAACCTTTAGAAGTACGTATGGGTAAAGGTAAAGGTGCACCGGAATATTTTGTTGCTGTAGTTAAACCAGGAAGAATTATGTTTGAAGTTGGTGGAGTTCCAATGCACGTTGCAAAAGAAGCTTTACGTTTAGCAGCACAAAAACTTCCTGTGAAAACAAAGTTTGTTGTAGCTAGAGATTTTGATAACGCTTAATAACCGATTAAGAAAATGAAACAATCAGAAATTATAGGATTATCAACTGAAGAGTTGCAAGAAAAGCTTGGAAGTTTAAAGAAAAGTTACACTGATCTAAAAATGGCTCACACTATTTCGCCGTTGGAAACTCCAATGCAATTGAGAGCAATTAGAAAAACTGTAGCACGTTTAGCTACAGAATTAACTAAAAGAGAATTACAATAATTGTATTCAGTAGTAAAGATGGAAAAAAGAAATCTTAGAAAAGAGAGAATAGGTGTAGTTTCTAGTAATAAAATGGAGAAATCTATTGTTGTTGCAGAAGTTAAAAAAGTGAAACACCCTATGTACGGAAAATTCGTGTTAAGCACCAAGAAATATGTTGCGCACGATGAGACAAACGATTGCAATATTGGAGATACTGTTAGAATAATGGAAACTCGTCCAATGAGTAAGTCAAAACGTTGGAGGTTAGTAGAAATCCTAGAAAGAGCAAAATAATATGTTACAGACAGAATCAAGATTACGAGTAGCAGATAATACTGGAGCTAAAGAGGTTTTAGTTATCCGCGTTTTGGGAGGAACCAGAAAACGATATGCCTCAATTGGTGATAAAATTGTTGTAGCTATTAAAGATGCTACTCCAAATGGATCAGTTAAGAAAGGACAAGTTGCAAAGGCAGTAGTTGTTAGAACGAAAAAAGAAATCAGAAGAAAAGATGGATCTTATATTAGATTTGATGACAATGCTTGTGTATTGTTAGATGCTTCTGAACAAATGAAAGGGACTCGTGTTTTCGGTCCTGTTGCAAGAGAACTTCGTGAAAAACAATTTATGAAAATTGTATCATTAGCACCTGAAGTGCTTTAATAAACTTATTAGATATGAAGTTAAAGATAAAATCAGGAGATACTGTTAGAGTAATGGCAGGTGACCATAAAGGTGAAGAAGGAAAAGTAGTTACTATTTTTCGAATTAAAAACAGAGCGATTGTAGAAGGTGTCAATATGATATCAAAACATACAAAACCTAGTGCGCAAAATCCTCAAGGGGGAATTGTAAAAAAGGAAGCTTCAATTCATATTTCTAATTTAATGTTACTTGAGAATGGTGATGTTACTAAAGTTGGATACAGAGTAGAAGGTGAAAAGAAAGTTAGGTTTTCTAAAAAATCGGATAAAGCAATTTAGTTATGGCTTATATACCAAGACTTAAAGAAGAATATAGCAGTAGAGTAGTAAAAGCTCTTACTGAGGAGTTCAGTTATAAAAATGTAATGCAAGTTCCTAAATTACAAAAAATTGTAATTAGTAAAGGAGTTGGTGCTGCTGTAGCTGATAAGAAATTAATTGATTACGCTGTTGATGAATTGACTAAAATTTCTGGTCAAAAAGCAATTTCAACTATTTCAAAGAAGGATGTTGCAACTTTTAAATTACGTAAAGGAATGCCAATCGGCGCTAAAGTAACTTTAAGAGGTAATAAAATGTTCGAATTTTTAGATAGATTGGTTACTGCATCTTTACCACGTGTAAGAGATTTTAACGGAATCAAGGCTAATGGTTTTGACGGTAGAGGAAACTATAATTTAGGTATTACTGAACAAATCATTTTCCCAGAAATTGATATTGATAAAGTAAACAAAATTAGTGGAATGGATATTACTTTTGTAACATCTGCTCAAACCGATAAAGAAGCAAAATCGTTATTAACGGAATTAGGTTTACCATTTAAAAATAATTAAGGAATGGCTAAAGAATCAATGAAGGCCCGTGAGGTTAAGAGAAAAAAAATAGTTGATAAGTATGCTGCAAAACGTAAAGCTTTAAAAGAAGCTGGAGATTTTGAAGCATTACAAAAACTACCAAAAAATGCATCACCAGTTCGTTTACATAATCGTTGTAAATTAACAGGAAGACCAAAAGGGTATATGAGACAATTTGGTATTTCACGTGTAACATTCCGTGAAATGGCAAACCAAGGTTTAATACCAGGTGTGAAAAAAGCAAGTTGGTAAAATTATAAATTGGTTTTAGGTTCAAATAAATGAAAACCGAAACCGCAAATTAATATATATGATTACAGATCCAATCGCGGATTATCTAACTAGAGTTAGAAATTCAATTATGGCAGGACATAGAGTTGTCGAAATTCCTGCTTCAAAAATTAAAAAAGAAATAACTAAGATTTTATTTGATCAAGGTTATATCTTAAGTTACAAGTTTGAGGAAGATAAAGTTCAAGGAACGATTAAAATTGCCTTAAAATATGATAAAGCAACTAAAGCTTCAGTAATTAAAAAATTACAAAGAGTTAGTACACCTGGTTTAAGAAAATATGTAGGAGCAGATGAAATGCCTAGAGTTTTAAACGGATTGGGTATTGCAATTATATCTACATCGAAAGGTGTTATGACTAACAAGAAAGCTCGTTTAGAGCATGTTGGTGGAGAGGTTTTATGTTACATATATTAATAAAGAACTAAACAAAGATGTCAAGAATAGGAAAAAACCCAATTAATTTGCCAGAAGGTGTTACATTCGAAGTTAATAAGAATGTAGTAACTGCTAAAGGTAAATTGGGAGAGTTATCTCAGGAAATTACAGGTGATATTACTGTTAAAGTTGAAGATGGTATTATAGTTTTAGATCGTCCATCTGATAGTAAAGCCCATAAAGCAAAACATGGATTATACAGAGCTTTAATTAACAATATGCTTATTGGAGTTTCGAAAGGTTGGTCTAAAGAATTAGAACTTGTTGGTGTAGGATATAGAGCAAGTAACCAAGGTCAAGTATTAGACTTAGCTTTAGGTTTTTCTCACAATATAATTTTAGAATTAGTTTCTGAAATTACAGTGGAAACTGTTTCAGAAAAAGGAAAAAACCCGAGAATAAAATTATCTTCATTTGATAAACAACTTGTTGGTGCTGTAGCAGCAAAGATTCGTTCTATGCGTAAACCAGAACCATACAAAGGAAAAGGAGTTAAATTTGTAGGTGAAATATTAAGAAGAAAAGCAGGTAAATCTGCATAATAATAAAGTATTATGGCATTATCAAAGCTTGAAAGAAGACATAGAATTAAATACAGAATTAGAAAAATTATTTTTGGTACAGCTACCAAACCTAGATTATCTGTATTTAGAAGTAATAAAGAAATTTATGCTCAAATAGTAGATGACAATTTAGGTACAACATTAGTATCAGTTTCATCTAGGGATAAAGAAATCGGAGCTACTGGTTCAAAATCAGATGTTGCTAAGTTAGTAGGTAAAACTATTGCTGAAAAAGCATTAAAATCTGGAGTAGAAGGAGTTGCATTTGATAGAAATGGATTTTTGTATCACGGTAGAGTGAAAGCTCTAGCAGACGCTGCAAGAGAAGCAGGTTTAAAATTTTAGTAAATAATTATGTATCAAAAATACAAAAACGTAGAAAGAGTTAAACCTAGCGGGTTAGAACTACAAGATCATTTAGTAGGTGTTCAACGTGTTACGAAAGTAACAAAGGGTGGTAGAGCATTTGGTTTTTCAGCTATAGTTGTAGTTGGGGATGGAAATGGAGTTGTTGGACATGGATTAGGTAAGTCTAAAGATGTAGCATCAGCAATTGCAAAAGCAATTGAAGATGCAAAGAAAAATTTGGTTAAAATTCCAATCATTAAACAAACTTTACCTCACGAACAAAAGGGTAAATTTGGTGGAGCTAAAGTGTTTTTAAAACCGGCTTCACATGGTACAGGAGTTATTGCTGGTGGTGCGGTACGTGCGGTACTTGAATCTGTAGGAGTACATGATGTACTTTCTAAATCACAAGGTTCATCTAACCCTCATAATGTTGTTAAAGCTACTTTTGATGCTTTATTACAACTTCGTAGTGCTAGTATGATTGCTCAAGAAAGAGGAATTTCTTTAGAAAAATTGTTTAAAGGATAAAACAAGGGTACGATGGCAAAAATTAGATTAAAACAAGTGAAAAGTAAAATTAGACGTCCACAAAGACAAAAAAGAACTTTGGAAGCGCTAGGTTTACATAAGATGGATCAAGTAGTTGAGCATGATGCTACTCCAGCTATCCTTGGAATGGTAAATAAAGTTAAACACTTAATTTCTGTTGAAGAAATTAAATAACATTGATAAAAAGATGACATTAAATAACTTACAACCTGCTGAAGGATCGGTTAAGAATCAAGGAAAACGTATTGGTAGAGGAGAAGGTTCTGGTAAAGGAGGAACTGCAACAAGAGGTCACAAAGGGGCTAAATCTCGTTCAGGTTATTCTAGAAAAGTAGGATTTGAAGGAGGTCAAATGCCTTTGCAAAGACGTGTACCTAAGTTTGGTTTTAAAAATATTAATCGTAAAGAATATGTAGGTGTAAACTTACATAAACTTCAAGAATTAGTAGATAATAAAATTATTACTGATACCGTTACTTTAGAAACTTTGGTTGAAAATCGTTTAGCTCGTAAAAATGACCTAGTAAAGATATTAGGAAATGGAGAGTTAAATGCAAAATTGAATATAACTGTTCATAAATTTACTGCAACTGCAAAAGCTGCAATTGAAAAAGTTGGAGGTACAGCAGAAACGTTATAATACTTAGAACAGATGAAAAAATTTATACAAACCATTAAAGACATTTGGACAATAGAAGAACTTAGAAATAAGATTTTATTGACTCTTGGCTTTATGGCTATTTATCGTTTTGCTGCTCAAGTACCTCTTCCTGGTATTGATATTTCTGTAGCACAAGCTGCATTACAAAATCAAACTAGTGGAGGAGGAATTTTAAGTTTATTGGATATGTTTACGGGTGGTGCTTTTGCGAAAGCATCAATTGTAGCGTTAGGTATTATGCCTTATATTTCAGCTTCTATTGTTGTTCAATTAATGGGTATTGCCGTTCCTTACTTGCAAAAGTTACAAAAGGATGGTGAAAGTGGTAGAAAAAAAATCAACCAAATTACACGTTGGTTGACTATTGGAATTACGATGGTTCAAGGACCGGCCTATATTACAAATATTTATCAATTAATACCTTCTAATGCATTTTATATTAGTGGTAGTATGTTTTGGTTAAGCTCTATGGTGGTTTTAACTGCAGGTACTATTTTTGCAATGTGGTTAGGAGAGAAAATAACTGATAAAGGTATTGGAAATGGAATTTCATTATTAATTATGATTGGTATCATTGCTCGTTTTCCAGAGGCTTTTATTCAAGAATCAGTGTCTAAAATCACTGCATCTAATGGAGGATTAATTATGATATTAATTGAGGTTATTATGTGGCTTTTAGTAATTTTAGTTTGTGTTTATCTTGTTACTGCGGTTCGTAGAATTGCAGTGCAATATGCAAGAAAAACTGTAGCTGGAAATATTAAAAGTGCCTCTGGAGCAAGAGATTATTTACCATTAAAATTAAACTCATCTGGAGTAATGCCAATTATATTTGCTCAGGCAATTATGTTTGCACCAGCTTTATTAGGTAATTCTGATAATGAAACAATAAAAGCTATTGGTTTAGAGTTTTCTAATATGTTCGGATTATGGTATAATTTGTTATTTGCGTTTTTAATAATAATTTTTAGTTATTTTTACACCGCAATTACAATTCCAACTAATAAGATGGCAGATGATTTAAAACGTAGTGGTGGTTTTATTCCAGGGATTAGACCAGGAAAAGATACAGGAGATATGTTGGATAGAGTTTTATCTTTAATAACGTTTCCAGGTTCTTTATTTTTGGCAATAGTAGCTATATTACCTGCTATTGTTATTAATTTTGGATTAACTCAATCTTGGGCATTATTTTATGGAGGAACATCATTGTTAATTATGGTAGGTGTTGCAATCGATACTATACAACAAATTAACTCTCATTTGTTGAATCGTCATTATGATGGTTTAATGAAAAAAGGAACTAAAAGAAAATCAATAGCATAATGGCAAAACAACCAGCAATACAACAAGACGGATCTATTACAGAAGCTTTGTCTAATGCGATGTTTCGTGTAGAGTTGGAAAATGGTCACATAGTTACAGCTCATATATCAGGTAAAATGCGTATGCATTATATTAAATTATTACCTGGTGATAAAGTAAAACTAGAAATGAGTCCATACGATTTAACAAAAGCAAGAATTACTTACAGATACTAAAGTATAAACCGATGAAAGTTAGAACATCAGTAAAAAAGAGAAGTGCCGAGTGCAAGATTGTGCGTAGAAAAGGCAGATTATATGTAATCAATAAAAAGAATCCTAGATTTAAACAAAGACAAGGATAGATATGGCAAGAATAGCAGGTATTGATATTCCAAAAAATAAAAGAGGTGTTATTGCCTTAACATATATTTTTGGGATTGGTAAAAGTAGAGCTAAAGAGATTTTAGCTGCAGCGAAAGTTAGTGAAGACACAAAAGTTCAAGATTGGACTGATGATGAAATTCATAACATTAGAGAACAAGTAGGTTCTTTTAATATTGAAGGTGAATTACGTTCTGAAATTCAATTAAACATTAAACGTTTAATGGATATAGGTTGTTATAGAGGAATTCGTCACAGATCGGGATTACCGTTACGTGGTCAAAGAACTAAAAACAACTCTAGAACTAGAAAAGGTAAGAGAAAAACTGTAGCTAATAAGAAAAAGGCAACTAAATAATAACTAAAGATTATGGCGAAAGCAAGTTCAAAAAAACGTAAAGTTATTGTTGAGGCAGTTGGTGAAGCACACATCACAGCTTCATTCAACAATATAATTATATCACTTACTAATAAGAAAGGTGATGTAATTTCTTGGTCATCAGCTGGGAAAATGGGATTTAGAGGTTCAAAAAAGAATACACCTTATGCTGCTCAATTAGCTGCTGAAGATTGTGCGAAAGTTGCACACGAAGCAGGTATGAGAAAAGTAAAGGTTTATGTTAAAGGACCTGGGAACGGAAGAGAATCAGCAATTAGATCAATTCACAATTTAGGAATTGAAGTTTCTGAAATCATTGATGTTACTCCATTACCTCATAATGGTTGTAGACCTCCAAAAAGAAGAAGAGTATAATTAAATTAAATTTTAACCGATAGGATTATATGATTATCGAAGGATTAGCCTTAATTCATAATCCCTATCAATCAATAAATAAAAATGGCAAGATATACAGGACCAAAAACAAAAATTGCTCGTAAATTTGGTGAAGCAATATTTGGAGATGATAAATCTTTTGAAAAAAGAAATTATCCTCCAGGACAACATGGAGCTAATAAGCGTAGAGGTAAAAAATCTGAATACGCTATTCAGTTACAAGAAAAACAAAAAGCTAAATATACTTATGGTATTTTAGAAAAACAATTTAGAAATATATTTAAAAAAGCTTCTGCATCTTCTGGTGTAACAGGTGAAATATTATTACAACTTTGTGAATCTAGATTGGATAACGTTGTTTATAGATTAGGTATTGCTCGTAGTCGTAGTGCTGCTCGTCAATTAGTTTCTCATAGACATATAACTGTTAATGGAGAACTAGTTAATATTCCTTCTTACTCGTTAAATGCTGGTGATGTTGTTGCCGTAAGAGAAAAATCTAAATCATTACTTGCTATTGAAGATTCTTTATCAAGCAGAAGTGATGTATATGAATGGCTTACTTGGAATTCAGAAACCAAGCAAGGTAATTTTGTAAGTGTACCTGAAAGAATTCAAATTCCAGAAAACATTAAGGAACAATTAATCGTAGAGTTATACTCTAAATAATTTTAAAGATACCAATTCAATTATGGCAATTTTAAATTTTCAAAAGCCCGATAAAGTAATTATGATTGATTCTACCGATTTTAGCGGTAGATTCGAGTTCAGACCGTTAGAACCTGGTTTTGGTTTAACTGTTGGTAATGCTTTAAGAAGAGTGTTATTATCTTCATTAGAGGGTTTTGCAATAACATCACTTCGTATTGAAGGTATTGAACACGAGTTTTCAACAATTAAAGGAGTTGTTGAAGATGTAACAGAAATTATTTTAAATTTAAAACAAGTTCGTTTTAAAAAGCAAATTGAAGATTCTGATAGAGAAACAGTTAATATTTCTATTTCTAATCAAAATCAGTTAACTGCTGGAGATTTACAAAAATATATTTCTGGTTTTCAAGTATTAAATCACGATTTAGTAATTTGTAATATGGAGAAATCTGTAACATTAGATTTTGAAATTACAATTGAAAAAGGACGTGGTTTTGTACCTGCTGAAGAAAATAAAAAATCTGGAGTTGCATTAGGAACAATTTTTACTGATTCTATTTTTACACCTATAAAAAATGTAAAATATGCTGTTGAAAATTTCCGTGTTGAACAAAAAACTGACTACGAAAAGTTAGTATTTGATATCACAACTGATGGTTCTATCGCACCTAAAGATGCTTTAACTGAAGCTGCAAAGATTTTAATTCATCATTTTATGCTATTCTCTGATGAACGTATTACTTTGGAAGCTGATGAGATTGCTCAAACTGAAACATATGATGAAGAGTCTTTACATATGCGTCAATTGTTGAAAACAAAATTAGTTGATATGGATTTATCTGTAAGAGCACTAAATTGTTTAAAAGCAGCAGAAGTAGATACTTTGGGAGATTTAGTATCCTTTAATAAAAACGACTTAATGAAGTTCCGTAATTTTGGAAAAAAATCTTTAACTGAACTAGATGAATTAGTTCACAATAAAGGTTTGAATTTTGGAATGGATTTAAGCAAATATAAATTAGACAAAGATTAATTTAAAACTTCGGTTTTAATTACGATAAGATAAGAGATGAGACACGGAAAGAAATTTAATCACTTAGGAAGACAGACAGCACATAGAAAAGCTATGTTTGCTAATATGGCTAATTCTTTAATTGAGCATAAACGTATTAATACTACAGTTGCGAAAGCGAAAGCTTTACGTCAATTTATAGAACCTTTAATTACAAAATCAAAGGATGATACTACTCATAATCGTAGAGTTGTTTTTAGCTACCTACGAAATAAATATGCTGTAACAGAATTATTTAAAGAAATATCAGTTAAAGTTGCTGATAGACCAGGAGGTTATGTACGTATAATTAAATTAGGAAATCGTCAAGGGGATAATGCTTCTATGGCAATGATTGAATTAGTTGATTATAATACTACATATAATCCAAATGGAGCTAAGAAAAAGAAAACTACTCGTAGAGGGAAAAGTAAGAAGGTGGAGAATGTAGTTGAGAATGTTGAAGCAACAAAAGAAAAGAAAGACGATAAATAATGATTTTTCGTTGATAATATTAAAAGGATAAATTATTTATAGTTTATCCTTTTTTTTATATTTGAATTTTTACCTAAATTAATACTCTTAACAAATAAGAATGAAATATACGCAACGTAAAAAAGCTATTTTGCTTTTAGCAGATGGAACCATTTTTGAAGGGAAGTCAATTGGAAAAGATGGTTCGGCTTATGGAGAGATATGTTATAATACTGGAATGACTGGTTATCAAGAAGTATTTACTGACCCATCATATTTTGGTCAGTTAATGTTGACTACAAATGCTCATATTGGTAATTATGGTGTAAATAATGAAGAAATTGAATCCGATTCTATAAAAATTTCTGGATTAGTATGTAAAAATTTCAGTTTTAATTATTCTAGAGAAAATGCTCAAGAAACTCTTGAGAGTTATTTTGAAAAAAATAATTTAATGGCTATTTCAGATATTGATACAAGAGCAGTTGTTAGATATATTAGAGACAAGGGAGCGATGAATGCGATTATTTCTACTGAAACAAACATTGAAATTCTTAAGGATAAATTAAAATCTGTGCCAAATATGGATGGATTGGAGTTAGCATCTAAGGTTTCTACTAAAGAACCGTACTTTTTTGGAGATGAAAATGCTGCAATTAAAATTTCAGCTTTAGACATTGGAATAAAAAAGAATATTCTAAGAAATTTATCAAAAAGAGGGTGTTACATTAAAATCTTCCCCTATAATGCTACATTTGAAGAAATGAATTCATTTAAGCCAGACGGATTCTTTTTATCTAATGGGCCTGGAGATCCAAAACCATTAAAAGAAGCTCAAAAATTAGCAAAAGAAGTTATTGATAATAATATTCCTCTATTTGGAATATGTTTAGGTCATCAAGTTATTGCGTTAGCTAACGGTATTTCTACTTATAAAATGCATAATGGGCATAGAGGAATAAACCACCCTGTAAAAAATGAAATTACAGGTAAAGGAGAAATTACTTCCCAAAATCATGGTTTTGTTGTAGATCGTCAAGAAGTGGAAAATCATCCGGATTTTGAAATTACCCATGTTCATTTAAATGATGATACTTTAGCAGGAATGAGAATGAAATCCAAGAATTGTTTTTCTGTACAATATCACCCAGAAGCAAGTCCAGGACCACATGATTCATCCTACTTATTTGATCAATTCATTGATAATATTAAAACATCTAAAAAATAAATTTTAAAAGCCATTAAACTATTCTTAATGGCTTTTTTATGAACTAATTAAAGCGAAAACGTTATCGTATAAAACCGGTAATTTGACGTAAAAATTAGTCTAATTTTTGTAAATTTGAAGAACGAAAATAATAAATAAAAACATAAAAATATGAGTATAATTTTAAGTGTTCATGCACGTCAAATTTTTGATTCAAGAGGAAATCCAACAGTAGAGGTAGATGTTGTTACGGAAAATGGTGTACTAGGTAGAGCTGCAGTTCCATCTGGAGCTTCAACAGGAGAACACGAAGCAATGGAATTACGTGATGGTGGAAAAGATTATATGGGGAAAGGAGTTTTAAAAGCAGTTCAAAATGTTAATGAAATTATTGCTGAAGAACTTTTAGGTACTTCTGTATTTGAGCAAAACTTTATTGATCAAATGATGATTGAGTTAGATGGAACTAAAAATAAATCTAAATTAGGAGCAAATGCTATTTTAGGTGTTTCATTAGCCGTAGCAAAAGCAGCAGCAAATGAATTGGAAATGCCGTTATATCGCTATGTTGGTGGTGTGAGTGCAAATACATTACCAGTTCCTATGATGAATATCATCAATGGTGGTTCTCATTCAGATGCTCCAATTGCTTTTCAAGAATTTATGATTATGCCAATTAAAGCGAAAAACTTTACTGAGGCTATAAAAATGGGTAGTGAAATATTCCATAATCTTAAAAAATTAATTCATGATAGAGGTTTAAGTACAGCAGTAGGTGATGAAGGTGGATTTGCACCAACATTTGATGGTACTGAGGATGCGATTGAAACTGTATTAAAAGCAATTGAAAACGCAGGGTACAAACCAGGAGAAGAAGTTAAATTAGCATTAGACTGTGCTGCTGCAGAATTTTATGTTAATGGAAAATATGATTATACTAAATTTGAAGGAGATAAAGGTGTAATTAGAACTTCTGAGGAGCAAGCTGACTATTTAGCTGAATTAGCTTCTAAATACCCAATTATTTCAATTGAAGATGGTATGGATGAAAATGACTGGGAAGGATGGAAATATTTAACTGAAAAAATTGGAGATAAAGTTCAATTAGTTGGTGATGATTTATTTGTAACTAATGTTGAGCGTTTATCACGTGGTATTGAAAATAATATTGCAAATTCTATTTTAATTAAAGTAAACCAAATAGGTACTTTAACCGAAACAATTGCAGCAGTTAATATGGCTCATAATGCTGGTTATACATCTGTGATGTCTCATCGTTCAGGAGAAACTGAAGATAATACAATTGCCGACTTAGCTGTCGCTTTAAATTGTGGTCAAATTAAAACAGGATCAGCTTCTCGTTCAGACAGAATGGCGAAATATAACCAATTATTAAGAATTGAAGAAGAATTAGGAAGTGTTGCTTATTATCCTCAAGACAAAGCTTTCAAGATTTAATAATTAAATCTAAATAAAATGTAAAAAGCCGAGAAATATCTCGGCTTTTTTACATGTGTAACAATATATACATTATTGCTAAAACAATACTTAATTTTCTTTTAAAATAAGGGGGAATTCATTAAATTCGCTATTAGTAAAAATATTAACAATAATTATTTATATAATAAACTATGTCAAATATCGCAATTATTGAAATAGATGGTAAGAGGTACGAATTTCCAGTTATTAAAGGAACTGAAAATGAATTAGCCATCGACATTAAAACATTAAGAAATGTTACTGGTGGCGTTACCACAATTGATCCTGGATTTAAAAATACTAGTTCTTGTGAAAGTGCAGTTACTTTTTTAGACGGGGAAAAAGGTATTTTAAGATATAGAGGTTATTCTATAGAGGAATTGGCTGAAAAATCTGATTTTTTAGAAGTTGCTTATTTGTTGATTTTTGGTGAATTGCCAACTAAAGAACAATATGCTAAATTTCATAAGGATATTAAGAAAACATCTTTAGTAGATGAAGATATTAAGAAGATTTTGGATGGATTTCCTAAATCTGCGCACCCTATGGGGGTTTTAGCTGCTTTAACAAGTGCTTTAACGGCATTTAACCCAAAGAGTGTAAATGTAGATTCTGAGGAAGATATGTATAGAGCTATTGTTAAAATTTTAGGTAAATTTCCTGTGTTAGTAACTTGGGCTTATAGAAAAGAAGAAGGGTTGCCATTAAATTATGGTGATAATTCATTAGGGTACGTTGAGAACTTCTTAAAAATGATGTTTGAAATGCCAAATGAAAAATATAAAATGAATCCTGCCGTTGTAAGTGCTTTGAATAAATTACTTATTTTACATGCAGATCATGAACAAAATTGTTCAACATCAACTGTTAGAGTTGTAGGTTCATCGCATGCGGGATTATTTGCATCAATTTCCGCAGGGATTTCAGCTCTTTGGGGACCACTTCACGGTGGAGCCAACCAAGCTGTTATTGAAATGCTGGAAGCTATTAAAGAAGATGGAGGTGGATATCAAAAATATATTGAAAAAGCAAAAGATAAAAATGATCCTTTCCGATTAATGGGGTTTGGTCATAGAGTATATAAAAACTTCGATCCTAGAGCTAATATTATTAAGGTTGCTGCGGAAGAAGTTTTAAATGATTTAGGTATTGAGGATCCAGTTTTAGATATCGCAAGAGGATTAGCAGAAGTTGCTTTAAATGACGAATATTTTAAATCTCGTAATTTATATCCTAATGTTGATTTTTATTCAGGAATTATTTATAGAGCTTTAGGCATTCCAGTGCCTATGTTTACAGTAATGTTTGCTCTTGGCCGATTACCAGGATGGATTGCACAATGGAAAGAAATGAGATTAAATAAAGAACCAATAGGTAGACCAAGACAAATTTATACAGGTGCTACTGAAAGACCATTTGTTGAGATAAATAAAAGATAACAATATTTAAATTTAAAATATTGATAAAACCTCGTATTAATTTATGGGGTTTTGTTATTTTTACCACTAAAATTTATTTATATGATTAAACTGAATGTCCAAGATGAAACTTCTCGTTTAAGAGCTGTAGTATTGGGTACGGCAGTAAGTAATGGTCCAACTCCAAAGTTGGAAGAAGCTTATGACCCCAAATCATTAGAACATATTAAGGCAGGGACCTATCCTATTGAAAAAGATATGATTTCGGAAATGGATGCCTTCCTTAAAGTTTTTGAAAAATATAATGTAAAAGTATACAGACCAAAAGTTATTGAGAATTACAATCAAATATTTTCAAGAGATATTGCTTTTGTTATTGAGGATAAATTAATAATCTCTAATATTTTACCTGATAGGGAAAAAGAAATTGAAGCAATTCAACATGTTATAAAGGAAATAGATTCAACTAAAATTATTGAAACTACAGATGATGTACATTTTGAAGGTGGTGATGTGATGTTATGGGGTGATCATATTTTTATCGGAACTTATAAAGGAGATGATTATAAGCAGTATATTACAGCTCGAACAAATATGAAAGGAGTTAATTTTATCAAAAAATTATTTCCTAATAAAATTGTAAAAGAGTTTGATTTAGTAAAATCAAATACAATTGCTAATGAGAATGCTTTACATTTAGACTGTTGTTTTCAACCTGTTGGGAAAAATAAAGCTATTATCCATAAAGAAGGTTTTAGAGACGAAAATGATTATAATTATTTAGTGAATTTATTTGGGAAAGAGAATCTATTTCATATTACAAAAGATGAAATGTATGAAATGTTTTCCAATGTTTTTTCAATTTCGGATGATGTGGTTGTTTCAGAGAAAAATTTTACAAGATTGAATAATTGGCTTAGGGAACAAGGTTTTATTGTAGAAGAAATTCCTTATGCTGAAATAAGTAAACAGGAAGGATTATTGAGATGTACTACAATGCCTTTAGTAAGAGATTAAAAATATGAAGCAAATAACAAATACAATATTAATGATAAGGCCAGTTTCATTCAGGATGAATGAGCAAACTGCCGTAAATAATTATTATCAAAAAGTTTTAGACAGTTTAAATTCTGAAACGGTGCAATTTAGGGCTTTACAGGAATTTGATAATTTTGTAGAAAAGTTAAAAAGTGCAGGAATAAATGTAGTTGTTGTAAATGATACTAAAAATACTGATACACCAGACTCAATTTTCCCTAACAATTGGATGTCTTTTCATCAAAATGGTGATGTTGGAATTTATCCAATGTTTGCTGAAAATAGAAGATTAGAAAGGCGAGAAGATATATTTGAAACCTTAGAAGATTTAGGGTTTGAAATTAATAATTTTCTTGATTATACTTCAGCTGAAGAAGAACAAATATTTTTAGAAGGAACAGGAAGTTTATTGTTAGATCGTGTAAATCGAAAGGCATATTGTTCGCTGTCTCCAAGAGCAGACGAGGATTTGCTGATTGAATTTTGTGAAGATTTTGAATACACACCTGTATCGTTTGTATCTTACCAAACAGTAGACGGTAAAAGGTTACCTATTTATCACACAAATGTGATGATGGCACTTGGAGAAACTTTTGCTATTATTTGTTTAGATAGTATTGATGACAAGAAGGAAAAAAAGAATGTTTTAAAGCATTTAAAGGAAGATAAAAAAGAAGTAATTACAATTACCGAGGACCAAGTAATTAATTTTGCTGGAAATATGTTAGAGGTAATTGGAGATAATGATGAAAGATTTTTAGTAATGTCTAAATCGGCATATGATTGTTTAACGAAACAACAGATTAATCGAATTGAAAAACATTGTAAAATTATTTACAGTTCATTAGATACTATTGAAGCTTGTGGAGGTGGTAGTGCTCGTTGTATGATGGCTGAAGTTTTTTTACCTAAAAAGGCTTAATTTGGATTCAAATTTGTAATTTTAAAAATGCTTTCAAAAAAAACAAAATACGGACTTAAGGCACTTAGTTTTCTTGCTAAACAAAAAGAAAACGAGCCTATTTTAATTTCAGAAATATCAGAAGCTGAAAAAATTTCTAAAAAATTTCTTGAAAGTATTTTACTTATTTTGAAAAAGAATGGAATTCTATCTTCTAAAAAAGGAAAAGGAGGAGGATATTATTTACTTAAGAAACCGAGTGAAATAAAAATTTCAACAGTCATAAGGGTTTTAGAAGGACCTATAGCAATGCTTCCTTGTGTTAGTTTAAATTATTATGAAAAATGTGATGATTGCACAAGTGAAGAGCGTTGTAGTTTAAATAGATTAATGGTTGAAGTTCGTGACAATACTTTGAAGATCTTGGAGAATAAAACCCTTGAAGATTTTCATTGTGGTACTTAAATAAAAAACAAAAAAAAGGTCCCTTATATAAGGGACCTTTTTTTATTATGCTTTAACTAAAATTGGAATTTGAATAGTAAACAATTCTTGTTTTAAATGTTCTAATTCGTTTAAAATGTTTTCCTTATTTAATTCAAAATATTGTTTTGTATTTGAAAACAAATCTTGATAATAATCAATACCATCATTTAAGTTATTTTGAAAATTTGTTAAATATTTTTCTTGCTTTAAATTAAAAGAGTCCTTAGCCTCGTTCACTTTATTTGAAAAATAAGCAACATACATTTCTAATTCCTTAATAAACATATGAGGTCTCTTATTTGTTGATATAATATTTGTTTTTCCGTAAATATGGCTAACCATTTCCTTTAACGAAAGTTCTTTCGTAAAATAAGCCATATTAGGTCCTGGACAAATAGCAATACCTTGGTCTTCTCCTTTCTTTTCAATTGGATATTCCAAAAATACGGCATTGGCTAATCCTTCGCACAAACACGTTTTATCTGTAATTTGAGCATATTTTTTATTAAATTCTTCTGTATCTAAATGCTCAAGTTTTAATTCTTTAATTTTAATGTTTTGATATTTTTTTGAAGCTGTACAAATTGCTTTTTTAGTATATTCTGTATTTGAAGATAAAAACTTTTTAGGGCAACTACTTCCCGGGTGGCCGTTTTTTATTCTTTGATTTTTAATAATTTCATTAGAACTTCCTCTCAAACTATTAAAGGGAACACCCAAAGGAGAAACATTACTTAAATACAAATCCTTTTCTGTAGCTTCTGCCAAAGTTTTTCTTGTTTTTTCGTCAACTGTAGTTGCTTCTGGTACTAACAAAAAAGGAGAACCCCATCCAACTGAATCAATATTATAATTGTCTAATAAAAACTCTTGTTCTTCGGAATTTCCTACACCTCCTTGTACTGTTATATTTAAATTTAGTGGAGTGCTTGGCACTGGTTTATTTTTGGCTTGTAATGCATTTACTAAAATAGTATTTACATCATTTATTAAAATTTCCTTATTCGTTTTAAATTCTTCTAAAATAGGTCCCATTAAATAACCATCTGAAGCAAATGCATGCCCGCCACAATTTAAACCCGATTCAATTCTATATTCAGAAACCCACAAGCCTTTTTTAGCTAAAAACTTACCTTGTATTATAGCAGATCTATAATCGCTCACTTTTAAAATAATTTTCTTTTTTAGTTTATTATTTTCATCAGGAAAGAAATCTTCAAAATTTTCGAAGTAACTATATAGTCTTGGATTCATTCCTGCAGAAAGTACAACAGATGATTCTAAATTGCTATTAGCAAACCCTCTTAAAGCAGCATGTGCATCATTAAATTCGGAAGGTAATGCTTCATCTTTATTATAATTAACTTTGTCAAGTTTTGTCATAATATTTACATCAATACTTCCAGAAACTAGATTGTTATGAATCCAATTTTGTACTTCTTCTTTAATTGTATTCTTTTGAATTGTTTTAATAAAGTTTTGTTTTAAATCAGAAAAATCTGGGAGCATATCCATATATTTTTCAAACTCATTACTTTTTTCTTCAAAACTCTTTTTAAGCTTTTCAAATTTTTGTTTTACAATAGTATCAACCGTATTTAAGTACGATGTAATTCTTTTAGCTCTATAATCTTCAACTTTTGTCGAAATAGCTTTGAATGGGATTTCAAATTTCTTTGAATAATATTCATTCATTTTTTCAATGAGAATATCATCTACAATAGAAATAACTGAGGAAATACCATATTTTGCTACCTTTATAGGACTATCTATAGTAAAAGCAAGCCCCATTACCGGTATATGAAAGGTATGTGGATTGTTTTTATTTTGCATAATATTATATGTTTAATTTATTGATTTTACTTTAAATAATTGAGGTAAATGTAATTATCTGGTTAGCAAAATAACTGATAGATATCATAGTTTATTTCATTTGTTTTGTTTTAAGAAGGTTTTAACATTTTTTTAAATAAAAAAGCCAATTCAACTAGTTGAATTGGCTTAACAATTTAATATATAAATTGGAATTAGCTTTTTGACACACTACCTCCAGAAGAGGTATCTTTTTTAATTTTAGTAGGATTTCCTTCATAATCAATATCTCCACCACTACTTGCAGAGGCTGTTAATTTATCTGAAACATTTAAGTTTATATTGGCTCCACTACTAGCTTGAGCAGTTGCTTCTTTAGATTTTAATTCATCAGCATCGATTGAGCTTCCACTGCTTGCATTTGCCAAAAAATAATTTGTTTTTCCATAAATTTTAATGCTCGCTCCACTTGAAGTTGAACTTGATACTTCATCTGAATTTACATATATTTTAATTGAACTGCCACTACTTGAATCGAGATCTAATGAATTTACAATTAAAGTGTTTTCAGATTTAACTGATGCTCCACTTGAAGTATTAATTTTTGAAATGTCATTGGTGGTTAAATATACATTTCGGGCTTTAGCTCTATATACATTTTTTTCAAAATATATTTTTAACTCATTATTTTTTACTTCAGTAATTAATAAATCTAAAATATTTTCATCAGCCTCCACATTTATTTTAGTGGTATTGCTTTGTGTTAAATATAAATTAATGCCTTGTTGTACTTTAATTTCATTAAAATCATTTGTTATGGTTCTATCTTCTGAAAGCACATTTCCATTTCCCTTTATTCCTGTTATTCCTTCTACAAAACATGATGTTGTTGATATAAGAAGAATAAATAATACCGATATTTTTGTTATAGTTTTCATAGTAAGTTTGTTTTGTGAAATTAAATTTATTTTGAATTTAATTGTTTTACTATTTTATTATGATGAACTGTTGAAAATTATGTTTGAATTGAAGTTAATCAATAGAAACACCATTTTTATCTATTGTAACTTCAGCATCTTTGTTACCATGTTTAATTTCAAGTTTAAGTTCATTTTCATCAACATTTAGGTTAAAACTACCATTTCTTTTTTTATAATCGTCGCCGAAAATATCTTCACTACAGTCTAAACATTCCAATTCGTTTTCTGTCATTTTAAAATAATGCTTTGGCATATCTCTATTGTGAATATTTTGAAGATTATCTATATTCTCTAAAAAACTTCTGGTTGAATTATCCAAATATATTATCGAATTCTTTGGTAGATAAATGGTAATGTCTACGAGTTGTTCTTTAAATTTATTTTTAAAATCGGATAAGAAATAACCATTTAAAAGTAATTCATTATCATTTAGGTTAAATTCATACTCAATTGCTTCGGCATCTTTATTTGCAATCAAACGATTGTTTCCTTCAGATTCTTTTCTAATTTTTACAAACGCATTATCTTTGTCCGTTGATTTAATGTCTACACTTATTCTAGTTGAATATAATTTATGAATGTTATTATCATAAACACTTTCAAAATCGTAATTTTTTCTTAACTCCCTTTTGTTGGATAAATTATCGTCTCCAACCATTTTAATTTTTAAGGTATCAATAGATGCTATTTGTAGCTCTTCGGTTTGGTTGAATACTCCATCATATGCTTTTTGAGTTGCAAAATTAATACCTGCAAAACCTAAACCTAATAAAGCGATTATCCATATTCCTAAAAGAGATAATTTTGTGGTTGCGCTAAATGAATTTATATTACTTGACAATATTTTTAAACCTAACATAAATAGTATTATAAAAGGTATTGCCACAGCTAAAAAGGTAAATAACACCAACAGCCAAGATGGAATGATAGAATCGAAAAAGAAAGGGGGATAGTGGACAAAATCCTCACCAAACCCTAATACTTCAATACTTCCCCAAGAAAACGCCCCAAATATTAAGAAAATTAGAGTAACTGATGCAATAAAAATGATTAATGCGCCAATAAATTTTCCAAATATTTTAAATAAAGCTGTTAATATTGTTCCAAGAGTTTCAATTATTTCTTGAATTCCAGATTTTGTTTTATTCTCAATATTCTTTTTAAATTCTGTGCTTCTAACTTTTTCAGTTACATCATTTACTCCATCTTTTACTCGAGTTGAGACATCTTGAAATTCTTCTCTAATTTTTCGTTCTATATTGCTAATATTTACTGGCTCACCTTTCATTTGTAATTTTTCAGCAGTTGTTTCAGCTTCCGGAATTAAAATCCATAATAGAATATAAATTGGAATTCCTGTTCCAAAACCTACTACAACTGTAAAAACCCATAATAATCTAACCCATAATGGATTTACTCCAAAATAGTGCGCTAAACCAGAGGAAACACCACCTAAAAATTTATCTTCTCCATCTCTAAATAATTTTTTAGATGACGATTTTTGTTTGTTTACAGGTTCATCTTCAAATAATTCTTCATCAACTAAGTAATCTTCAGGTTTCCCCATGATTTTAGTAATTTCATCAATGTCTGATTCATTTACAACCTGACGGTCATTTGTAATTCTTTCAGAAAGTAATTCTCCAATTCTTAATTCAATATCGTTTAATATTTCATCTCTTCCTTGAGGATCATCACTTAGGGATCTTCTTATGGCATCTAAATAGCGTTTCAGTTTTTGATACGCTAATTCATCAATATGAAAGAAGATACCTCCTAAATTTATATTTATTGTTTTGTTCATTTTTCAGTTGATTTATGGGTAGTTACTAAGTTTACGGCTTCTGAAAGCTCACTCCAAGTTGTATTTAATTCAGTTAAAAATAATTTCCCTGTTTCGGTTAAACCATAATACTTTCTTGGCGGCCCAGATGTTGATTCTTCCCATCTATAGGAAAGCAATCCAGCATTTTTTAATCTAGTTAATAAAGGATATACTGTACCTTCAACAACGAGTAATTTTACATCTTTAAGCTGCGATAAAATTTCAGAAGTATAAGCATCTCCATGTTGTAATATGGATAATATGCAATATTCCAAAACTCCTTTTCGCATTTGTGCTTTTGTATTTTCTATCTTCATAAGTGGATATTTAATATTGTTTGTGCGAATTTTTATTTAACAAAATCTATAGTATATGGATAATGATAAAATTCACCGTTTGTTGCTTTAATACTAGCTGAAATTATTAGAATAATTTTTAATATTATAGCTGGAATAAAACCTACTAATACAGCCACTAATCCTAATCCTAAAGTGAAAATAGTGATTGGTATTATTAAGATGACTAAAAGAAGGCAATATAGAAGAATGCTAAGTTGAAAATTAACTGCGGCCTTTCCGTGAGAATCTATATAAGAACTTTCATTTTTCTTTGCAATCCATAAAAGTAAAGGAGCTATAATATTTCCAAAAGGAAAAAACCATCCAGCGAAACCGCTTAAATGTGTTATTGTGCTGTAATTTTTATCGTTTTGAGTTACCATAATTTAAAGAATTTACTATTCTACTATGCAAATATATGTATAAAAGATAGTAATATGCAAAACATAGTACTAAAAATTAACATTTGTTTAACATTTTAGAATTTCATTTAAATTAGCAGAAATCAGGTTTTTAATTATTTTTTAGTGTTTTAGTGTTTCAATTAATCGTATATTTGGTATAGTTTGTTTATTAAGAAGTTCGACTTCTATAATAAACGGCTAAATTGTATTAATTACACTTACCAATTGAAATTATTTATGAAGGAGAATTTAGACGGAAACTTAACAAAGGCAGATTTGCTAGCTAAGTTAAAACAGCAGGAGAAAACCATTTATTCTTTAAAACATGTAGATAGAAAATATGAAAATTTATTCAATAATTCTATAGATGGTATTTATAAAAGTACACCTCAAGGAAAATTTTTAGAAGTAAATATGGCCCTAGTAAAAATGTTGGGTTATAATTCTAAAGAAGATTTGATGGAAATTAATATTGGCTTGCAGCTATATAATAAAGTTGAAGATAGGAACTTTGCAAATGAACAATTTCAAGAAGTTGAAAAAAAAATACAACAACTTTCCAAAAAGGATGGGTCTAAAATATGGATTGAAGATTATGGAAAGAATATCTTAGATGCATCTGGTGAGGTTTTATATTATGAAGGTATTATAAGAAATGTTACAGAGATAAAACGAGCAAGTGATATTCAAAAAGTATTATTAAAAATATCACAAAATGGTTATAAAAATCAAGATCTAAAAGATTATAATAAATTTATAATAAGTGAATTAGGAAATTTACTAGATGTTTCATTTTCTTTTATCGCCTTTTATAATGAAAAAAAGAAAACTATTAATATACCTTTTATTTCTGGAGAAAAAGGAGTTGAAGAATTTCCTATAGGAAAATCAATGACTGGATATTTGATTAAAAAAAACAAGCCAATTTTGATAAAGGAGCATGAATTTAAAGGCCTTATAGATTCAGGAGAAGTTGAATTAATTGGAGCATTTCCAAAAGTATGGCTAGGTGTTCCATTGCAAGTTGATAATAAAGTAATTGGTGCCATAGTAATTCAAAATTATAATGATGAGGATGCCTTTCAACAAAGCGATATTGAATTATTAAAATTTGTTTCTTCACATATTAGTATTGCTATACAAAGGAAAAAAAATGAATACGATGCTACTGTTTCAAAAGAGGTCTTAAGAAAAGTTTTAGATAATATTCCAATTAAAGTTTTTTGGAAAAATAAAGAATCGGTTTTTTTAGGGAGTAATTCTGCTTTTTTAAAAGAAAACTCTTTTTCAAATGAAGAAGAAATTATTGGGAAATCGGATTTTGATTTTAATGAACGAGAAGATGCAGAAAAATATAGAGCGAGTGATGTTGCAATTATGCAAAATGGTAAACCAAAATTAAATTATCAAGAGTTATTTGTTGTAAATGGGAAGGAAAAATGGATAACAACAAGTAAAATTCCATTTTTTGATGATAATAATAAAGTTATTGGTATTATTGGAACTTCTGAAGATATCACCGAACGTGTAGAAAATGAAATAAAATTAAAAAATGCGACAGACGAAGCCATAGCTGCGAATCTTTCAAAGTCGATGTTTTTATCTAATATGAGTCACGAAATAAGGACTCCTATGAATGCTATTTTAGGATATTCTCAGTTACTTCAGGATGATGATAATTTATCTAAAATACAAAGAGAAAACTTAAAAACCATCAATAAAAGTGGAGAACATTTATTAGCACTCATAAACGATATTTTAGATATGTCTAAAATTGAAGCTGGTAGAATTGTTTTAAAGCCATCTCATTTTAATTTTATTGAACTACTTAAGGAAGTTGAACAACTTTTCAAATTTAAAGCACAACAAAAGGAGCTGGATTTGTCATTTAAAATAAATGATAATGTGCCAAAAACTATTTTTGCAGATGAATCAAAAATTAAACAGGTTATTATTAATCTTATAGGAAATGCTATAAAATTCACAGAAAAAGGATTTGTTCACATTTCAGTTGGAAAACTTGCGAATAATATGATTCAAGTGGATGTTAAAGATACTGGAAAAGGAATTTTAAAAGAAGAACAAGAGCTTATTTTTAAACCATTTGAACAAGCTCAAAAAGGAGGTCAGGAAAGAGGAGGTACAGGTTTAGGATTGGCGATTAGTAAAAAGTTTTCAAATTTAATGGAAGGTGATATTACCATTGAAAGTGAATACGAAAAAGGTTCTGTTTTTTCTTTTAAGTTTAACTATATTGAAGGAGATGAAGATGTTTTAAAGGAAGAAAAACAATTATTAAAAGTAATTTCTTTAACTCCTGAAATGCAGGGAATGAAAGTTGCGATTGTGGATGATAGATTTGAAAATCGAGATATTCTATTTAAAAAATTGGATCCGTTAGGGTTTGATACTCGAATGGCCGAAAATGGACAAGAAGCTGTTGAATTATATAAACAGTGGAAGCCAGATATTATTTTAATGGATGTTGTAATGCCAATTATGAATGGTGTGGAGGCAACCAGACAAATTTTAGAATTATCGGGAACTCATGATGTTAAGATTTTTGTTGTAAGTGCAAGTGCTCTTGAATCTGAACAAAAGGAAGTGATGGAAATAGGAGCGACTGTTTTTATTAAAAAACCAGTTATTTTTAATTTCTTATTGTCTGAAATGCACGAAAAAGCAGGTGTTAAATTTATTTATAAAGATGAAGTTAAAGAAGAAACGGAAGTTGTAATTGCTACACCTGCAGATGTACCTGAAAATATTAAAGAAAAATTAGTAAATGCAGCATCTGAAGGTGATTTTATGTTGTTAGAAGAATTGTTAGGGTTATTGGAAAAGGAAACAAATATGGCTTTTAAATACATTGAAGAGTGTATTAATGAAATGGAATTTGAAAATTTAACGAAATGGCTAAAATCTTAATATGATGGATACAAAAAAGTTTACAATTTTAATTGTTGATGACAATCCGAATAATTTAAAATTACTTGGTGGAGTTTTAAAGGGTGAAGGGTTTGATTTTAGAATGGCAAAAAGCGGTCAACAAGCGTTGAATGTATTAGAGAAAACAAAGCCAGATTTAATTCTTTTAGATATTCAAATGCCAGAAATGGATGGTTATGAAACTTGTAAAAAAATTAAAGAAAATACAGAAGATACGAGTATCCCTATTATATTTTTAACGGCAAATACAGATTCTGAAAGTGTGAATAAGGCTTTTAAAGCTGGAGGAGTTGATTTTATAACAAAACCATTTAACACTGAAGAGCTTATGGCTCGAATAAGAACCCACATTAAATTAAAAGTTCAAGCCGAGGAATTATTAAGGCAAAATGCGGCAAAAGATAAGTTTTTATCAATTATTTCTCATGATTTAAAAAATCCATTAGCTAATATTATTGGTTTTTCAGAATTATTAAAAGAGGATTTTTATACTTTGGGAGAAGAAAAGATGCAAACTTTTATTCATTCAATTTATGAATCTTCCAAATTTTCATTAGACATTCTTAATAATCTTATGGATTGGGCAAGGGTTCAAGGAGGAAGTTTAAAATCAGACAAAAGTAATTTTAACCTTAGTAACTTACTAAATAAAAATATTGAAGGACATTCTCCACAAGCATTAGCAAAAAATATTAATTTAAGATCAGATTTTGATTTAAATTTAAGCGTCTATGCCGATGAAAAAATGATTTCTACGGTTGTTAGAAATTTAATTTCAAATGCTATAAAATTTACTCCAGATGGAGGAGAAATTGTTATATCTTCAAAAGAAATTGTGGTTAACCATAAAAAAGTTATTGAAACTCAAATATGTGATAATGGCATAGGAATGAGTTATGAAGAACTAAATAAATTATTTAAAATAGAACATAATTTCATTTCTAAAGGAACTAATAATGAGCGTGGTACAGGGTTAGGGTTAATACTTTGTAAAGAATTTATTACTCAAAATGATGGAAATATTAGAGTAGAAAGTGAACTAACATTGGGTAGTAGATTTATTTTTAATCTGAAAATTACAAACTAAGTTTAATTATTTTTAAAAATTACCTTAATAATTATTTCATTTTTTTTAAATTAACCTCAAAATATATACAATGAAGGTTACTGTTAATAAAATGAATAAATTTTTAATGTTTAAATTACCATCAGCATTCTTATGTGGGGTGAAATTAAAAGAATTAGATTCTAAAAAGGCGGTTGTAACCGTAAGACATAGGTGGATAAATCAAAATCCATTCAATTCCATGTACTTTGCTGTACAATCTATGGCGGCTGAATTAACTACTGGTGCTATTGTCATCAAGAAGATTAAAGAAAGCGGTCGAAAAATCTCAATGCTTGTAACCAATCATAACGGTGCTTTTACTAAAAAAGCAGTAGGATTAATTACATTTACTTGTAATGATGGCTTATTAATAGATGAGGCTTTAAAAAGGACAATTGAAACAGGAGAAGGTCAAACTATTACTATGAAATCAATTGGGCTAAATGAACAAGGTGAGCAAGTTTCAGTTTATGAATTTGAATGGAGTGTTAGGTTAAAATCTAAATAAAAAACTATTATGAATGCACATGAAATAGAGTATCGTATTCACGGTGAGGAAATGCAATATGTTGAAATAGAATTGGATCCACAAGAAGGGGTTGTTGCAGAATCTGGAAGTTTTATGATGATGAATGAAGGGATTAAAATGGATACCATTTTCGGCGATGGATCAAATCAGAATGAAGGTGTTTTGGGGAAGCTTTTTTCAGCTGGAAAAAGACTACTAACAGGTGAAAGTTTATTTATGACTATTTTTTCAAATATTGGAATTGGTAAAAAGCAAGTTTCATTTGCGGCTCCTTATCCAGGTAAAATTATTCCAATAGATTTAAGTGAGCTGGGAGGTAAATTTATTTGCCAGAAAGATTCATTTCTATGTGCAGCAAAAGGAGTTTCTGTTGGAATAGAATTCTCTAAACGTTTAGGCAGAGGTTTATTTGGTGGAGAAGGATTTATAATGGAAAAATTGGAAGGAGACGGAATGGTTTTTGTTCATGCAGGTGGAAATATGAGTAAAAAAGTGTTAAATCATGGAGAAGTTTTAAAAGTTGATACTGGTTGCGTAGTTGGTTTTACTAAAGATGTAGAATATGATATTGAATTTGTAGGAGGAATAAAAAATACGGTATTTGGTGGAGAAGGGTTGTTTTTTGCAATTTTGAAAGGACCTGGAACTGTATATGCTCAATCTTTACCTTTTAGTAGGTTAGCAGGTAGGGTTTTAGCTTTAGCTCCGCAAACTGGCTCAAAAAGAAGAGGAGAAGGAAGTCTTTTAGGAGGAATTGGTGATATACTTGATGGAGATAATAGAATTTAGGATTCATAAGTAAAAAAAAGGCTGGTTAAATCTTCAAGATTTAACCAGCCTTTTTTTTAATAAATTATAAATTTTCTAACTCTTTGTAATTTTTATTTAATTTTTTCAATAATATTCCATAAATAATACGGTAATAAAGCCATAAAATACCACACATTAAAACGAATGCCACGATTTGAGCAATTAATAAAATTGTAAATATTTTTTCCTTGTCAATTTCCAAATGATCTGGGTTCATAACATCTAATAATGTTTCAGAATTTGAAAACATCACAAAATTAAAAATGAGTGATAAAATTATATATAAACCAATATTATAATACACATAGTAATTTACAATTTTACGTGTTTTGAGAATTTTTCTCATTAATAAATTGGTGTTGTCAATTACATAAATGGTTTTATAATTTTTATAGAAAATATAAATAAAACCAACAACTACAATGTAATGAATAACATAACTAACAGTTAAGAAGGTTTTAAGGTGAAACTTCTCATAAATATCAAAAAAGCCTTCAGGGAGCATTAAATTAATTATTCCCCAAAATAAAAATTCAGCAATACAAATTATAAAAATCCACTTCACAATAGAAGATGATTTTTTATGTATCATTTTATAGATTTCGTTATAAGATAGTTTTGGATAGGAAGACTCTTGTTTCTTCCAATCTTTTTTTAATAAATCTAGTTCATCCATAACTTACGGATTTAATATTGTTTTTAAGCGAGTTTTTATTCTATTCATTTTCACTCGTGCATTCACTTCTGAAATACCCAATGTTTCAGATATTTCCTTATAGTTTTTATCTTCTAAATACAAGAAAATTAAACCCTTATCAATATCAGATAACTGGTGTATTGCTTGGTACATTAATTTCAATTGTTCTTCTTCTGTATTATCATATTTAGTTGCTTGTATTTTATGTAAAACCGTGTCAAAATCTTGAGTTTTTATAGTCCTTTTAGATTTTCTATAGAGAGTTATGGCAGTATTTAATCCAATTCTATACATCCAAGTACTAAGTTTAGAATCTCCTCTAAATTTTGGATATGCTTTCCATAACTGTATTGTAATCTCTTGAAACAAATCATTGTGTGCTTCTTGATCATAAGTATATATTCTACACACTTTATGAATTATATTCTGATGTTCTTGAAATTCAGAAATAAATTTATGTTCAAGGTCTTTATTCAAAAGTTTGGTTTAAGGTCATTTAATAAGTCTGCTAATTGATTAATTTGTTACAACAAATTCATAAAAATAAAAAAAAGCTATTTTAAAAGTCTTAAATCCGTCAATATGATTTTTTAATTTGACGAAATAGTTCTTTTTAAATAGCCTTTTCTAGACGGTAACTAAAACCTAGTTTTCAGTGTTTTTAATTTCTTCAATATATTTTTCGAGAGCAATTCCATACTTAGAAATTTTTACTTTTTCACTTAAAGAATTATTGATAGTATCTAATAACTTTAAATTAGCATTGTACAAGTCTGTCAAAGCTAAATAAGGAGCAGTTTCATAATCAGCATTTACAACAGCGAAATTAGTAGTGTATAAATATTTTCTTTTAATTAAGTTATTTTCTTCTTTGATAAGCTTAGAATACATTGCTGTATCATTTAATTTTTGAGCATCAAATTTTTCTTTAAATAATTCTAAAAGCCTTCCATTAAATTTTTGAGCCATAGCGTTATGTTCATCAAGTTTTTCTTGATTTTTAGAACCTGTTATTTTAGCTGAAGTAGAAAATTTTTCAAGTTTTGAAGTTATTTTAATTTCACCCTTTTCTCCAAAAAATGAAATTTTTTCCGTTTGAATTTTATCTAAAGTTAAAAAATAAATTTCAGGGTTTTCAACTTCATCTTTAAGAGTGAATATTCCTTCACCATGTAATTGAATAGAATCTACAACCACTAAAAGGGTATCTTTAAATTTTTGTAAATAGACAGTTCCTTTTTTTAACCCATCGATTTGACCTTTAACAACCATATTTTCTGTTTTATCCTTTCCACAAGAAAATAAAACTGTAATAATTACAATACAACTAAATAATTTTTTCATTTTATAAATTTTATTAGGACAAATATCTAATTTTTATTTCATTTTTGAAACTAATTAAGGCGCAACAATTCGCATTAATTCAGCAGTTAAGATAGCACCGTAAGTTCCAACAACATAGCCAAAAACAGCAAGTAAAACTCCAACCGAGGCTAATGATGGATGAAATGCTGCAGCCACCACTGGTGCAGATGCCGCACCTCCAACATTGGCTTGGCTACCAACCGCTAAGAAAAAGTAAGGGGCTCTAATTATTTTGGCCACCACAATTAATAAGATGATATGAATTGTCATCCATACAATTCCTATTACAATTAATCCTGGATTGTCTAAAATTTTGCTTAAATCCATTTTCATCCCAATGGTTGCTACTAATATGTATATAAATACACTTCCAACTTTGCTGGCACCAGCTCCTTCATACTGTTTAAATTTTGTAAATGATAATGTTATTCCTAGAATTGTAGCAATACTTATCATCCAAAAGAATTGAGATCCAAATGATGATAATGCAGAGCTTTTATCACTAACGGATTTGAAATTGTTGGTTAAAAACTCAGAAATACCATCAGCACCAAAATGTGATATTCCAACTATAGTAAATGCGATTGAAAGAATTATAATTAAATCAGATAATGATGGGTTTCTTGTTATTTTAGAAGAGTAAGATGAGACCTTTTCTTTTAATTCTTCAATTGCAGAGGTGTCAGCTTTCAGCCATTTATCTATTTTCTGTGATTTTCCAATACCTATTAATACAATAGCCATCCATAAGTTTGCTACCACAATATCAACCAATACCATTCCTCCATATTTTTTTGGATTGTACTCGTAAATTTCAAGCATGGCAGCTTGGTTAGCTCCACCACCAATCCAACTACCTGCTAATGTTGCTAAACCTCTCCAAACGGCATCAATTCCTGCTCCACCAACAGTTTCTGGGGATACTGATGAAATTAATAATACCGCAATAGGCCCGCCAATAATAATACCAACAGTTCCTGTTAAAAACATAATTAAAGCCTTTGGACCTAAGTTAAAAACTGCTTTTAAATCGATACTCAATGTCATTAAAATTAAAGCTGCTGGTAGTAAAAATCTACTAGCAACAAAATACAATTGAGAACTGTGTTTAGTAATTTCACCAGCTTCATTTAGAGATTCCCATTCTGGGGCAATTATTCCAGCGGAAGTAAAAATAGCTGGTATTAAATAAGCCAAAAGTAAAGCAGGTACGTATTTGTAAAATTTTTGCCAAGTTTTGTTTTTGCTTGAGGAGGTGTAAAAAACAAACCCTAATGATAGCATTAGAATTCCGAAAGCGATTGTATCTTTTGTAATATAAGGGGTAGTATCCATGTGTTTTTTTTGAATTTGCGCTAATTTAACATTTTTTAAGCTTATTCCTAATAAGAGAGTTTTTGGTTTCTTATATTTGTTGCACTAAATTAAACTCAATGAAATATATAAAACTTTATTTATTAGTAGCTTTTTTAATAGTTTCCTGTAAAACCGTACAAGAAACTTCAAATAAAGCCGACAATCTTGTAATACCTGTTGTTCAAGATACTCGAGAAATTCAAGGAGGAATGTGGATTCCTTCATTATTAGAAGGGATCAATGAGCAGGAAATGATGCAGTTAGGAAGTAAAATGACTGCAAAGGATATTTATGATGTAAACAATTCAAGTTTAAAAGATGCTATCGTTCATTTTAACGGAGGTTGTACTTCAGAAATTATTTCTCCAAACGGATTGTTATTAACCAATCATCATTGTGGTTATGGAGCAATTCAATCTCACTCAACTGTAGAACACGATTATTTGGAAAATGGTTTTTGGGCAAAGAGTTATGAAGAAGAATTATCGAATCCAAGTATGTCTGTTACTTTTATAAAAAGGATTGATGATGTAACTGCTGAGGTTTTTTCGGGTATTACTGAAACAATGGATGAAGCTGCAAAAATGAAACTAATTAATCAAAATATTTTAAAAGTAACTAAAAAAGTTCAAAAGGAATCGTGGCAAGATGCAAATGTGAAGTCATTTTATGATGGAAATCAATATTTGTTATTTGTTACTGAAGAATATAAAGATGTTCGTTTAGTTGGTGCTCCGCCATCATCTATTGGGAAATTTGGAGCAGACACAGATAATTGGATGTGGCCAAGACATACAGGAGATTTTTCAATGTTTAGAATTTATGCAGATGCTAATAACAAGCCAGCAGAATATTCAAAAGACAATGTGCCTTACAAACCAAATCATTATTTACCAATATCATTAGATGGTGTGGCTGAAAAAGATTTCACACTGGTATTTGGATTTCCGGGAAGCACTGATGAGTATTTGCCAGCTGTTGCGGTAGATCAAATTGTGAATGTGTTAAATCCTGCAAAAATCGAAGTAAGAGATAATGCATTAAAAATTGTTGATTCTTATATGCGTAAAGATCCAGCGATTAAAATTCAATATGCTTCAAAATTTGCATCTATAGCAAATTATTGGAAGAAATGGATAGGTGAAAACCAAGGGATAAAAAAATCAAATGCAATTCAAAAGAAAAAAGAGTTAGAAGCTGAGTTTTCTAAAATTGTCGCTGAAAAAGATTTAGTAGGATATTCAACTTTATTGTCTGATTTTGAAAAACTTTATTCTGAAATAGAAAGTGTTTCGTTAGCACGTGATTATTGGATTGAAGTAGCATACCGAAATGTTGAATTGTTAAATATTACATTTAGGGCATTTCAATTAGAACAGGCTTATTTAAATGGTGGTGACGGAGCTTTTGAAAAAGTGAAAGAAGCAACAATAAATAGATTTGAAGGTTTTTATAAAAATTATAGTGCTGAGGTTGATAAACCAGTTTTTGAAAAATTAGTTGGTTTATATGCTGAAAAGTCTCCAAAAGAATATTTACCAGCAAATATGCAAGGTGTAAATTTTTCTGATTTAACAAATAGGGTTTATTCAAATTCAAAACTTACTTCATTAGAAGGAGCAAAGGAGTTACTTACTGGTTCGCCAGAAGAGGTTATGAAAAAATTGAATGCTGATGAAGGATATATTTTTGGAAAAGAATTACACACAGTTTTTTATTCTAAAATGGAACCTAAATTTCAAGAGCTAAATCTTCAATTAAGAGCTGTTCAAAAAAAATATATGAAAGCATTAATGGATGTTTTTCCTAATAAGCGATTTTTCCCAGATGCAAATAGTACACTTCGTGTGACATATGGACAGGTTAGAGGTTATGAACCAAAAGATGGAGTTTATTACAACACAACTACTTATTTAGATGGTGTACTTGAAAAATATGTTCCCGGTGATTATGAGTTCGATGTTCCTCAAAAATTACGTGATTTATACAATAACAAAGATTACGGACAATATGCTGAAAATGGTAAAATGCCAGTTTGTTTTATTGGTACCAACCATACTACTGGTGGAAATTCAGGTAGTCCAGCAATTGATGCTTATGGTAATTTAATTGGATTAAATTTTGATAGAGTTTGGGAGGGAACAATGAGTGATATGAATTATGATCCAGACATTTGTAGAAACATAATGGTTGATATCCGTTACGTGCTCTTTATTGTTGATAAATATGCAGGCGCAAAAAATTTAATTGAAGAAATGAAATTAGTTCACCCCAAAAAATAAAAAAATAAAACGATGAAGTATATAAAATTCTATTTAATAGTAGCATTATTAGTAGTTTCTTGTAAAACGGTACAAGAAACAACAACAGTAGTTAAAAAAGCAGAAATACCAACAGTGCAAGATACCCGAGATATTCAGGGTGGAATGTGGGTTCCTTCCTTGTTAGAAGGAATGAATGCCGAGGAAATGGCTCAGTTAGGTATGAAAATGACTGTAAATGATATTTATGATGTTAATAATTCTAGTTTAAAGGATGCAATTGCACACTTTGGAGGTGGTTGTACATCTGAAGTTATTTCACCAAACGGGTTATTATTAACGAACCATCATTGTGGTTATGGTGTAATTCAATCTCATTCATCAGTAGATCACGATTATTTAAAAGATGGTTTTTGGGCCATGAGTTATGAAGAAGAATTGCCAAATGAAAGTTTAAGCGCCACTTTTATTAAAAGAATTGATGATGTAACTTCTCAAGTTTTTGATGGTGTTAGTGATGATATGGATGAAGCTTCAAAAATGAAGTTAATCAATCAAAATATTTTAAAAGTAAATAAAGAGGTTGCAAAGGAAGCTTGGCAAGAGTCATACGTTAGATCTTTTTTTAAGGGAAATCAGTATTTATTATTTGTAACTGAAAAGTTTACAGATGTACGTTTGGTTGGAGCGCCTCCAACATCAATTGGAAAATATGGAGCAGATACAGACAACTGGATGTGGCCACGTCATACAGGAGATTTTTCTATGTTCAGAATTTATGCTGATGCAAACAACCGTCCGGCTACATATTCCAAAGATAATAAGCCTTATAAGCCAAATCATTATTTACCAATATCTTTAGATGGTGTTGAAGAAAATGATTTCACCTTAGTATTTGGTTTTCCAGGAAGAACAAATGAATACTTACCAGCAGTTGGTGTAAATCAAATTGCAAATGTTCTAAATCCGGCTAAAATTGAAATAAGAGACAATGCATTGAAAATTGTTGATTCTTATATGCGTAAGGATGATGCTATAAAAATAAAATATGCATCTAAGTTTGCCTCAATAGCAAATTATTGGAAAAAATGGATTGGAGAAAGTCAAGGAATCAATCAAACAAAAGCAATTGAAAAAAAGCGTGAATTAGAAGCCGAGTTTTCTAAAATTGTTGAAGAAAAGGACTTAGTAGGATATAAAACCTTGTTGTCTGATTTTGAAAAATTATATCAAGAAATTGAAAGTGTTTCTTTAGCTCGTGATTATTGGATTGAAGTTGCTTACAGAAATGTAGAATTATTAAATATTACATTTAGTGCATACCAATTAGAACAAGCTTTTTTGGGAGGTGGAGTTGATGCCTTTGAAAATAGAAGAGAAGCTGTTTTAAACGGATATGAAGGTAAGTTTAAAAACTATAGTGCTGTGGTTGATAAACCAGTTTTTCAAAAATTGGTAAAATTATATGCAGACAAATCTCCTAAAGAATATTTACCTTCAAATATGACAAATGTTGATTTTACGTCTTTAACAAATGATATTTATTTAAATTCTAAATTAACAACCTTAGAGGGTGCAACCGAATTATTATCGGGTTCTGCAGAAGAGGTAATTAAAAAATTGAATGATGATAAAGCATATCAGTTTGGTAAAGAATTACACGGAGCATTTTATAATAAAATTGAACCAAAATATCAACAAGTAAATTTAGAATTGGAAGCAGTTCAAAAAGAATATATGAAGGCTTTAATGGAAGTTTTTCCTAATGAACGTTTCTTCCCAGATGCAAATAGTACATTACGAGTAAATTATGGAATGGTTAAAGGTTACGAGCCAAAAGATGGTGTAGCTTATACAACCACAACTACTTTAAAAGGTGTGATTGAAAAGTATGTACCTGGTGATTATGAGTTTGATGTTCCTCAAAAATTACGTGATTTATATGAAGCTAAAGACTATGGACAATATGGTGAAAATGGAAAAATGCCCGTAAATATTTTGTCAACGAACCATATGACTGGTGGAAACTCTGGAAGCCCAATAGTTGATTCAAATGGAAATATGATAGGATTAGCTTTTGATACAACTTGGGAAGGAACTATGAGTGACTTATATTTTGATGCCGATATTGTGAGAAGTATTGCAGTTGATATTCGATATGTATTATTTATAATTGATAAATATGCAGGTGCAAAAAATTTAATTGATGAAATGATGTTCGTTCATCCAAAGAAATAAAACAATCTAATTTGTATAAAAAAACTCCAAACATTTGTTTGGAGTTTTTTTGCTTTTATAGATATTCCATATTTATTTGCCAATCAAATTTTTCAGAAGGTTTTAAGGTTAGCAGTCCATTAGTATTGTTAAAGCTATTAGGAGCGCAGGTCATAGGTTCAATTGCAATACAATCTCTTGTGTCGGGAGTGTAAACTTGTAAATAACTTTTTTCAGTTTTTGAGCTGAAATCCATTGCAATGTTAAAAGCCTCACAATTAAATGTTGTTGCCGGCTTGTTAATTATAAAACAGTCATCTAAAAAAGTGTCGTTTATTGTTAATGGAGTATTAAATTTTAAAGGAATTTCTTGATGAGGTATCATTTTATCATCTAAAAAATATTGATCATTTCCGTCAAAGTCTAAAACACTTGAATCAAGGTTTGATACTTTAAAATAAGGATGCCATCCAAGTCCAAAAGGAAATTCATTTAGCCCAGTATTTGTAACCTTAAAATCTAATGTAAGTTTGCTAGATGTAAATGTGTAAGTAATGTCAATTATATATGGAAAAGGAAATCCTTGTGTAGTTCCTTTGTCATTATAACTAAATGTTACAGATGCAGAGGTTTCATTTTCTTCTTGTTTTGTAATTACAAAATATTGGTTATAAATATATCCGTGTAAGGCATTATTTAATCCGGTTTCATTACAATTTAGCTGATATTCTATATTGTTAAAATTGTATTTTCCATTAGAAATTCTATTTGGAAATGGAAATAAAAATGAAGAATTGAATTTGTTTTTATAAGTAGTTAATCCTTCTTCGTTGTTTGAGATTCCATCAATTAATTCTATTCCTAGTTTAGTTAACTTTTGAAGTGAAGCACCAAGATTTGGATAAATGATAGCTTCAAATTTTAAATTTTCGTTTTTAATAATAACTTCATTTAGAAGTGAGTTGTCATTGTTGTTAATTGTTACTTTAAACATTGTCTTTTGGGTTATTTTTCTTAGGTAATCTATTTGCATCTTTTAGGCATTGATTGAGCATCCACTCTAATTGTCCATTAGTAGAACGAAACTCGTCACTAGCCCATTTTTCAATGGCTTTGAGCATATCTTCGTTTATCCTAAGTGCAAATGCTTTTTTCTTTGTCATTCTATTTTAATTCTTTTACAAAGGTCGTAATAATATCAATTAATTTTGGCATAACTGGTAAATTTGGATTGTTATAAGAACCCATATTCTCTGTTATATCTCCTTTAATTTCTTTAAAAATATGATTCATACCTTCAATTAGTTGAAGTTGAGAAGTTTCGTTTGTTTTATGTAATAATTCAGCATCTAAATTTTGAACTTGAATATCTTTAGAGCCATTAATTAGAAGAATTGGAATGGTTAATTTTTGTAATTCTTCTTGCGGATTGTATTTTATCCAGGAAATTAAAAATGGTTGAATCGATTTGTTAAACAATGAAATAAGCATTGGGTTAAAATCTTCAACCGTATTTCCTTTTTTTAATTCGGCAAGTGTTTTTTCTGTATCCTCTTTTAAATACGGTGCTTGTTTTGCAATTTGTTCAATTAAAATTAAATCGATTGTTCTTCCGGCTCCTTCTAATGATATATAAGCATCAGCTTTTTTTTGAGCGGCAATCATTCCTACCAAACTTCCTTGGCTGTGACCAGCAACAATTATTTTTGAAAATTGGTTCGATTTTTTGAAATAATCTATAACGGATTTCGCTTCTTCAATAAAAGTTTGGAAGGTTAATGCATCTATTTGGTCTTTATCATCTTTGGTAAAGGATAGCACACTTTTATCAAATCTATACGAAGCAATATTTTTTAATGCTAAATCTTCAGCGAGAAACTTTAATGAATTATTTTTCATAGCAACATTGTTACCATTTCTGTCTGTTGGTCCTGATCCTGGAATTAGAATTATTAAATTATTCTTTTCATTGGAATTAGGTGTTATTAAGGTTCCATTAATGGAAACAGATTTTGTAGGAATGTTAATTTCAGTTTCTGTATAATTTTTTTCTTGTGAAAATAAATTTAATGAAATCAGAAAAATTATTACTATGATTATTTTATATTTCATTAGTTTTTAATTTGTATTGATAGTTATCAATTGTTCGTTGAAGATCTTCTTTTAATTGAGTGCCTAAAAGTATTTTTTTGCCACTTTTTAATTCTAACTGTAATCCAGTATTTCCTTTTACGGTAAATGATTTTCCTCTTTTTTTAAAAAAGCTAAATTTAATTCCCCAACCTCCATATTCTGAGATTGCATCATAATTTCGAACAGTACAATTTGAAATTTCCTTCCAAGAAATTAAAGTATAGGAACGGTGAAGTGGATAATATTGATAATAAATTCCTTTTTCATTAATTCTTGTTTTTAATTTTAGAATGAAAAAAAGAAGTATTACCAGTGTAATAAGTATCAAACCAACACAATCAACAGCTATTTCACTTAAACTTCCTTGAGAAATGCGTTCCCATTCTTTTAAAATTGAAGTTCCAACTACTATAAAAGCAATTGATAGTCCAACAACTACAAGTGGTTGAGTAAACTTTTGTTCTTCTAAAAAAATCTTCATTTATCTGTTTTTTTCTCTTTCTAATAGCGCTTTCATAAAACTGCCGCCGTGGTGAGTTACACTATTCACTACCCATCCTTCTCGTGCAAGTTGATTTATAGAGTCTTCAAAATCGGCATCTTTACCCCAAATTCCTTTTTTAATAATTTTGTATTCTTTCATAGAAAGTTAAGTTAATGATGAAATTACAGTATAGACTAAAATAGAAATATATAATAAAAATGTTATCATAATTAATGATTTAAAGTTCCCGTATTTACAATTGGAGCCACATCTTTATCAGAACATAGAACTACCATTAAATTGCTTACCATTGCAGCTTTTCGTTCTTCGTCTAATTCAACAACATTTTTTTTACTTAATTTATCTAAAGCCATTTCAACCATACTTACTGCACCTTCCACAATTTTATGTCGAGCTGCAATTATAGCTGTAGCTTGTTGACGTTTTAACATAGCACTTGCAATTTCCTGTGCATATGCTAAATATCCAATTCGCGCTTCTAAAACTTCGATTCCTGCCATATCAAGGCGTTCAGAAAGTTCTTTTTCCAAAGCTTCACTTACTTCATTAACACTTGCTCTTAAAGTGATCTCTTCGGTTTTACCATCATCTTCAAAATTGTCATAAGGATATAAACTTGCTAATTTTCTTACGGCTGCATCAGACTGAACGCGTACAAAATTTTCGTAATTATCAACGTCAAAAGCAGCTTTATAGGTGTCCTTTACTTTCCATACAGCGATAGTACTAATCATTATTGGGTTTCCAAGTTTATCGTTAACCTTTACACGTTCACTATCAAAGTTACTAGCTCTTAAAGAAATCCCTTTTTTCGTGAATAATGGATTTGCCCAAAAAAACCCGTTTTCCTTAACAGTACCAATGTATTTTCCAAAAAGCAATAATACTTTCGATGTGTTTGGGTTTACTAAAAAGAATCCAGGTAAAATGATAATGATTAAAATGATACCCGTTAAAAATAGGGTGAGATTAGAATTTACGAGATTAAAAATACTAACAGCAATAAAGAATACTAATAAAGATAACATAAAATAGCCATTTGATACTTTTTTTATTTTTTCTTGTGTCATGGTTGTTAATTTTAGTGATATTAAAATGATATCATAAAGATATAAATAATTTTTTAACTTTTACAAAAATTTTAACAAACATTATCTTTATCTTAGCTGAAAATATTTTAAAATGAAAATTGTAAAATCAGTTTATTTTGTATTCGTTTTTTTATTCACTTTTTCAATTGGAAATGCGACAACACCAGATTGGGGAGCGACAGGTCATAGAACAGTAGGGAAAATAGCAGACAGTTATTTAAAAGGAAAAACAAAACGTAAAATAGCAGAAATTTTAGACGGACAAAGTTTGGCTTTAGTTTCAACTTATGGAGATGATATTAAATCAGATAAACGGTACAATGAATTTTACACCTGGCATTATGTAAATATGCCATTTGGAATTAAATATGAAGATTCTGAGAAAAACCCTAAAGGTGATTTAGTGACCGGAATTGAAAAATGTAAAGAAATTATTTTAGATGAAAAGTCTTCAAAAGAAGACAAAGCATTTTATTTAAAACTACTGGTTCATTTTATGGGAGATCTACATCAACCAATGCATGTAGGTAGAGCTGAGGATAAAGGAGGTAATACCATTCAGGTTCGTTGGTTTAGCGATGGTACTAATTTACATTCAACTTGGGATTCAAAAATGATCAATCATTATGATATGACATATACAGAATTAGCTGATAATTCTGATGAAATTTCAAAAGAACAAGTTAAGTTTTTGCAAAAAGGAACCATTGTAAATTGGGTAAATGAAACTCAGCAATTGGCTATTAAAACCTATGCATCTGTTGAGGTTGGTGAAAAATTAGGATACAATTACATGTATGAGAATTTCGGATTGGTACGATCTCAATTACAAAAAGGAGGTATTCGTTTGGCTAAAGTTTTAAACGACTTATTTTCTTAATTATTGTAAGAATCCCATCGACGGTTCTCACGTGTTATTAGTGAATTAAATTTATTTGGAACTTCAATTTTTAGATGAATTGTTTCAAATGTTTTTGGATGTGAAAAAATGATTTCGGAAGCTGCTAAGAACAAGCCTTTTCCTTTGTGAATTTCACCTTCAATACCATATAACTTATCACCTAAAATAGAATGTCCAATAGATGATAGGTGAATACGGATTTGATGAGTTCTTCCAGTTTTTGGATACACTTTTAAGAGACTTAGTTTCTTATAATTTAATGAATTTATAACTTCCAATACTTCAAAGTTAGTTTCAGCCTTTTTATTTTCAATAGATGAGTTTATTGTTTTAATGTTACTTACTTCTCCATTAACAATGGTAGTATAAACTTTTTGAATTGTTTTGTTGCTAAATTGATTTCCTAAACTTACTTGAGCCGTTTTAGTTTTGGCTATTAACAATATTCCAGAAGTTTGATTGTCTAATCTGTGAACAGGTGTTGGCTTAAAAAGAGTATCAAGTTCTTCACTTTTCTTTAAATTAAAAGGGAGTGCATTAAAAATTGTTTTAAAATTATTACCACTTACCGTAATTCCGGGAGGTTTATTAATTGCGGCGATGTGTTCATCTTCATATAAAACCTCTAAATTAAATTCATACACTTTAGGCATTACTGATGGATCCTCAATTAGTTCAATTACTTGTCCAAAATTCACCCAGTTTCCCGTTTGTGCAATTTCCCCATTAATTAAAAATAAACCTCGCTTAATAGCCTTTTTAATTCCACTGTTTGAAGGAATATAGGTTTCAAATACTTTTGGAGCATAATTTTGCAATCGAATATGGTCAATGGATTTGGGAACAATATGTGATTGAAGGATTTTAATAATTTTATGTTGCTTAAAATTATAATAAATTCGTTTTATTAAGTAATTCGATAACTTCTTTATAATCAAAAGATAATTGAAGTTTGTGAGCTTCATTAAAAGTAAACCAATTAAAATCGTTCACTTCTTCTTCCTGAATTTTAATTTCTCCGGTCCAATTTCCTAAAAAACGATAGAATTTACGATCTTGCCAAATACCAGTTTTAATAATTTTTGTTGGAGAGAAATCTAAATTACATTCTTCCTTTACTTCTCTAATAACGTTTTGTTCTGCAGTTTCTCCAATTTCTGCTCTTCCTCCAGGGCAGCCCCAAAAACCAGCATAATTTTCTGTGTAATTTGATCGTTGAAGAAGTAATATTTTTTTATTTTGAAGAATAATACCAGATGCTGCTAAAACCATAAAAAACGTAATAATTTAATAATTAATAACTCCTAACGTGGCCGTTTGGCCAGTTTCAAGATTCCATTCTTTTGAAGAAATAAGTGTTCCGTTAGCATCATATAAATTAAGTTCAGCAGTGTTTGGTCCAGAAAGTCCTTGATTAATTGCTTGAAAATCAATTCTGTTGTAGCCCTTTTCTAAAGTAAGATAATACACGTAATAATTTCCTCTTAGTGCAATATTATCACTAACTACTTGTTCATTTACATAAATACGAATTCTATCACCATCAATATAGCTGTAATCTCTGCATTCAATTTTTACTGTTTTTGTGTTGCTTTTTACAGTTCCTAAACTAAAATTACTTTCTAATTTTTTGTGGGTAACATCTTTATTGTTCCAATATCTTTTACCTATAATATCTTGATCTTCTGGCAAATTTTCCATTAGAAAATTTTGGGTTTTGTTAGGATTCGCTTTATTGAGGTTGTTATGAATTGCTTCTGTATTTAGTTTTTTGTCAATATTTAGATCAAATGGAGTATTGGGATTTATTTTTGTTTTTGAAAAATCAACTTTTAATTGCCCGGTATTTTGTGGGCCAGTAATTTCACTATCAATTTTTTTAACTTTTGAGGAATCACTTTGAGAAAATATCGGACTCGATATTAGACATAAAATAGAGAAATAAAGTAAATGTTTAATGGAGTGATTCATCTTTAGATTTTAATTCAATCAGTTGCAATAAAAATGCCAATTGTTATAATATATAAATTTGAAGGTAAAAATAATAAAAAATGCCTCAATATTTATTGAGGCATTTTATAATTGTATGTTAAACTGTTTAATAAAACAATTATTTTATCATTTGGAAACTTCTTTTTATAAAGTTTGTCAACTCTTCACCTTTTAAAAGGTTTTGAGAAAGACGAGCTAAATCAAAAGCTTGTTTAACTAAGCGCTCTTGTTTTTTATCAGTTTTAGTCTTTAAAATTTCACCAATTAATTCATTGTTGGTATTTACCACTAAATTATACATTTCAGGAAAATTACCCATTCCCATCATTCCACCACCACCTGTAGCTTGCATTTCTTTCATACGGCGCATAAATTCTGGTTGAGTAATAATAAATGGATTAGCGTTTGAATCTAAGGCTTCCATTTGAACACTGTATGTTTTTGTTGGAATTGAAGCTTCAATAATTGGTTTTAAAGTTTCTATTTCTTCATCAGAAAGTTTACTTATTTTTTCTTCATCTTTATTGATAAGGTTATCAATATGATCTGAATCAACTCTAGTAAATTGAATATTCTCTTTACTTCCTTCTAATTTTTGTATTAAGTGAGAAACAATAGGAGAGTCTAATAATAAAACTTGGTATCCTTTTTCTTTAGCAGCATCAATATAACTATGTTGTGCTTTTTCATCTGAAGCATATAAAACAACTACTTTGTTGTCTTTATCAGTTTGAGCTGGCTTTATTTTTTCAATTAACTCATCAAAAGTAAAGTACTCTTTATCTACTGTTGGGTATAATGCAAATTTGTCAGATTTTTCGAAGAATTTCTCTTCAGAAAGCATTCCGTACTCAATAATAATTTTGATATCATCCCATTTTTCTTCAAAAGCTTTACGGTCATTTTTAAATAAACTAATTAGTTTATCGGCTACTTTACGCGTAATATAACTTGATATTTTTTTAACAGCACCGTCTGCTTGTAAATAAGATCGAGAAACGTTTAAAGGAATATCTGGAGAATCAATAACACCACGAAGCATTTGTAAAAAGTCAGGAACAATCCCTTCTACATTATCAGTTACAAAAACTTGATTTTGGTATAATTGAATTTTATCTTTAGTAGGATCTACACTTTTATTTAATTTAGGGAAATATAAAATTCCAGTTAAGTTAAAAGGATAATCTACATTTAAATGAATGTTAAATAAAGGCTCCTCAAATTGCATTGGATATAACTCTCTGTAAAAAGATTTGTAATCTTCATCAGATAAATCTGCAGGGCTTTTTGTCCAAGCTGGATTTGGGTTATTTACGATGTTATCTACCGTGATTTTTTCAGCTTTTGCATCTTCTTTTGCTCCTTCTGGTAAAGGTAAAGATTCTTCCCGTGTTCCAAATTTAATTGGAATTGGCATAAACTTATTGTACTTGTTTAAAAGCTGAGTAATTTTGCTTTCTTCTAAAAATTCTAAAGAATCTTCATCAATATGTAAAACTATTTCAGTTCCTCTAGTTGTTTTATCCGTTTCTTCCAAAGTATATTTTGGGGATCCATCACATTCCCAACGAACTGCTTTTGAGTCGTCAGCAAAAGATTTTGAAAAAATTTCTACTTTGCTCGCTACCATAAACGAAGAGTAAAAACCTAATCCAAAATGACCGATAATTCCAGAGTCCTCAACTTTGTCTTTGTATTTTTCTACAAATTCTTCAGCTCCAGAAAAAGCGACTTGGTTAATGTATTTTTCAACTTCTTCACCAGTCATACCAATTCCTTGGTCAATAATTCTAATTTCCTTTTTATCTTTATCAACTTTAATTTCAATCATAGGAGAACCAATATCTCCTTTAATTTCACCTAAAGTAGATAGGTGTTTTAATTTTAAAGTTGCATCCGTCGCATTTGAAATAAGTTCACGTAAGAATATTTCGTGATCTGAATACAAGAATTTTTTAATTATAGGAAAAATATTTTCAGCAGTAACATTAATATTTCCAGTTGCCATATTTTTAATTTTTTTATTTAATTATTAATACTTTCTATTAGTCAAATAGAATACCAAACTTAGAACTATGACAAACTGACATTTTTATGTCAAAAATTATAAGTACTTCTGTAAAATTTGTCTATTTTAGATTGTTTTTAATTTTAACTCTATGACGAATTTAGACTACGATTATGTAATTATTGGAAGTGGATTTGGTGGATCTGTAAGCGCATTACGTTTATCGGAAAAAGGTTATAAAGTTTTAGTTATTGAAAAGGGGAAATGGTTTAAGAGTGAAGCTTTTCCAAAAAACAACTGGAATTTAAAAAAGTGGATTTGGGAACCCAAGTTACGTTTAAAAGGTTTTTTTAAAATGACATTTTTGAATCATGTTACTGTATTATCTGGTGTTGGAGTTGGAGGAGGATCTTTAACGTATGCTAACACCTTACCAGTGCCTAAAAAAGATTTTTTTACTTCAGGAAGTTGGTCTAAGTTAAATAATTGGGAAGAAAAACTGAAACCATTTTACGAGTTAGGATATAAAATGTTTGGGGCTACAGTTAATCCAAAATTACATTCAGCCGATTTAACTTTAAAGGAAATAGCTAAAGATATTGATAAAGAAAAGCATTTTGAAGCAACTAAAGTAGCTGTTTATTTTGGAGAGGCTGGACGGACAATAAAAGACCCTTATTTTGAGGGCAAAGGACCAGATAGAACTGGTTGTACTCATTGCGGTGCTTGTATGACTGGTTGTAGGTTTAATGCTAAAAACACGTTAGATAAAAATTATTTGTACTTAGCGCAACAGTTAGGTGCCAAAATTATTGCTGAAAAGGAAGTAAAAGTTGTTTCACCGTTAAAGGCAGCAGATGGTTCGGATGGTTATATAATTTCATTCAAATCGAGTATTGGAAAAAAGGAAGAAAGAAGTGTTACTTGTAAAGGAGTTGTTTTTTCTGGAGGTGTTTTGGGTACGGTTCCATTATTATTAGCATTAAAAGAATCTACTTTGCCAAATTTATCAAATTTAGTTGGGTGCAATGTTAGAACAAATAATGAGTCATTAATGTTGGTGACTTCTACAGAAAAAAAATTTAAAGATTATTCAAAAGGTTTGGCAATAGGATCCATTTTACATACAGATGAAAATAGTCATATAGAACCTGTTAGATATGGGGAAGGTTCTGGTTTTTTTAGAATGCTAACGATTCCATCATTTCATCATAAAATTGCGTTATTTAAGTTTATTGGAATCGTTGGATTGGTTATTAAACAACCAATTACGCTACTTAAGACAATTTTTGCTAAAAATTATGCAAAAAGAACAACAGTATTATTGTTCATGCAAACATTAGATAGCACTCTTCAAATTAAACTAGGTAAAATAACCAAAATGAGAACGAGTAAAGAAGATGGGATAAAACCAACAGCATTTATTCCGGAAGCTGTTCAACTTGCTCAAAAATTCGGGAAAAAGGTTAAAGGAATTCCATATGCTAACATTACAGATGTTTTATTAGGTACACCAACTACAGCACACATTTTAGGTGGTGCTGTTATGGGAGAAAATGATTCAATCGGTGTGATTGATAAAAATTGTAATGTATTTAATTATAAAAATATGATGATATGTGATGGATCTATGATTTCGGCTAATCCTGGTGTAAACCCATCTTTATCAATAACTGCAATTTCAGAATATGCAATGAGTAATATCGATGAAAAAACAAGGCTATAAGCTAATTTTATTAAGAATATAATTAAAAAAAATCTAACTTATTTTTAATTAATAGCATTTATTCATTGAGATTAGGTTGTATATTATTGAAAATATAGCCGTTTAATTAATAGATTGTTAATTGTTTGTTTGGAATTTTAAGAATTTCTAAAACCAAACAATAAATTTTATAAAAAACAATAAATAGTTATGTAACTTATTAGTTGTAATACTTTGAAGATTTTAGTAAGTTTGAGGAGAGTATAATTAAAACAAAAACCGAAATATATGTATAATTCAAAAATAACTGGACTTGGTTACTATGTACCTGATAATGTGGTGACTAATGACGATTTGGCTAAGTTGATGGATACGAATGATGAATGGATCCAAGAAAGAACTGGTATAAAAGAAAGAAGATGGATTAAAGAAGGGAGTGAAGATACAACTGCTATTATGGGTGCAAAGGCATCTAGAATTGCAATTGAAAGAGCAGGATTAACAAAAGATGATATAGATTTTATTGTTTTTGCTACATTGAGTCCAGATTATTATTTCCCTGGATGTGGTGTTCAATTACAGGAAATGTTAGATATGAAAACTGTTGGTGCTTTGGATGTTAGAAATCAATGTTCAGGTTTTGTTTATGCTATTTCCGTTGCTGATCAATTTATAAAAACAGGAATGTATAAAAATGTTTTGGTTGTTGGATCAGAATTTCATTCTGGAGGTTTAGATAAAAGTACAAGAGGTAGAGGAGTATCAGTGATTTTTGGTGATGGAGCTGGTGCAGCTGTATTATCAAGAACTGAAGATAATACAAAAGGTATTTTATCTTCTCATTTACATTCAGAAGGTAAACACGCAGAGGAACTAACAGTTTTGGCTCCGAGCATAAAACATTGGGTTCCTGCTATTTTAGCTGCAAATGACGAAAATGATGAGTCTTATTACCCATATATGAATGGAACATTTGTATTTAAACATGCAGTAGTTCGTTTCTCAGAAGTGATAATGGAAGGGCTAAAAGCTAATAATTTAGAAGTTTCAGATATTGATATGCTAATCCCTCATCAAGCCAATTTAAGAATTTCTCAATTTATTCAAAAGAAATTTAGATTGGAAGATGACAAAGTTTATAATAATATTATGAAGTACGGTAATACTACAGCTGCATCAGTTGTAATTGCCTTAAGTGAAGCTTGGGAAAAAGGTAAAATAAAAGACAATGATTTGGTTGTTTTAGCAGCTTTTGGTAGTGGATTTACTTGGGGAAGTGTTATTATTCGTTGGTAATAAATTATATTAAAAAAAAATAAAGCCTCTAAATGCAAGTTTAGAGGCTTTTTTAAAAAGGTTTTAAATCTAGTTCAAACAATTATTAATACCTTTTCAAGGTTTTAAAAGTCTTTGTTAATCTTAAAACGAATAAGTTTTAGATTTGTGACTACTATTATGTTAATATTTTGTTAATTAATTAGAAATGAATAAAAAAACATTAGTACTTGGTGCATCTGAAAATTCTAATAGATATTCTTTTATTGCAATTAATAGATTGTTAGAAAATAATCATTCAGTTGTTGCAATAAGTAGAAAAGAAGGAGAGGTAAGAGGAGTGAAATTTAACACCTCTCAAACTATGTTTCAAGACATTGATACAATTACGTTATATCTTAATAAAACAAATCAAGGAGAGTTTTATAATTACATTATTTCATTACACCCCAAGCGAGTGATTTTCAATCCTGGAACCGAAAACCCAGAATTAGAAAATCTTCTAACCCAAAACAATATTTCTTTCGAAAGAGCCTGCACCTTGGTTTTATTAAGTATTGGCCAATATTAACATCATCTTTTAAAATTTAATCTTTGACTTTTTAATAGGCTAACTAATTTAATAAAAGCCAACGAGATTCTTCCATTCAAATTATTATAAAATGCAATTTTTTTGCTTTTAATTCTCTTTCTAATTTCTTGAACTCTTAACTTATTGTTCAATATCTTATATGAAAAATAGGAATAGCCAAAACTGAAGTTCAAAATTTAACTTTGATCTTTTGAAGGATAATAATGAGTTAAATTATATTAATTTCCAACTCGTTGTAATCTTCACTAAATCAATGATTTAAAAATATGAAATTTAACTAAAATAAAATAATAACATTTGCAATAGTAATTGTTTTATTTCATAATTTTGTGTAGTAGCGAAGCTATAATCTTTGAAATTTAGATCAATATTATAAATTTATTCATTATAAAATTTAATTTAAAATTAAAGCTATGAATGAAATTTCACTAAGTGATTATGAGCCTCCCCTTAGGCATGAATTATCGTCAACCGAGTTAGTTTTAGAAACTACATCTGGTAGTAAATTATTATTTGTAGATTCTGATTTTCCTTCCGATTTTAATGTTATAAATTCAAATACTTCTGAATTTAAAAAGAAGTACTTTCCTCAAGTTACAACTGATCAATGGAATAATTGGCATTGGCAAATTCATCATAGTTATACAAATTTTGAAAAACTTGCTAAAATTCTTGATGTTAGTAGTATTAATGATGTTGACTTTTTAGTGAAATCTAAAAAATTACCACTTCGAATTACACCTTATTATGCAAGTTTATTTCATGGTAAAAAAGGAGACTATCCATTAATAAAATCTGTTGTCCCTTCAAAACTAGAATTAATTATTTCGGAAGGAGAAGAGAGTGATCCTTTACATGAGGAAGAAATGTGTGTGGTAGACAATCTAATTCATAGATATCCAGATAGAGTGTTAATGTTATCTACAGGTTTTTGCTCTGTATATTGTCGTTATTGCACTAGAACTCATATGGTTGAGAAAGATAAAAAACATTATGGAATAAAAGCCTGGGAAAAGTCTATTGAATATATAAGAAATAATTCAAGTATTAGAGATGTTGTTGTTTCTGGTGGAGACCCATTAACATTGCCAGAAAAGCATTTAGAGTTTTTGTTAGCGTCGTTGCGCGCAATTCCCCATGTTGAAATTATTAGGTTAGGGACAAAAGTTCCAATGGTTCTTCCCCAGCGCATCACAAATAGCTTTGTGAATATGGTGAAAAAATTCCATCCAATTTATATGAGTATTCATGTAACTCATCCTGATGAAATTACACCAGAAGTATCAGAAGCTTGTAATAGAATTGCTGATGGTGGAATTGTAATGGGAAGCCAAACCGTATTATTGAAAGGAGTAAATGACTCTGTTGATACGATGAAAGATCTCATGCGTAAATTGTTGAAAATTAGAATTAAACCTTATTATATTTATCAATGCGACCCAATCCCTGGTTCTTCTCATTTTAGAACCCCTGTTTCGAAAGGACTTGAAATCATTCAAGGATTAAGAGGATATACCAGCGGTTATGCAATTCCTCATTTTGTTATTGATGCACCTGGTGGTGGAGGAAAAATCCCACTACTACCAGAATATTATCAGGGACGAGAGGGTGATTATGTAATGTTAAAGAATTTTGAAGGAGAAATTTATAAGTATTACGATCCATTATAATGGCAATTTTTAAAATAAGGAAGATATCAGACCCTTATCTTCCATCAAACTCAGGTGCTATAAACCAGGTTTTTAGTATACTAAGGGTTCATTTTTCTTCGTTGAAAGAAGAGAAATTAAATGAAATTTTGGAACAAATGAAAGATCCGTTGAAATATAAATTTTCTTCGAGTTTGTTTGTTGCAGAAGATGGTAAATCAAATGTAAAAGGATTTGCTATTCTTTTTTATATGCCAGATAAAAATTTCTTTTATCTGGATTATATTGCTGTAAAACCAGTTAGAACATCTTCTGGAGTTGGTGGTGCAATTTATGAAAGATTACGAGAGGAAGCTCAAATGCATAAATCATTAGGTGTTTTTATGGAATGCCTTCCAGATGATGAAAAACTATGTAAAGATGTTAGTGAAATTAAACAAAACCAAGCTCGACTTGCTTTTTACGAGCGTTATGGTGCGCGTCCAATAATTGGTACAAAGTATGAAACAAATGTAAATCCCGATGATGATTGTCCACCGTATTTAGTTTTTGATGATTTAGGAAATGATATTCGGCTTTCATCAATAAATGCAAAAAAAATAGTAAGAGCTATTTTAGAGCGTAAATACCCAAATTATTGCCCTGAAGAGTATATAAAAATGGTATTATCCTCCATAAAAGACAATCCGGTAAAATTAAGAGAATTCAAATATATAGTAAAAGAAAGACCTGTTGAAATTAGAGAAGCCGTTAAAGATGAAATTGCTTTAATTATAAATGATAAACATCAAATTCATCACGTTAAAGAAATAGGCTATATAGAATCTCCAATTAGAATCAGTAGTATTTATAAAGAAATTACAAAGTTAAATGCTTTTAAAACGAGACCGTCAAGAGGGTATCCTGAAAAATATATAACTCAGGTTCATAATGTAAAGTACTTCAATTATTTTAAAACAGTTTGTGATAAACTTCCTGAAGGAAAATCTATTTATCCATATGTTTTTCCGGTTAGAAATGCTACTCGTCCTCCAAAAGATTATACCGTTCTTGCTGGGTATTATTGTATTGATACGTTTACTCCACTCAATAAAAATGCCTTTTTAGCAGCTCATTCAGGTGTAAATTGTGCTTTAACCGGTGCTGAATTATTGTTGGAAGGATATCACAGTGCATATGCTTTAGTTAGGCCGCCAGGTCATCATGCGGAAAGAGATGTGTTTGGTGGGTTTTGCTATTTTAATAATGGGGCAGTTGCAGCCAATTTTTTATCTAAATATGGTAAAATAGCTATTTTAGATATTGATTATCATCATGGGAACGGTCAGCAACAAATTTTTTATAACAGAAAAGATGTGTATACCATTTCTATTCACGGAAATCCATCTTTTGCTTATCCATATTTTTCTGGTTTTGCTGATGAAAAAGGGGAAGGAGTAGGCGAAGGTTTCAATTTAAATTATCCGCTTAAGGAGGCAATTAATGGAGAAGAATATCTTTCATATTTAAAAAAAGCCCTTAAGGTAATTAAGGATTACAATCCTGCATATTTAATTATTAGTTTAGGATTTGATCCTGCAAAAGGTGATCCTACTGGAACCTGGTCTTTAAAAGCATCGGATTTTAAAAATAATGGCGCTGAATTTGGGAAACTTCCTTTTCCAATTTTATTTGTGCAAGAAGGAGGATATAAAAATAGAACCTTGGGAATAAATGCTCGTAACTTTTTTGATGGCTATTTATCAACCAGAATTAAAAAAAATAAAATAAATAAATGAAAATCGGATTTACTTATGACCTTAGATCAGATTATTTGAAGCAAGGTTATTCAATGGAAGAAACTGCCGAATTTGATAAGGAAAGCACCATTGAAGGGATAGAAAAAGCAATACAGCAAGCTGGTCATGAAACTGAAAGAATTGGTCATGCACAAAGTTTAATGAAAGCTCTTTTGGATGGAAAAAAGTGGGAGATGGTTTTTAACATTGCTGAAGGATTATATGGTGAAGGTCGTGAATCATTAGTGCCAGCATTGTTAGATGCTTATAAAATACCATATGTGTTTTCTGGTCCGGTTACTTTAGGAATTTCTTTAAATAAGGCTTTTGCAAAACAAATAGTAAAAGAAAGTGGTGTAAATACTCCTGCATTTTATGTGGTGTCTCAAATAGCAGATATCAAAAAAGTAACACTGCAATATCCTCTTTTTGCTAAACCAATTTCTGAAGGAACAGGAAAAGGAATAGATGCTAAATCATATATTAGTTCAAAGGATGAATTAGAAAAGGTTTGTACCTATTTGTTGTCTCAATTTAATCAACCAGTTTTAGTGGAGGAATATTTACCCGGAAGAGAGTTTACAGTTGGGGTATTGGGAAGCGGTGAAGACGCTTTTGTTCCTGGAGCGATGGAAATTGTTTACAAGGAAAATACCCATAATTTTTATTCTTATGAAAACAAGGAAAATTTTGAAGGGCTTATTGATTATGTTGCTGTTGAAGGTCCGTTATTAGAAGAGTGTAAATGGGTAGCTTTAAAAGCGTGGAATGCTTTAAATTGTTTAGATGGAGGAAGAGTAGATGTTAAAATTGATCGTTTAGGAAAGGTGAGTTTTATTGAAGTAAATCCGCTTGCAGGTTTAAATCCCGTAATATCAGATTTACCAATATTATGTGCATTATACAATGTTTCTTATCAAGATATTATTGATGCAATTTTAAAATCAGCATTCAAAAGACATTTTAATAAATGAAAAGAAAAGTTGTAATACTTCACAATAAAGTGTTAACTAATAATCCTGATGAGGTTGATGTAATTTACCAAAGAGATTTGGTTAAAAATGCCTGTCAAAACTTAAATTATGAAGTTTCTTGTTTAACCGTTGGTGAAAATTTAAAAAAGGACATTGATGATGTAAAAAAAGAAAACCCAGCAATTGTTTTTAACTTAGTGGAATCAACTTGGGGAAAAGGAGAACTCATTTATTTTGCCCCGGCAATATTAAATTCTTTTAAAATTCCATATACAGGTGTTCCTTTAGACGCATTATTTATAACAACTAATAAAGTGTTAGCTAAAAAAATAATGAGGTTTAATAACCTTCCCACTGCCGATTTTTTCTCAATAAATGAACTTAATCAATTGGATCCGTTAAAAACATATATTGCAAAACCTATTTGGGAGGAAGCATCAGTTGGTATTACGGAAGATTTCATTTTTAAGATTTCAGAAAAACATAAAATTGAACAAATACATAAACTGCATGCTTCTCATTATTTTATTGAAGAATTTATTGATGGAAGAGAGATAAATGTTAGCTTGTTAGCTTCCCAAAATGGTGTGGAGGTACTTCCACCTGCTGAAATACTATTTTCAGAATATTTTAAAGGCAAACATAAAATTGTTGGATATGCGGCAAAATGGGATGAAAACAGTGAAGAATACAAGCAAACAAATCGTTTTTTTGGAACTCTAGAAAACAATACTGTTCTTAAAAAGAGAATCATTGAAATTTGTGAGAGCTGTTGGAAAGCTTTCAATTTAAAAGGATATGCACGTGTGGATTTTAGAGTTGATATAAATGACAATATTTTTATATTGGAAATTAATGGAAATCCTTGTATTGCAGATGATAGTGGTTTTGTAGCTGCCTTAAAATATGCTGGTTATAGAGTTGAAGATATGGTTAAAAGAATTCTTGAAGATTTAAACTAAACACATGAATTTTAGAAAGGAAATTAAAGAAACGGATATTAATTATTTTAAGGAAATATTAATTTCAACTGGCTTTTTTTATGATTTTGAGGTTGAAATTGCAGCAGAATTAGCTCAAGAAAATTTGGAAAAAGGAGAAGATAAAAGTGGGTATATTTTCACTGTTGTTGAGGATGAAGGAGAAGTTGTGGGCTTTTCCTGTTATGGAAAAACTCCTTGTACTGCTGCTAGTTACGATTTATATTGGATTGCTGTTCATCAAAACCAAAAGGGAAGTGGTATTGGGAAAACACTTATGAAAATGTTGGAAAAACATGTAGCTGAACTTGGAGGAAAAAATATATGGATTGAAACTTCTGGTAGACCTCTTTATGAACCAACTCGTCAATTTTATTTAAAATACGGATGTAATTTAATTGCTGAATTACCTGAGTTTTATGGGGAAAATGATCCCAAATTGGTTTTTTTATTAAAAGTTTAGTTTTCCTTAAAGTTAACTGAAGTTAAAAAATAAAAAATCACTATTAAAGTTGTAAAGCCGGTAACTATAAAAGTAATGTTTGCTCCAAAATTATACCAAATTAAACCAGCTAATGAGCTTGCAAACATTGTAAAAATACTTTGAAATCCTGTATAGGTTCCAATAGCTGTTGCGGTATCTTTTTTATCAATAATATTAGTTATCCAGGCTTTTGAAATTCCTTCTGTTGCAGCAGCATAAATTCCATATAAAAAAAAGATACATATAAAAGCGTATAAATTTGTGCAAGAACTCATAGAAAAGTATACTATTGCAAATATTGCAAGGCCAAAAACGAAAATTTTCTTAAGGCCAATTTTGTCTGCTAAAATACCAATCGGTAAGGCAAATACGGCATAAATTAAATTGTAAAAAATATAAATTCCAATTACTGCAGTATCATCAAGTCCAGCGTCTTTTGCTTTCAATAACAAAAAAACATCTGAGCTGTTAAATAAAGTGAAAGCTAAAAGCCCAATTACAACTTTTCGATACTTAACTGGGCTTTCTTTCCAATAACTTAAAAATGAGAATATAGGAACCTGTACTATTTTTTTTGGGCTATTTTTTTTCTTGTCTTTTAAATAGAAGGAAGCAAAAATGGCTAGAAGTCCTGGTATAAAAGCAATATAAAATAAGTTAATATAGTCTTCGGGAAAAAAATGAAGGTAAAGTAAAGCTAACAACGGGCCAAGAACCGCTCCCAAAGTATCTAAAGATCTATGAAAACCAAATATTTTTCCTTTTGTTTCCGGAGTAGCTTCATTCGAAAGAATTGCATCTCTTGCTCCAGTTCTAATCCCTTTTCCAAAACGATCAACAGTCCTTGCAAAGAAAATCCATAACGGATATATGAAAAATGCCATCATTGGTTTTGAAATAGCACTTAAGGCATACCCAACCTGAACAAAAGGAACACGTTTACCTGAAAGGTCAGATTGTTTTCCAAAATAGCCTTTGCTTAAACCAGCTGTTGCTTCTGCAATTCCTTCTAATACTCCAATTAATACAATTGAAAAACCAATTGACTTTAAGTAAATTGGCATAATTGGATAAAGCATTTCACTTGCCGTATCTGTAAAAAGGCTAATCAATGATAAAATCCAGATGGTTTTAGTAATATATTTCAATAATTGATTGATTTAAAAAAAGGAACTGTTTTCAATATTTAAAACCCTTAACATCGGGCTTTATATTTTTTAATTTCTCTTTTAATTGTTCATATTCTTTTTGAGAAATAATTTTCCTTTCCTTTAAATAGTTGAAATTTTCAATATGCTTTTCAAAAGATAAATCTTCATCAATAATAGAAAATTTGTGTTTTAAATATGTATTGATTTTAGTAGAAAGGGTATTGAGGAATTTTTCTATTATTTCTTCAGAAGGATTTTTATCATAAAAATCAATTAAGAATCCACTAAATGTAGAAAGGTATAAGATGTGAGTTCTACTTAAAAAAGTTGCGATTGAAAAAAATATACAAATACTGCCAAAGACAATTAATAAAATTAGCTGCAGCTTATTAGAAATTTCAATAATTTGTAAAGAGGTTAAAACAAACAAGAAGGCTGCCGCAATTGCAATCCAAAGTTTTAATGAGTTTGTTCTAAATTCTCTAGTGTAATTATTGATAAGGATTTCTTCAAACGGAATAAATATTTCTCTAGAATTTAATAAATTACCGGAATAAAAATTGATTCCATCATCTTTAAATGTTACCATCCTTGAATTAAAAAATCTTTTTTGTTTAAAAACTTCCATTGTTATTTTTTCTAAATTTTTTTGAGAAAAACCAATAATGTTTATGCCTGTGTAATATATTAAAGTTACAAATAAAATTTTGTTTTTTGTAATATGTTTACTCAATTCCTGAAGAATTTAGATTATTAAATACTGTGCAAAAGGACTTGTTTTATTTTTGGCAATAAATCCTTTTAGTTTTTGTTGTTAATTTTTTTTAATTTTCTGCCTAATTGTCAATTGTAAAATATTGGCGTGATATTAGACAATACAAATCTATGAGTAAAAATAAAGTATCATTTTGGTGGGCATTTAAAGAGTTTATATGGCCAAGAAAAAAAATTATTTTCACAGGAATAATTTTAATCATTATAAAAAGTTTATCGGCACTGGTGTTGCCTTATGCAAGTAAGAATTTAATTGATGAGGTTATTCCATCAAAGGATATGCACGCATTAACAGTTTTGTTAATTATTGTTTGTTTATCAATATTAATTCAGGCAGTAACTTCCTTTTCATTAACTCGTTTGTTAAGTGTTGAAGCACAGCATTTAATTTCATTATTAAGAGCTAAAGTTCAAAAGAAACTGTTGACATTACCTATTAGTTTTTTCGATAATAATAAATCGGGAGCATTGGTTTCTCGTGTAATGACAGATGTTGAAGGTGTTCGTAATTTGGTTGGAACCGGATTGGTACAGTTGGTTGGAGGAACTATAACGGCTATTATTTCATTGGTGATTTTAATAAAAATAAATGCTTTAATGACCTTATTCGTGTTAGCGCCGGTTGGAATTTTTGCAGTTGTTGCTATGAAAGCGTTTGGTTATATAAGGCCTATTTTTAGAGCTCGTGGTAAAATTAATGCCGAGGTAACCGGAAGATTAACGGAGACTTTAAACGGTGTAAGAGTTATTAAAGGGTTTAATGCTGAGGTTCAGGAAAATCAGAGTTTTGAAAAAGGAGTAGAGCAATTGTATTTAAATGTGAAAAAGAGTTTAACTGCTACCGCTATTATGACGAGTTCTTCTACATTTTTATTAGGACTGGCATCTGCTGGAATTATGGGGATTGGTGGATATTTTATTATGAAAAATACGATGACATATGGTGAGTTTGTATCGTTTACCTTGTTTTTAGGTTTTATGATTGCGCCAATTGTACAAATGAGTAATATTGGCAGCCAGTTAACGGAAGCTATGGCTGGATTGGATAGAACGGAGGAATTAATGAATATGACCGAAGAAGATGATCCAGAGGTTAGAACAGTTAAATTATCAATAGTTGCTGGTAATATTAGTTTTAATAATGTTTCCTTTAGTTATGATAAAGGGAAAGAAGTACTTCACAACATATCTTTTGAAGCACCATCGGGAAGCGTAACTGCTTTGGTTGGTTCATCTGGCTCAGGAAAATCTACTATTGCTGGGTTGGCGGCTACATTTTTAAATCCATCTGAAGGAAAAGTAACTATAGATGGTATTGATTTATCAACAGTAAATTTAAGCAGTTTTAGAAGTCAGCTTGGTGTAGTTTTACAAGATGATTTTTTATACGAAGGAACAATTAGAGAGAATGTTTTATTTGCAAGACCAAACGCAACAGAAGAAGAACTAGTAGCGGCTGTAAATGGAGCTTATGTAAATGAATTTACCGATCGTTTTGATGAAGGATTAAATACTGTTATTGGTGAAAGAGGAGTGAAATTATCTGGAGGTCAGCGTCAGCGAATATCTATTGCAAGAGCCTTATTGGCAAACCCTAAAATTATTATATTAGATGAAGCCACCTCAAATTTAGATACTCAGAGTGAATCTTTTATTCAAAAGAGTTTACAAGATTTAATGAAAAATAGGACCACATTTGTTATAGCACATAGATTAAGTACAATTCAAAAAGCAGATCAAATTTTGGTTATTGAAGAAGGAAATATTGTTGAGCGTGGCAAACATGATGAGCTATTTGCAAAAAAAGGTAGGTATTTTGATTTATATACTTATCAAAGTAGAATATAGTTTCAACAAGTTAGTTGCATAAAAAAAGCTTCTCAAAAATTGAGAAGCTTTTTTTATGTAAAATATTATGAAATATAGTTTTTCAAAAATTCTTGAAATGATACAGGTTGTAATTCCCTGGATTCATAATGTTTTACATATATCCTATAATTTTTCAAAGCAAATTCATTAATAAATGCAGACGAAAGTTCGTCATCTTTAGTAAGGGTTTTCATTTAATAAAAATTTCAATTATTGGATTAGTTTAATGATATAAAAATAATGAATAATAGATTAATAATCAAGTATATAAGTGATTATTTTTGAGATTGTATAGGAGAATTTGAATAATTTTTAATTTATTTATAAAAATGTGTTCATTTTATTTTTTTAATGAGGTACTTATTTTGAATAAGTTTAATGGGAGTCATCTATTTTGCTGGTGTATTTAATTAATAACGGTTTGTATTATAATTTTATTCCTTAAAATTTTGACAGTTAATTTTGTTTTTTTTTAGTAATTAAATTCCCTTGTTAAATTAATGAGTACTTATTAATTTTTATCAACTTTGCGTTAGATTCAATTTATATATGAGCGAAAAAGATCTTCCAATTTTTAATAATTTTGAGCCAGAACAACTATTGTTAAAGGCTAAATTGAAGGCATTACAAAATGAATTAGATAATATTCAGCAAAAAACAGTGGCGTTTGAAATGATACTTCGTTCTCATTTAGAAAATGAAATAATTGAGGAGCAAGAATTAAATGTATTATATAAAAAAATGCAGCAAGCCAAAAAGGAAAAACGATTGGCTCAAAAAAGAAAAGGTAAAAACTTTAAAGAAAAGACAGGAATAAAACTCATAGAAAAAAGTAAAAAAGGAAGTTCAACTTTAGAAGATCAAAAAGAAAAAAAACGTTTATATCGAGAGGCTATGTTATTTGCTCATCCCGATAAATTTTCTATGCAAGAAGAAAAAATTAATTTGGCTACTGAAATTACTACAAAGTTAATTGAAATCTACGCTTCAGGTAGTTTAGATAAACTAAGAGACTATCATACTCACATATGCACTGGAAATGCTCTTAAGGGAAGTATGCCTTTGAAGGTTATAAATGAAATTAAAGGGAATGACCTTTATTTGGAAAAAGAAATAATTCAAATTGAACTACAATTAGAAAATGCTAAAAATAAGCAAACGTATAAAGTATTAACAGAGTATGAGAACCCATTAACTTTTATTGTTGAATTAAAAGAGTTTTACGTGGATAGAATTTTTAAACTTAAAAAGAGAACGCGTAAAGCAAATTGATTTAAGCTCTAATTATAAAATTTTCCAATATTCATAATATTTAATTAATAATATATTATTTGAATATTTTTCACCTTCTAAATGTTCGTGTTCTTTTTTTTAATCCAAAAGTTTGAAATTATAGACGTTAAAATTAGAGCTGAATTTATTTTATTTCAAAAGTTTTACCTTCTGAAGCTAAAAATGTTTGTTCAAAAATCTCTTGGGCTTCATCTTTAAAAGCTTCAATGCTTTTGTAACGTCCGCTATAATGACCTATGATAAGTTGATTTACTCCAGCTTGTTTAGCAATACTTGCAGCTTGTTGGGCTGTTGAATGTTTAGTTGTGTAAGCAAGATTTTCTTTATCTTTTAAAAAAGTAGCCTCGTGATATAAACAATTTACTTTTTTAATAATTGGAACAATTTCAGGAAAATAGGATGTATCACTACAAAATGCATAGCTTTTTGAAGGAACAGGATCTAAAGTAAGCGTATTATTTTTTAAGATGGTACCGTTTTTTAATATAAAATCCCTCCCGTTTTTTAAATTTTGATAGTCACAAATTTCAATTTCTTCGCATTGTTGAATAGCTTGAACGTTTAATCGACGATCACCAAGTTTCTCTCTAAATAAAAATCCGTTTGTATATATTCTATGATCTAATGGAATTGTATGAACTTCAACAGTTGCATCTTCAAATATTAATTCGCTATCTGTAGAGGTTAATTCGTGAAAAAGTAAAGGGTAATGAGTCCATGAATTAGAAAGTTTTAATTGTAAGGTTATTATTTCCTTAATACCTTTTGGACCGTAAACATGTAGTTCAGTTTCACGATTCAATAATCTAAAAGTAGAAATTAATCCAACCAAACCAAATAAATGATCTCCGTGTAAGTGAGAAATAAAAATATGTTTGATCTTAGAGAATTTAATACCAAATTTTCTTAATTGAACTTGAGTTCCTTCCCCGCAATCGATTAAAAAATTATGATTTTTTATTTCTAAAAATTGTGAAGTAGGATGAGCATTTACTCTTGGAGTTGCAGAGTGACATCCTAATATAGTGAGTTTTAAACTCATCTAATTATAAGCCTTTTTGAAATAATTTCACTTTCAGTTTGTAATGAGTAAATATACATTCCTTGAGTTAAATTATTTCTACTGTATTGAATTGAATTAGGACCTTCTTTTGCATCTACCCGTTCTAAATAAACAGTTTTTCCTAATAAATTTTTAACAGTAAATTCAATAATTTGATCTTTAGTGGAGTTAAAATTAATTTGTGTTTTTGTAGAAAAAGGGTTAGGAGAAGCTGCCATTGAAATAATTGTGGTTGGCGGCTCTTTAATTTTATTAACATTTATATTCCCTCTTTGTTGAGCAAACAGATTAGTTACAATAAATATAAATAGTATTAAATGTAATTTTTTCATCAATAAGCAAATATTTTTTTAAAATCCTAAATCTCTTTCAATAGCATCCATTTCAAGAATGTCTATAGCTTCAGTTAAAGTAGGCACAATACTAATTTCATCTGGAACGTCATCAATTTTAATACCATCACAAATGATTACAAAACTAGTTCCGTTTTCTTTGTGAGTTGTACTTATATTCAAAAATAGCATTAAATCTTTAATTTCTATGTTAATTTTTTCAGAAAAATCAATAATTATTTGAGCTCCAATAAATTCTGAATATTTGATTTTAAAATTTTCAACAAATTTCCCCACTGAATTTTCAGTAGGTTTTATTAAAGTATAAGCTTCAGATTTTAAAATATTCATATTAAGTTCGTTTAATTTGTTCTGCCAATAAATATATTACAGCCATTCTAATTGCTACTCCATTTTCAACTTGGTTTAGAATTATTGATTGGTCCGCATCGGCTACATCACTTGTTATTTCAACCCCTCGATTTATTGGTCCTGGATGCATTATTACAATTTTCTTGCCAATTGAATCTAATAATTGTTTATTTATCCCAAATAGTTGAGAATATTCTCTGGTTGAAGGGAAATAATTTATTGCCATACGCTCATTTTGAACCCGGAGTACATTTGCAACATCACACCATTCCAGCGCTTTTTTAATGTTGTATTCAACTTCAACACCTAAGCTATCAATATATTTTGGAATTAAAGTTTTTGGTCCGCAAACTTTTATTTCAGCGCCTTGTAATTTTAAAGCATAGATATTAGACAGCGCTACACGCGAATGTAAAATATCTCCTATAATAACAACTTTTTTTCCTTGAACGCTACCTAATTTTTCTCTTATTGAGTAAGAGTCGAGTAATGCTTGAGTTGGGTGTTCGTGAGTTCCATCACCTGCATTCACAATTTTAGCATTTACATGTTTCGATAAAAAATCACAAGCCCCAACGTGAGGGTGTCTCATCACAATTAAATCAACTTTCATTGATAAAATATTGTTCACTGTATCAATTAGTGTTTCGCCTTTTTTTACTGAAGACTGACTTGCAGAAAAATTTATAACATCGGCAGATAATCTTTTTTCAGCTAATTCAAATGAAAGCTTTGTACGTGTACTATTTTCAAAAAATATGTTGGCAATAGTTATATCACGTAATGAAGGGACTTTTTTAATTGGTCTATTAATTACTTCTTTAAAGTGATCGGCAGTTTTAAAAATTAATTCAATATCAGCTTTATTAATATGTTTAATTCCTAATAAATGTTCTACGCTTAACTGACTCATACTAAATTATTTATTTACAATATATACGGCATCTTTCTCATCGTTTCCTTTCCAATGCACGGTTACTTTTTCTTCATTAAAAACATCAACTTGCCTACCTCTGTAGTCTGGTTGAATGGGTAGATGACGACTAAATCTTCTATCTATTAATACAAGAAGCTCAATGTCTGCAGGTCTTCCAAACGATTGAATTGCAGTTAAAGCAGCACGGATACTTCTACCTGAAAATAGCACATCATCAATAAATACAACATTTTTATCTTCAACAATAAAATTAATATTTGTTTTGTTTGCTTCTAATGGAGCTCCTCGTCGTCTAAAATCATCTCGATAAAAAGTAATATCTAATAAACCAAACTGAACATTTGAAATGTTGTAGTCATCTTTTAAAATTTGAACAAGACGTTTTGCTAAAAAAGCACCTCTTGGTTGAATTCCAATTAGTACAGTGTTTTCAAAGTTATTATGGTTTTCAATTAACTGACACGCTAATCGATGTAAAATTATGTGAATTTCTTTTGAGTTAAGTAGTGTTTTTTTACTCATGATAGTACCAAACATTGTTTGGAATACAAATATAAAGCATTTTGTTAATTAATTTGTTAAAAAGATTAGAAGTTATTTTTTAAATTTTAGGTTACTTCTTGTACTTTTAGAGGCGTAATAATAATTTATTATTCCTTATGTCTTTAACTCCAAAAGAAAATAATATTTCCTTAACAAAATTTGAGTCTATGCTTAAAACAAATAGTGTATATTTTTTTGATTCTGTTGAATTAGAGGAGATTATACATTATTATTTAGACTCTGGTAAAAATTCATTAGCAAAAAAAGCGATTACTTTAGGGTTAAAACAACACCCAAATTCAGTTATGTTGAAATTATTAAGAGCTGAATTATTAATTTTTGATGATGAATTAGAGGAGGCTTCGCGTATTTTAAAAGAGTTACAGGCAATTGAACCTACTAATGAAGAAGTTTATATTCAACAGGCTAGTATTTTTTCTAAAAGAGATGATCATTTAAATGCAATAAATTCATTAAAAATTGCCTTAAGTTATACAGATGATGAAGCAGATGTACTTTCTATGATTGGAATGGAATATTTGTATTTAGATAAATTTGATGAAGCTCGATTAAGTTTTGCAAAATGTATTGAAGTTGATTATGAGGATTATTCATCACTTTATAATGTGATTTATTGTTTTGATATGCAAAACAAGCATATAGAGGCCATTGATTATATTAATGAATATATTAATATGGATCCATATAGCGAAGTTGCTTGGCACCAATTAGGAAGGCAACATTATATTTTAAAAGAATATAAGCAAGCGCTTAGAGCTTTTGATTTTGCTGTGTTAATTGATGAATATTTTGTGGGTGCTTACCTGGAAAAGGCTAAAACTTTGGAGAAGTTAAATAATTTTGAAGAAGCAATTGAAAATTATAAAACAACTGTTCAGTTAGATGATCCTACATCGTTTGCTTATTTAAGAATAGGTGAATGCTACGAAAGGTTAAATAAAAATACTCAGGCAATTCAGTTTTATAAAAAAGCTGTACACGAAGATCCGTTATTAGATAAGGGATGGATGGCAATTACCAATATTCATATTAAGAAAAAAAGTTACGGTAAAGCGCTGTTTAATATAAAAAAAGCCATTGAAATTGATGATCAAAATACGTTATATTGGCGTAAGTTTGCTGAAATTAATTTAAAACTTAATTTTTTTGAAGAAGCTGTTGATGCATTTCAAAATTGTATTTTATTAGAAGATTTAGATTTAGCTATTTGGGTTGGATTGAGTGATGTTTTATGTTTTTTAGGAGAGTATGAGGAAGCTTTAAATTATTTATTAAAAGCAGAAGTTTTCTTTAAAGATTTTGCGGAAATACATTATCGCTTGGGTAGTCTCTATTATAAATTTAAAAATGATCATAAAGGAAAGATTCACTTAACTAAGGGGTTTTCTATTGATTATGATTATCATTCAATTATAAAAGAGTTGTTTCCAGAAGTATATGAAATGGAAAAGGTAAATAAAGTCATAGACAATTTCAAAAAAACTTCACTATAAAAATGTTACATTTGTCAGAAATCAAATAACGATAGATGAAACAGAGAAGCTTTTTTAACTATGTAATTATATCATTAAAAGGAATGGCAATGGGTGCTGCGGATGTTGTGCCTGGTGTTTCCGGTGGTACAATTGCTTTTATATCAGGAATTTACGAGGAATTATTAACGTCTATAAGTTCAATAAATCTTAATGCATTAAAATTGTTAAAAGACAAAGGGCTAAGAGCCGTTTGGAGAGCAATTAATGGAAATTTCTTATTTGCTTTGGTATTAGGTATTTTCACAAGTATTCTTTCATTAGCAAAGTTAATCTCTTATTTATTAGAAAATCAAGCGACTTTAGTTTGGTCTTTTTTCTTCGGGTTGGTTTTAGCAAGTATTTTGTTTGTAGGGAAGCAAATTACGAAGTGGAATATAATTACCGTACTATTATTAGTAATGGGTGCTTTATCTGCTTTTTATATTACAACTTTAGAGCCATTAGTTTCTGAAAATTCTTCTCCATTATTTATTTTTTTAGCTGGAGCATTAGCTATTTGTGCTATGATTTTACCTGGAATTTCAGGAGCTTTTATTTTAGTTTTATTGGGAGCTTATAAACCTGTGTTGGATGCAATTCAAAATAAGGATTTTAAAGTTTTGATTTTTTTAGCAGCAGGAGCTGTAATTGGATTGTTGTCCTTTTCTAAAATTTTAAAATGGTTATTTAACAATTATAAAAACTTCACACTTGCTGTTTTAACTGGGTTTATTCTTGGTTCATTAAATAAAATTTGGCCATGGAAAGAAACTTTAACATGGCGAGTTAATTCTCACGGAATTGAAGTTCCTTTTAATGAGCAAAGTATTTCTCCATTTTCTTTTAATGGTGATGCTCAACTCAGTTCTGCAATTATTTTAGCAATTTTAGGTTTTGCTGTTATTATTTTATTAGAAAAAGTAGCCAATATGTCTTCAAAAAATTAAATAATGGCAAAGGATCGTAGTTTTGTAGATAAAGTTTTTCTTTTTATTAAAGGACTTTCTATGGGAGCTGCAAACAAAGTTCCCGGTGTATCTGGTGGTACGGTTTCTTTTGTCTTAGGTTTTTATGAAGAGATGATTTACTCCTTCAGAAAAGTAAATTTTAAAGCCTTAAAATTATTACTAAGTGGTAGATATAGAAGCTTTTATTATTACACAAATGCACCATTTCTTGTTTTGGTTTTTGGAGGTAGTATGTTTAGCTATTTTAGTGTATCCCTTGTTTTAGATTATTTTTTAAAGCACTATGACTTATATGTTTGGAGCTCTTTTTTTGGGATGATAATAGGTTCAATTTATTATATTTCTAAAGATTTTAACGATTGGAAAACGAAAAACATAGTTGCAATGCTTATTGGAGCTCTAATTGGAATTGCAATAAGTTTTATGAGTCCGGCAAAAGAAAATGACAATTTATGGTTTGTTTTTTTCTGCGGAATTATTGGGGTTTCTGGAATGACTTTACCAGGGCTTTCTGGTTCTTTTATTCTAATTTTAATGGGGAATTATGTCCTATTACTTGTAGATTCTGTTACGATGTTATTTCAAACAATGACCGAGGTTTTTACAGGTGATTTTAGTTTTATTGATAATGTGGAAAGAATGAGGTACCTTAAAATTATTGCAACTTTTACATTTGGGTCTGCTTTTGGATTAATTTCAACTTCTCACATATTGGGATATGTTCTAAAGCGGTGGCATCAAATAGTTACAGCATTAATTATTGGTTTTATTACTGGGTCATTAGGAATTGTGTGGCCCTGGAAAAAAGAAATATATAAAGTTATTAATGGAACTATTTTACAAGATGCTAATGGAAATAAAGTTATTGAGAACTTTAAAAGGTATTTCCCAGATTTTTCTCAGCATGAAACTTGGTTGGCAATATTCTTTGTAATTGTTGGAATAGGTATTATATTATTATTAGATAAATACGGATCAGATCAAAAAAAAACAAGTAATGGATAAACGTACTAAATTTGGGATTATTGGAAAAAATATTTCCTATTCATTTTCCCCAATATATTTTAGTGAAAAATTTAAAAAGTTAGGATTAGATAATTATAAGTATTTCAAATTTGATATCCCTGAAATTGAAGAATTTCCTTTTTTGATATATCAACGAAAGGATGAGTTCAAAGGGATGAATGTCACCATTCCTTATAAGCAAGCAATTATGAGATATTTAGATGATATTGATATTGATGCAAAAAAAATTGGGGCTGTAAATACAATAAAATTTACTGATGATGATTTGTTGGTAGGTTATAATACTGATTTTTACGGGTTTCAAAAGAGTTTAAAACCTTTGTTAGAGGATCATCATAAAAAAGCTTTAATTCTTGGTACAGGAGGCGCTTCTAAAGCTGTGGCTTATGCTTTGGGGAAATTAAATTTAGAATTTAAATTTGTATCAAGAAAGGTGTCGGAAGATATATTTCTGTATTCATTATTAAATAAAGAAGTGTTAGATGAATATACTGTAATTATTAATTGTTCTCCAGTAGGAACACATCCAAATATTGATGAATCTCCAAATATCCCATTTGAATTTATCACTGAAAAACACCTTCTTTACGATTTAATTTATAACCCAGATGAAACAAAATTTTTAAGAGAAGGAAAACGTAAAGGAGCAACAATAAAAAATGGTCTTGAAATGCTTGAATTACAAGCAGAAAAGTCTTGGGAAATATGGAATTCATAAAAAAGAATTCCTTAAATTTACGCAACTTTTAAAAAAAAACACATCTTATAAAGAAACAGTATTTTTATTAAATTACTGTTTTTAAATTATTATTATTTAAATAATTATTTTGAACCATAAACATTTTTATATGTTAGACGAGAATATCAAATTACCAGAAGAAAACGATAATTTAATTCAACAAAATTCTGAAAATTCAGAAACACCTTCAAAAGAAATAGTAGAAGAAAATTCAAATTCATCAAAAAAAGCTATTGATGAAATTGATGATAAAATTGCTGAAAGTAGCGAGATCATTGAACATGATAAACTAGATGAAATAGATTATACTAATTTGTCTTTAGAAGATTTAGTGGCTGAATTAAATAAACTTGTAAAGGAAAGTCCGGTTCAAAGCATTCAAAATAATGTTAATAATATCAAAAGTATTTTTAACGTGAAATTTGGGGAAATTCTTAAAAAAGAAAAAGCTAAGTTCGTAGAAGGAGGAGGGGAAGTGGTTGATTTTCAATATAGTGACCCAGTAAAAACCAATTATAATAGTATTTTGTACGATTATAAAGTAAAAAGAAATGAGTTTTATGCCAACCAAGAAACGCAACTTCAAAATAATTTAGAAGCCAAATTACAATTAATAGAGGATCTAAAGCATTTAATAGACAATGCAGATGGAACTACGATGTATAAGGTTTTTAAAGAAATTCAAACGAAGTGGGTTACAATCGGCCCAATTCCACGAGCAAAATATAATGATACTTGGAGAACATATCATCACCATGTTGAGCGCTTTTATGATTTATTGCATTTAAATAATGATCTACGAGATCTAGATTTTAAGCATAATTTAGAAGAAAAGCTAAAGCTAGTTTCAAGAGCTGAGGAGCTTTTAAATTTAGAAGATGTAAATGAGTCATTTAAGGAATTACAAATTATTCATAAACTTTGGAAAGAAGAAATTGGTCCTGTAGCACATGATCAAAGAGAAGAGGTTTGGAATAAATTTAGTGAGATTACTAGAAAAATTCATGATAAAAGACATGAGTTTTTTAAAGAAATCAAATCTAAATTTGAAGATAATGTAGAAGAAAAAAAGAAGGTTGTTGCTTTAATTGAAGCAATGGATACTTCAAAGAATAAAACTAGAGCAGATTGGCAAAAAAGTATTAAAGAGCTTGAGAAACTAAGAGATAAATTTTTTAATATAGGGCAAACCCCGAGAGCGAAAAGCGATCAAATTTGGAATAAATTTAAGAGTGCTACAAAAAAGTTTAATAGTGAAAAAAATAAATTTTTTAAAGATGTTAAAAAAGAACATTTAGAAAATTTAAACAAAAAGAAATCTTTAATTGAGCAAGCTGTAGCATTAAAAGATAGTGAGGATTGGGATTCTTCAACAGAGGTTATGAAAAAAATCCAAGCCGAATGGAAAAACATCGGTCATGTGCCTCGTGCTTATTCTGATAAACTTTGGAAGGAGTTTAAAGATGCTTGTAATCATTATTTTGATAGGCTACATAAAAAGCAAGATGCTGGAAATAAAGAACAGTTGGAAGTTTTTATTGAGAAGAAAGATATTTTAAAGCAAATTAAGGAGGAAGTAGATAGTGATGATAAGGAGATAACAATAGATGATTTAAAGTCTTATGTAAATGAATGGCGTAATTTAGGTAGAGTGCCATTTGAAATGCGTCATATTGAGGTGAAATTCAATAAGTTAATTGATAAGATTGTTGATTCTAATGATGATATCGATAAGCAAGAAGTTGAAATGATTAAATTTCAAATTTTGGTGAATGGTTATTTAGAAGAAAAAAATTATAGAAAACTGGATGGAGAACAACTTTTTGTTAGAAAAAGAATCGATGAATCTATTAGAGAAATTCAACAGTTAGAAAATAATTTAGGTTTCATTTCAAATGTAACAGAAGACAATCCATTAGTGAAAAATGTAAGAGATAATATCAATAATCACAAGACTAATTTAAATAGTTGGAAAGCAAAATTGGAATATCTAAAACAATTAGAATATTAAAAAAAAAAGCCTGCAATTGCAGGCTTTTTTTTTATTCATATTTTAAATAGGTGGCTATTTCAATTTTTACTTCACTCCAAGTTTTAGAAATTCCGTCTTCACCGGCATGTAGTTCGCCGCAAACTGTATTTAATGCTGTAATTGCAGCCTTAGCCTGCCAGTTGTCCAAATCCATAATTGCCTCAATTGTCACCATTTGATCGCTTATAACGTAAGTGATTGGAAGTACCTGGGTTAATCCATTCATTGTAAGATCAACTGTTCCTGAAGTTTCATTGTTCATATGTATCACCCCGCTAATGGAATCAGGATTAACCATTGTTCCAAAAAAGAATTTTCTTAGTTTACCATCTCTAATAGAATCTTTGGTAAATAAACTTTTTGTAGGGATGTTAAATTCTAAATTATTTAATGCTTCAAAAGCTGAAGTAGCTTTAATAGGTTCATCAATAACTAGTTTTGTGAATTGTCCTTTTACTGGAGTTTTACTTGTAGTTTTATAGGCAATCCAGTTAATTGTTGTTGTTTTAGGCTCAACTGAATACATCTTTTCAGAGTTCTTCGTTTCTTTTTTGTCCGTATTTTTACACGACGTTACTATTATTAATGAAAATAATAGCAAACAGTAAATTAATGATTTTTTCATAAAATTATTTTAGATGTTTATTTACCAGCTCAATATACCTTTTTTTTGCTTCTTTTTCACTTAAATGATTTAATTGAAACCATGCATTAAGTTTAAAAGCATTTCGTAATTCCACATTACCAGAAGGTTCTTCGTAGTTATTACCTTTTGTAGCCTGTTTGTAGTATGCATAGATTTGAAGCATAATATCAGGAGGAAGTTTTTTATTTGTAGTGGAAGCCATTTTATACGCTTCTTCAAATTCAATATCTAAATCCTTTTTCATTATTGTAAAATAAAAATGCTATACCGTTGCAATAACTTGTTCACCACCTTTAACTTTATCATTTAAATTTACTTTTATATTTGAAGATAAAGGTAAAAATAAATCTACTCGAGAACCGAATTTTATAAAACCAGCATCAGAACCTTGGATAACATTCATTTTTGGTTCAGCATAATTTACAATTCGTTTTGCTAATGCTCCAGCTATTTGTCGGTATAAAATTTCTCCTATATTTTTATTTTCAATAACGATAGTTGTTCTTTCATTTTCTTCAGAAGCTTTTGGGTGCCATGCTACCAAATATTTTCCTGGATGGTATTTACTGTATTTTACGGTCCCACCAACAGGGTACCTTGTAACGTGTACATTAAGTGGAGACATAAAAATTGAAATTTGAATACGTTTTTCTTTGAAATATTCTTTTTCAAACACTTCTTCAATAACAACTACTTTTCCATCTACTGGTGCTATGATAGTTGTATCATCTAATGGAGTAGTACGTTTCGGATTTCTAAAAAATTGTAAAATTATTACATAAAAAAGCAATAAAATTACAGCAGCTAATTTGTTTAACCAATTAATTTCAACAAAACTTTCTATTAAAATAAAACCAACACCTACAAAAAGTGTAGCTATAATAATTATTTTATAACCTTCTTTATGAAACATAATTATTGTACTATTTGTAAATAAATAAAAATAAATGGGGCAGCAAATATAACACTATCAAATCGATCTAAAAAACCACCGTGGCCAGGAATAAAATTACTACTATCTTTTACACCAGCTTGTCTTTTAAACATAGACTCAATTAAATCACCTAGTACGCCAAATATACTAACAATTGCTGCAATTACAATCCATTGAATTAAAGAAAGGGTTGTAAATTGATTTGCTAATATAATACTTGTTAAAAAAGTAAAAAACATTCCACCTATAAAACCTTCTATAGTTTTGTTCGGGGAAATTCTTTCTAAAAGTTTGTGCTTACCTAAATTAGAACCTACTAAATAGGCAAAACTGTCATTGGTCCAAATTAATATGAAAACACCTAAAATAGTTGTGTTTACGTAATTAAAAGTAGAATTTAAAAAAGGTATTTGAACCATTAAAGTAAATGGAACAACAATGTATATAATTGATAAAAATATTTTCCCTAGGTGGCTTATTACTTCCTCTTTTTTTGCAAATAAAATAGATGCGAAGGTTATAAAGATTGTTAAAAATAAGAAAACCCCAACATATTCATAAATTGTTAATGAAGGAAGATCTTCTACATTTAAAATATTTCCATAAATAAAAAGTAAGGTTCCAATAATATAAGGAAACACACTTTTAACTTGTATCATTTTTTTAAATTCATACAAGCAGAAAATCATTAAAATATAGAAAAGACCTATGAAAGATATTTTACTATATAATATTGAAAATATTAAAACACTTACAAAAACAAGTCCTGATAGTGTACGTTTTAAAAGTTTTTCCATAAATTATAAATCTTCAAACAGCAACAAATATAAGTTTTTTGCATTGGTATTGCCATAACTCATAAAATCAATGTCCTTGCAATTTGGATTGTAATTTTTAATTGCACTTATATTACTTGGAATATTCCCTTGATATCGTGTTTTTATTCCTGTTAAACTTTCGCTTTTTGTTTCAACTAATTGACTAGTTGTTGCATAAACGATGAAATTTTCAGCTAATTCGGATATCTTAAATTCTTTTAATTGATTGGAAGAAAATAAAATGCTTCCATTTTCGGCTATTAGGTGCTCACAATTAACAAAAAAAGGAAATGAATTACTTAATTTATCAACGGTTTTAACATTAATAGTTTTTATTATTTTTAATAAGTCATTGTCATTACAAATAACCGTTTCCCAAGAATTTTCTTGAATAATATTAGCCAATTGCTGTGTAACTTCTTCTAATGAAGTACAGTATAAAAACTTACCACTGTTTTTTAAGAATTTTTGAACAAATATTTGATCAAGTGGCAAATTTTGAAACTCTAAAGAATCATCTTCAGGTTCATTTTGCTTTGGTGTATTAAAGAATTTTTTGAAAAAGCTCATTATTTATATTGAATAAATCCAAAATTAAAAAAAACTAATGGATTTATTCAGGTGTTTCTGATGAATTTTCAATTTTAACCTCTTCAACTGTTTCTTCAACTACATCTGCAGCAAAAGGTCTTTTACCAAAAATGATTTCTAAATCTTTTTTAAATATAACCTCTTTCTCAAGTAAAAGTTCAGCTAGCGTAACTAATTTTTCTTTATTGTCACTTAAAATTTTAATTGCTCTTTGGTATTGAGTTTCAATTATTTCAGAAATTTCCTTATCGATAATTTGAGCAGTTTCTTCGCTATATGGTTTTGTGAAATTGTATTCAGATTGCCCTGAAGAATCGTAATATGTTATATTTCCAATTTTATCATTTAAACCATAAACAGTAACCATCGCTCTTGCTTGTCTGGTAATTTTTTCAAGATCATTTAACGCTCCTGTAGAAATTTTATCAAACATTAATTTTTCAGCTGCTCTACCTGCTAGGGTTGCACACATTTCATCAAGCATTTGTTCTGCCTGAACTATTTGACGTTCTTCTGGTAAATACCAGGCAGCACCTAATGATTGCCCTCTTGGTACTATTGTAACTTTTACAAGTGGAGCAGCGTGTTCTAACATCCAACTAGCAGTTGCATGTCCAGCTTCGTGGAATGCTATTGTTTTCTTTTCTCCAGGAGTTATAATTTTATTTTTCTTTTCAAGTCCTCCAACAATTCTATCAACTGCATCTAAAAAGTCTTGATGATGTACTGCTTTTTTACTTTTACGAGCGGCAATTAAAGCTGCTTCGTTACATAAATTAGCAATATCAGCTCCTGAGAAACCTGGAGTTTGTTGTGACAAGAATGGAATATCTACATCTTTGTGAATTTTTATAGGTTTCAAGTGAACTTTAAAAATTTCTGCACGTTCAGTTAAATTTGGTAAATCAACATATATTTGACGGTCAAAACGACCAGCACGTAATAATGCTTTATCCAATACATCTGCACGGTTTGTAGCTGCAATTACAATTACATTTGTGTCTGTTCCAAAACCATCCATTTCTGTAAGTAATTGATTCAGAGTATTTTCTCTTTCATCATTTCCTCCTGTTACATTATTTTTTCCACGAGATCTTCCTACTGCATCAATTTCATCAATAAAAATAATTGAAGGTGATTTTTGTTGAGCTTGTTTAAATAAATCTCTTACACGAGAAGCTCCAACACCAACAAACATTTCAACAAAATCTGAACCTGATAAAGAGAAAAACGGTACTCCAGCTTCACCAGCTACAGCCTTTGCTAATAATGTTTTTCCTGTTCCAGGAGGACCAACTAATAATGCTCCTTTTGGAATTTTCCCTCCAAGTGATGTATATTTATCTGGACTTTTTAAAAAGTCTACAATTTCCTGAACTTCTTCTTTTGCTCCTTCTAATCCAGCTACATCTTTAAATGATGTTTTTACTTTTTGGTCTTGATCAAATAATTTAGCCTTAGATTTTCCAATACTAAAAATTTGTCCACCACCACCTGAACCACCGCCAGACATTCTTTTCATAAAGTAAATCCATAAACCAATTAAAAATATAAATGGCAGGTACATAAAAATTTGGTCAATAAAGTTAGTTTTTTCTACGTTTGCAGTATCAAAATCTAATTTAAGAGCTTCTTTTTCAGAACTTAATTCTTTTTCAAAATTTTGTAAATCACCAAAATCATAAAAGTACATTGGTGAATTAGCAGAATAAAGAGAGCCTTTATTTTTCTTATGCTTTTCTTTTTCTGAAGCGTCTGCTTTAATGTAAATATTTGCAATATCTCTATTTACAATAACAATTTTATCAATATCATTATCTTTTAGAATGGTTTTAAACTCATTCTGACTAAGATTTTTAGTTGATAAACTTTCGCTATTAAATATTTGAAAAACAATAAATAATGCGAAAATAATACCGTACACCCAGTAAAAGTTAAATTTAGGAGCTTTTAGGTTTGTTTTATTTGATGTGTTTTTTTTGTCTTGACTCATTTAATTTTTTTTTCAGTAAGTAAAAAGAAACTGTGATTTTTTTGATTATGCAATCATAGTGATTTTTGCATCACCCCATAAACTTTCAATATCGTAATATGTTCTTATTTGTTTTTGAAAAACATGAACAACAATATTAACGTAATCTATTAAAACCCATTCGCTCATTTCTTCACCTTCAACGTGCCAAGGTTTTTCCTGTGCTAATTTACCAACTTGTTTTTGAACAATACCTGAAATGGCATTTACATGTGTATTTGAAGTTCCTGAGCAGATGATAAAATAATCACAAACTGTATTTTCAAGATCTCTTAAATCTAAAATTTGAACATCCAATCCTTTTATCTCATCAATTGCCTTTAAAATTACTGCTATTTGATCGTCTGCGCTTATATTTTTTTTAGTCATCAATTCTTTTTTTGTTTGCCGCAAAGTTATTATTTTTTTATCATATTTTATGATTTTAGTAACTTTGTTGAAATTATCAATATTTAAATGAATATAATCAAACTTAGTGCCACTGAATCTACTAATGGTTACTTAAAAGAACTTACGGTAAAAGCCAACTTAAAAAATTATACAGTGGTAGTTGCTGAATATCAATCTAAGGGAAGAGGTCAAATGGGGACTGTATGGTTATCTGACAACGGTAAAAACCTAACATTCAGTTTTTTAGTTAAATTTTATAATTTTAATATAGTGCATCAATTCTATCTAAGTATGGCTGTTTCTTTAGGTGTTTTAAAAGCTCTGAAATCCGTTTCCAACAGTATGTTTTTTATAAAATGGCCAAACGACATTTTGGCAGAAAAGGATAAAATTGCTGGTATTTTAATTGAAAATATTATAGGAGGGAATTTAATAAAACAGTCTGTAATTGGTATTGGTTTAAATGTAAATCAAGAATATTTTCATGAAAGCATTAAAAATGTTACCTCACTTAAAAGTTTAATGAATAGTGATTTAGATAAAGATAAACTAATGCTAGATATTATTTCATCAATAAAATTCTATGTAGAATTGTTGGAAAAAGGCGATTTTATTCGTTTAAAAGATGCATATATGGGATCCTTATTTAAATTTAACATTCCTACAATGTTTATTGATTATAAGAGTAATGTTTTTTTAGGAAAAATAATTGATATTTCGGAAGAAGGAAAGTTGGTTGTAGAACTTGAAAATGAAACGACTCGCAAATTTTCTTTAAAAGAAATTAAATTCGCGAGTCGTTAAAAATTTTGATTTTATGCAATGTTAGATGCGTTGTCAGTTAAGGTATCAATAAATTTTTGAAGAGGACTTTTTACCATCATCGCCATCATTGGATTGAAATCACCGTTAAAAAGTAATTGAACTTCGCAACTTTTTTCTGAAACTTTCTTAATATTAGCAGTTAAAGAAAAATTCAATTTACTACTTGCGGCTCCTAAAACAATTTTATCAAATTCTTGTTTTTCCCTTATTACTAGTCTAATTTCAGGCATTCCTTTTAAACTAAATAAAAATGACTCGCCATCTACTTCAAATTTATCAGTATTTGTTGGCATTAATTTTTCAAAATTATTTAAGTCTGATAAAAACTCAAAAAACTCTTTTTGAGATTTATTTATTATTGATTTTTTAGTTTCTAAATTCATAATGTGTTTTTTATTGTTTCCACTCGCTTGGATTTTCTCTCCAACTTTTAAGTGTTTCTAGTTCATTTTGTGAAATATAACTACTTTCTAAAGATTGTTCCAATAAATGATCATAATCACTCAAGGTAGTTAACTTAACATCTGCTTTTTTAAAGTTGTCATTCGCAACTTCAAATCCATAAGAAAAAATTGCAACCATTCCTTTTACATTTGCTCCTTCTTCTTTTAATGCTTTTACTGCATTTAAACTACTTTTCCCAGTGCTAATTAGATCTTCTACAACAACAACGTTTTTGTTTTTTTCTAAAAATCCTTCAACTTGATTTTTTCTACCGTGAGATTTTGGTTCTGGCCTAACATATACAAATGGTACGTTTAAATGTTGCGCTACTAAAACTCCAATAGCAATTGCTCCAGTTGCAACACCAGCTATAACATCAGGTTTTCCAAATTCTTCTTCAATTGTATTTGCCAAATTTTCTCTTAAATAATTTCTTATTTTTGGAAAAGATAAAGTTGTTCTATTGTCACAATAAATAGGTGATTTCCATCCAGAAGCCCAGGTAAATGGATCCTTTGGTTGTAGCTTTATCGCTTTTATTTGTAATAAAAGTTCAGCAGTTTTTTTTGCAGTATCTTTGTTCTTAATCATAATGCAAATGTATAAGATTTTTGTTAATGACTGTCCAATAATTTTGACAGTTAATAAGAATATTTCAACAAAATTAAAGAAAGTTAATTTCTCAGATGTAGATGTTTTGGATATTATTCAAGATATTTTCGATAATAATTTAAATGGTATATTTTTGATATGTAATAATTTAGATGATTGTTGGAGTCAATTCCAATCTAATTTTAAAATACAAAAAGCGGCTGGAGGGAAAGTTTTAAATTCGAAAAATGAAGTTCTTTTTATTTATAGATTTGATAAATGGGATTTACCAAAAGGAAAAATTGAAGATGGTGAATCTATAAGAGAATGTGCTATTAGAGAAATTGAGGAAGAATGTGGTGTTGAGGAGTTACAAATAGTACGTGAATTAGAAACAACCTTTCATATTTTTGAATATAAACAAAAATTAATTTTGAAAATTACTTATTGGTTTTTGATGAATACAAATTTTCAAGGACCATTAATTCCTCAAGAAGAGGAAGGAATTGAAAAAGCCATTTTTAAAAATCATGAAGAAACTGAAATTGCACTTGAAAACACCTATGAAAACATTAAATTGTTGTTTTAGTGTGAGTTAGTGTGGTGAAAGTTGGTTTGGAATAATTCCCTTATATTTGCCGCTTTTTGAAAACTACTTACTATGACTGAATTTATTGAAAAACGAGTATCAAATGTACGAAACGATATTTTATCGGGAATAACAGTTGCTCTGGCATTGGTTCCAGAAGCTGTTGCGTTTGCATTTGTTGCGGGTGTAGACCCACTAGTTGGTTTATATGCCGCATTTATGATTGGTTTAATTACTTCAATTTTTGGAGGAAGACCAGGAATGATTTCTGGTGCAACAGGTGCTTTGGCAGTTGTAATGGTTAGTTTAGTAGCTGAAGGTAATGCAATGGGTTCTCCTGGTGAAAATCTAGGTTTGTATTATTTATTTGCAACAGTAATTTTAATGGGGTTTATACAAATCTCGGCTGGTGTTTTTAAATTAGGAAAATTTGTTCGTTTAATTCCACACCCCGTAATGATGGGCTTCGTAAATGGATTGGCAATTGTAATATTTCTTTCTCAGTTAGGTATGTTTAAGACTTCTATTGAAGGTGAGAAAGTATGGTTACAAGGAAACCAACTATTTCTTATGATTGGATTAGTTGGCTTAACCATGTTAATTATGTGGGGCTTACCAAAAATTAAACAAGCAAAAAAATTACCAGAAGCCTTAATAGCAATACTTGTTGTTAGTTCAATTGCAATTTTGGCAAATTTTGATGTAGCTACTGTTGGTTCATTTATTCGAGATGGTGGTGGGGAAGGATTAAAAGGAGGTTTGCCAATGCCAAATTTTGAGACTTTTTCAAAAATTCCTTTTACTTTAAGTACTATAAAATTTATTTTGCCATATGCTTTAATATTGGCAGCTATTGGACTAATTGAATCTTTAATGACACTTAACTTAATAGATGATTTAACTGAAACTAGAGGAGACACTAACAGAGAGTGTATTGCACAGGGAGGTGCCAACGTGGTAACAGGATTATTCGGAGGAATGGGTGGTTGTGCCATGATTGGTCAATCTATTATAAATATTAAAGGTGGTGGTAGAGGCCGTTTGTCAGGTATTGTAGCGGCTGTAATGTTGTTAATATTTATTTTATTTGGTTCATCATATATAGAAAAAGTGCCAATTGCTGCATTAGTAGGAGTTATGTTTATGGTGGTTATTGGAACATTTGCTTGGAGTAGTTTTAGAATTATTAATAAAATCCCAAAAACTGATTTATTTGTGTTAATACTTGTATCAGCTTTAACTGTTATTTTTGATTTAGCTATTGCTGTTATAGCTGGAGTTATTGTAAGTGCATTAGTGTTTTCTTGGGAAAGTGCTACTCGAATTAGAGCTAGAAAAAGAACGAAAGAAGATGGGACTAAAATTTATGAAATTTGGGGGCCTTTATTCTTTGGGTCAATTTCAGCTTTTAATGAAAAGTTTGATGTGAAAAATGATCCAGAATCTGTTGAAATAGATTTTATTGAATCAAGAGTGAGCGATCATTCTGCTTTGGAAGCAATTTTTAGCATTGTTGAAAAGTATGAAGCTGCAGGAAAAAGAATTCATTTAAAACATTTAAGTGAAGAATGTAAAGAGTTACTTTATAAGTCGAGTCCGAAATTTCACGAAGTTATTGTAGAGGATATTGATGATCCACGTTATCATTTGGCAGCGAATCCGGAAAAATTTACAAAAGGACTTTTTGAAAATTAAGTTAAGAAATAGTTGTTTCTAAAAAGGAAATCCAATCCTTTTTAGTGTTTAAATTTATTAAAATTGCCCTATCAAAAACTTCAACATTTGAAATTTTGATGGGGTTTATTTTTTTTAGCTGAAAATCTAATCGGGCATTAGTATCTGAAGAATTTAAGAGGATTAGATTTTTCCAAAAACCAGCTTTCATTTTTATTGGATGGCCGTTTTTTCCTTGAAAATGAGGAATGATGATTTCGTTATCAGTATTTATAATTTTATTTAATTCGATAGGATTTAAAATAGGAATATCTATCGGGTTTAAAATAATAGTGTTCGATAATTTAATTTCCTTCAGTACAGATTGAAGCGTAGAGAAAGTCCCCAATTCAGGATGTTTATTAAGAACTAATTTTATATTTAAATTTTGAAATTCTTCAAACTTTGTTTGTGCATTTTCAAACCAATGAATTGCATCAAAATAATGTTGGAAATTATGTCCTAAACCTATATAAACAGTTGAGATATTTGTTTTTGAAATTCTGTGGAGTTGTTCTAAAATCCAAAATGTTTGTTTGTATTTTAGGAGACCTTTGTCTAAACCCATTCGTTCAGATTTTCCTCCAGCCAGCAATACAAAAACCGTGTTATTTTCCATAATGAACTTTCAATAACTCGGCTGCAACGCTTATTGCAATTTCTTTAGGAGTGTTTCCTCCAATATCTAATCCAACAGGGCAATGTACAGGTGATATTCCAGCTTCAAAATTTAGTTCCTTTTTAAGTAGATTATTAAATTTATTTTTTTTGGTTTTACTGCCAATCAAACCAATGTATTTTGTTTCAGAATGTAAAGCTAATGCCGTAATTTCAAAATCCAATTTATGATCATGAGTCATAATAACCACATAGCAATTTGGTCCCCATTGAATAGATTGTTTGTATAAATCAAAATCTATATTAGAAAATTGAATGGTTTTATCAATTGTAATTGTTTCCTGCCAATTTTCTCTAACATCTAATAATGTTATATTGAACGGTGTATCTGTTAATACGTTGCATAATTCAATGCCAATATGTCCAGCACCAAATAAATATAATTCGGGAGATTCATTCATAGGTTCAATAATTAATTCAACTTTTCCACCACAACATTGTTCAAATTCTGGGCCTAAAGTATAAGTAAATTCTTTTATTCTATTTTCTTTTATAGCTGTTTCAGCTTCATCTATTACTTGAAATTCTAATTTTCCACCTCCAATAGTTCCAAAAATTTCTTTTTGTTTGGTTACAATCATTTTTGAGCCAACCTTACAAGGTGCAGAACCTAAAACCTTTGTAACAGTTACAAGTGCTACTGGTTTCTTTTTTAATTTAAAGTCGTGTAATAATTCAATCCAATTATTCATAAAAATTATACTAAATCGTAATCAGACAAAGGTAAATTATAATATCTTTTTCCTGTTATTTTATAGATGGCATTTACAATTGCGGGTGCAATTACCGGTACACCAGGTTCTCCAACACCAGTTGGGTTTTCCGAGCTTTCAATAATTTCAACATGAACTTTTGGGATTTCGTTCATTCTAATCATTTTATAATCATTAAAATTATTTTGTTCAATTGCACCATTCTTAGCCGTTATTTTACCATAATAAGCTAAAGACATCCCAAAAATAGCAGCGCCTTCCATTTGAGCCGTAATAGTGTCCTTGTTTACCGTTCTTCCACAATCAATAGCTGTATAAACAGTATGAACTTTTACTTTGTTGTTCTTCATAGAAACCTCTACAATTGATGCTACATAAGAATAAAAACTATAATGCACTGCCAATCCATACGCATGACCTTCAGGTAGTTGTTTTCCCCATTCTGCATTTTTAGCAGCAACTTTTAATACATTTTTAAGTCGGGCAGTATCATATTTTATTGGATCACTTGTTTCTTCAATTCTATCATTACCTATTAAATTTAGTCGAAATTCTAAGGGATCTTTTTTTGCTGCATATGCCAATTCATCAGCAAAAACATTAATAGAAAACCCATGAGGAATATTAATAACTGAACGCAGCCAACCGATTCGTACATGAGCAGGAGCCTGGCCAACTTCAACCTTTAAATTTTCTATATCAAAAGGAACATTTGCAGCACTTCCAATTTCCCAACCGGCAGCATAATCTACTCCTGGTTGAAAAGTTGATACAATTGATGGCAATGCAAACCGATGAAGCCAACCTGTAACCTTACCATTTTGGTCAAGTGATGCTTTTAAATATTGTGCGCTTACTGTATGGAAATACCCGTGTTTTATATCATCTTCTCGTGTCCAAACTACTTGCACTGGTTCATTGATGCTTTTTGAAACAATTGCTGCTTCTACAATATAATCTGGTTTTGATTTTCTACCAAAACCACCACCTAAAAATGTGACATTTATTGTAACTTTTTCTTCTGAAATTTTCAAATAATTAGCAACTTCTTTTCTAGCACTTTGTGGATCTTGAGTAGGAGCCCAAACTTCACAACTTTCACCTTGTACCCAAGCAACTGCATTTGGAACTTCCATTGGAGTATGAGCTAAATGCGGTAATTGAAATGTGCTTTCTATAGTTTTAGAAGCATTTTTAAATGCTCTATTTACATTCCCTAAGTCCTTTCCTATTTTTCCTTGTTTATGAACATTATCAGTAATTTGATTCATGTATTTTTCTGAATCATATATTTCATTAGCTCCAAAATCCCATTCTATTCTTAAAGCTTCTTTTCCCTTAAAAGCTGCCCAGGTGTTTGTTGCAATAACTGCAATTCCACCAAGTGCTCCAAAAGGTTTTTCAATTCTTGGAATTTCAATAACATCAATTACTCCATTTACTTTTAAAGCAAGAGTTTTATCAAATGATTTTACTTTACCGAAAGTAACAGGGCAACGTGCTATAGCAGCAAACTTCATATTTGGCAATCTTTTGTCAAGTCCAAAAACTGCACTACCGTTTGAATATTCCTTAACATCAACTCCTTTTAAGTTCTTTCCTATATATTTGAAGTCTTTTGGGTTTTTATAAGTCAATTCGGTCGGAACTTCCAATGTTTTAGCTATTTCAACTAAATCGCCAAATCCTATTTTTTTTCCACTAGAATGAATTATAAAATGATTGTTTGCGGTACATTCAGATTCTGGTACTTGCCAGGTTTTGGCGGCGGCAGAAATAAGCATCGCTCTTGCAATCGCTCCCATTTTTCGCATAGGTTCAAATAAATACCGAATACTTCTAGAACCATCGGTATTTTGATCGCCATATTCTTTATCTCCAACTGCTTGTTGAACCGTTATTCTTTCCCAATCGGCATCCATTTCATCTGCAATAACTGATGGTAATGAAGTTCTAACACCATTTCCCATTTCTGAACGTGAAGCAATTAAAATTAAACTTCCATCTGAATTTAACTGCACAAATAAATTAGGATTGAAACTTGTTACGTTTTTTAATTCTTCTTTTTCTTTATCTGAAAATATTGAAGTGTTGCATGCTAATATTAATCCACCTGATGCCAATCCAATACTTTTAACAAAACTTCTCCGACTTACATTTTTTATCGTTCCCATAATTAGTTTTGTTTTTTAAGTTCAACAGTTTTATGAATCGCCTTTTTAATTCGTTGGTAGGTTCCACATCTACAAATGTTTCCAATCATTGCTTCGTCAATATCTTCATCGGTTGGGTTTTCATTTTTATCAAGTAATGCAGTTGCAGCAATTAATTGTCCTGGTTGGCAAAAACCACATTGAGGAACATTTAACTCTTCCCATGATTCCTGTAAAAGTTGTAAGTTTTTGGATTCTCCTTCAATGGTAGTTATATTTTTACCTTGTGCAATAGATACTGGAATCATACAAGATTGAACAGGAGAGTTGTCTAATAAAACTTTACAAGAACCACAAACTCCTATTCCGCAACCATATTTTGTTCCTGTTAAGCCAACAATATCTCTTATTGCCCAAAGTAATGGCATTTCTGGAGCAACATCAATTGTATGTTTTTCTCCATTTATACGAAGTGTAATCATCTCTAATTTTAATTAGTTAGAATTAAAAGTTCAATTTAATAAAAAATTAGCGATTGATTTGTGAAATTTTGTGATTTAACCTTGTTTTAACCAAGTTTATTTAATGATAATGAAACCTTTTGAAATTATTTTAATCAAAAAAGGAATCTATTTTTTTTACTTCACCTAAGTTTAATTTTTCAAGGTTTAAAGAACCAACCCGAACTCTAACTAAACGTAAAGTTGGAAATCCTACCGCTGCAGTCATTTTTCTAACTTGTCTAAATTTACCTTCTTTTAAAGTTATGGAAACCCAACTTGTTGGGCCGTGTCGTTCATCTCTTATTTTTTTACTTCTTTCTGGGAAATCTGGAGTGTTTTCTAATTTAAAAACATCACAATTCTTTGTAATATATTTTACACCATGAATACCAATTTCAACTCCGTTTTTTAATTGTTCAATGGCTTCTTCAGTAATATTTCCATCAACTTGCGCAAAGTATTCTTTTTCAAATTTGCTGCTTCTAACTAATTCACTAATTGCTCCATTTGTTGTTAATAACAATAAACCTTCTGATTTTTCATCTAAACGTCCAATAGCCATTGTGTTTTCTGGGAAAGGGAATAACTCACACAATAACTTTTTTTTATACTTGCTTATGTCATTATTCACCAATTGACTTAAAAAGCCATACGGTTTAAAAATAATAAAATGTTGGTGGTTAATTTGGTTAGCTTCTTCCATTCAAAATTGCAATAACTAATTCTTTTGAAAGTGTTTTTCCTTCAGCTTTTTTTCTAATGTCATCAAAAGTAAACAGGAAATCGCAGCCATTTTTATAATTACTGCATCCATAAGCAGTTTTTCCTTTTAAAATACTTCCTTTTTTACATTTTGGACAACTAATTTCATCAGGCCTTTGTTTCGTGTTTTCTTTTTTGGTCAATTTCTTTTCTTCTAAAACCAATTGAAATTGCTCATCAAATCGAATCAATCCTTCTGCAGTTCCTGTAGGAGTTTTAAATCTTTTTAAATTTACTGTACATCCTTTTTTTATCAATCGGATGTATTGATTTTCTGATATTTTTTTATCTAAATAGGTAAATGGTAGTAATAAATTACATCCGTTTTTATAGTCGCTACACCCATAGGCTGTAGATCCTTTTAAAATAGATCCTTTTTTACATTTAGGACATTTTTCGGCAGTTATTCCTTTCGCTTTTTTACTTGTATTTCCTGAAGTTGTTAAAGCTTTTTTATTTGATGAAGCTACAACATGAGAAATATTAGCTCTAGTAGTTTCAGACCGAACTTCATAGACTAAATTTTCAACCATACTTTTCATATTTTTTATGAAAAGCGCGGCATTATAGTTGCCTTTTTCAATTTCTTTTAGTTGTTTTTCCCACAAACCAGTTAATTCAGCAGATTTTAATAATTCACTTTGAATGGTGTCAATTAGTTGAATTCCAGTAGTTGTAGGATATAATGATTTCTTTTTTCGCTCTATATATTTTCGCTTAAATAAAGTTTCAATAATATTTGCTCGGGTAGATGGACGACCAATTCCATTTTCTTTCATGAGTTCACGCATTTCATCGTCATCAACCTGCTTACCAGCAGTTTCCATAGCTCTTAAAAGGGTCGCTTCAGTAAATATTTTTGGAGGATTGGTTTGTTTTTCTAAAAATGAAGGTTCGTGCTCACCTTTTTCACCTTTTACAAAATTAGGAAGAATCCCAGTTTCTTTTTTTTCTGGTGCTCCAGGAGTTTCAAAAACAACACGCCATCCTTTTTCTAAAATTTCTTTTCCAGTTGTTCTAAAAGTAACATCTGATGCTTTTCCTATAACTGTGGTATTGGAAACTTTACATTCATTATAAAAAACAGCTATAAAACGTTTGGTAATAATATCGTATACCTGTTGTTGATTGTATTGTAAATTTATTTGAACACCTGTAGGTATTATTGCGTGGTGATCTGTAACTTTTTTATCATCAAAAACTTTAGATGATTTTTTTATTTTTTTACCTAAAATAGGATTTGTTAACCTTGAATATTTGGTTAAGTTTTTTAAAATAGCTGGAACTTTTGGATAAACATCATTTGGTAAAAAAGTAGTGTCAACTCTTGGATACGTAACTGCTTTTTGCTCATATAGTTTTTGAACAATATTTAACGTTTCTTCCGCAGAAAAAGCAAATTTATTATTACAATAAACCTGTAAACCAGTTAAATCGAATAATTTTGGAGCGTATTCTTTTCCTTTTGATTTAGTTGTGGAAACAATTTCAAATTCACTTTCTTTAACTTTATTAGCTAAAACTTCTCCATCTTCTTTCTTTAAAAAACGACCTTCTTCACAATTAAAAATCGTTTCTCTGTAAAGTGTTTGTAATTCCCAAAAAGGTTGTGGTATAAAGTTTTCAATTTCTTTAAATCGATTAACGACCATTGCTAATGTTGGAGTTTGAACTCTTCCAACAGATAAAACCTGTTTATAACCACCGTGCTTAACAGTGTATAAACGAGTAGCATTCATTCCCAATAACCAATCTCCTATGGCTCTGGAAAACCCGGCGTAAAATAAATTATCATAATTTTCTGAAGGTTTCAGGTTTTGAAAACCTTCTTTTATTGCTTCGGTTGTTAAGGAAGAAATCCACAATCGTTTTATTTCACCTTTATAATTTGCCTGATGAATAACCCAACGCTGAATTAATTCTCCTTCCTGACCAGCATCCCCGCAGTTTATAATAACACTTGCTTTGTCAAACAAACTTTTAACAATATTAAATTGTTTTTGAATTCCTGAGTTATTTACAACCTTAGTTTCAAATTTTTCGGGAAGCATTGGTAAATTATTTAAATCCCAACTTTTCCAATGCGGTTTGTAATCATTTGGCTCAAAAAGAGTACATAAATGACCGAAAGTATAGGTAACGGCATATCCATTTCCTTCAAAATAACCATCGCGTTTTGTAGTAGCTCCTAAAACAGTAGCAATTTCCCTAGCAACACTTGGTTTTTCAGCAATACAAACTTTCATCTACAATCTAATTTTTGAAGTTTGCAAAATACGGAATTTAGAATGAAATATATAGTTTGAATCTTCCATTTATTTCATTTAAAAAAATAGCTTTAAGAGATACTCGATTATTCCGAATTTTAATTTAATACAATTTTCATTAATTAAATAAATGTAACAGATGCATACTATTAATTTATTAATATATTTAGCGATAATTCAACTCGAGTTCCTTTTTTAAAGGAATTAAAAATTTATTATAAAAATGAAATCATATTCAATACAGGAAATTAATACCATTTTAAAAGGTGATTTGGTTGGAAATACTAAACAAAAAATTAGTGGGCCCGAAGAATTACAAAAGGCTAGTAATACTCAAATAAGTATTATTGGAAGTAGTAAATATGTTAAGGCTTGGGAGGTTTCAAATGCTTGCGCAGCTATAGTTAATGATAATTTACAAGTGGAGCCAGATGAAAATCGCGCAATAATAAAAGTGAAAAATGCAGATTTGGCGATGGCAAAATTATTAGAAGTATTTACGCCAAGTACACCTGTATTTGAGATTGATATTCATCCAACTGCAGTAATACATGAAACTGCTAATATAGGAGTAGGTTGTAATATAGGAGCAAATTGTTATGTTGGTAAAGATGTTGTATTAGGTGATGGAGTTGTCTTGTATCCGAATGTTACAATTTTTGATGAAACCAAAATAGGAAATCATACTGTTGTTTGGTCGGGTACAGTAATTCGTGAGCGTTGTGAAATTGGAAGTTATTGTATTTTCCATTCAAATGTGAGTATTGGAGCAGACGGATTTGGGTACAGACCAAGTGAAGATGGTAGAGGATTAGTGAAAATTCCTCAAATTGGAAATGTAGTGATAGGAAATGCTGTTGAAATCGGAGCAAATTCAACAGTTGATCGTGGTAAATTTAGCTCAACAATAATTGGTGATGGTTGTAAGATTGATAATCTAGTGCAAATTGCTCATAATTGTGTTTTAGGACGTTCTTGTATTATGGCAGGAAGTAGTGGGTTAGCCGGTTCAGTTACTTTAGGTGATGGTGTTATTATTGGAGGAAGTTCCTCTATTAAAGATCATGTTACAATTCATTCTGGTGCCGTTGTAGGTGGAGGTTCTGGTGTTATGAATGATGTTCCTGCAGGAAAAACTGTTGTTGGTTATCCGGCCGCCGATTCGAGAGATATGTTTAGGCAATGGGTAGCGTTGAGAAAATTAGGAAAAGGTTAAATTTTTATCGAGTATATTTGTTATAACATATAAACTTTATGGATATTATGAAAAAATCATTAAAAGAAATAAAGCCTGGTGTTGGCTTGGGCGCTTTAAAATTTGGAATGAACAGGGCAGAAGTTAAATTAATGCTTGGTGAACCTTCATTTGTTGATAAATACTCTCACTCAGATTCTGTGAATGATTTAACAGAGTCTTGGGAATACGAAGATTTGGAATTATCAATAAGCTTTGATGAAGAAGAAGATTGGAAATTAATGATGATTTCTGTGACTTCTAATTTTTATGAGTTAAAAGGAATTTCATTAATTGGAATGAAAGAAAAAGAAGTTTTAAAGCAATTAGATAATTTGGATTTAGGAAATCTAAACTTAGAAGATTGCTCCGATACAGATAGTGATGAACAAAAAGTTATTGAAATTGATGAACAATCTATTAATTTTTGGTTGATAGATGGTGTTTTAGATGAAATACAATGGTCTCCATTATTTATAGATGATGACACTATTAAATGGCCTGAATAAAATAAATTATAAGTATTAATATTTAAATTAAAAAGAAGGTCTCATTATTTTTTCACAAACTATTTCCACCAAGTAATAAAAAATTTAATTACTTCTCCATTAGGCTTTTTCATCCAGCATAAGGGTGAAGTTTCTTGGTTTAAGATAGAAATTACTTTTGATGAAAATTTCTCGTAGGTTAACCAATTTAAATTTATTTGAATTTCTTGTAGCCAATTAATTTTTGAAGGAATATGGAATTTGCATAATTTGAATTGTTCTAAATCATCATAATGAATATAAAACCCTTTTATACAATTGGTATTTATGTATTCGAAATTAATATTTTCCATATGAAAAGGAATAAACAATTGAGCTTTAAAATAAACTTCTTGTTCAATTTTACTAAAATCTAGTTGCAATTTTTTTAATAATGGTATTGTATATGAGTTGTACAATAGGGGAAGTTGTTTATTCTTTAGTTTTGTTAGTTTTTCAACTAAACTGTCTTTTTTGTTTGGACCTATCCAATGATCTAGTTCTGAGTTCCCAACAGTTTCATCATACAAGTAAAATTTATAAATAACTTCTAAATGAATTGGAGTTTGGCTTATTTGTAGTATAAAATCAATTTCTCCTACCGTTGTAGTTCCGTTTTGGATTTGGGTATTTTCAGTTAAAATTGAAATTTGTGAGTATTGTTGCAATTGATTTGATACAAATCGTTCAACACGCTTTCCTAATCGTAAGTTTTTTGTAATTGTTCCTTCAAAACCAGCATTAGGAATAGGATTTAATTCTAATTGTTTGAGGTTATATATATTGTCACCTTTCCATAAAACAGGTGTATTTAAAAAACCTTCATATTGCAGTTGAATATCTTTAGTGTTTAAGGCCATAAATTTAAAAAATCAATATCGTTTTATTGAAATTGAATGACTTAAGTATCTTTTTTATTAATTTTTATTGAGAACACTTTTAGGAACAAAACCGCTTATGTCTCCACCATGTCTATAAACATCTCGCACAATACTTGAACTAATGAATGAAGTGTTTGCTGAGGTTAATAAAAACACTGTTTCAATATTCGATAATTTTCGATTTGTTTGTGCAATTGCTTTTTCAAATTCAAAATCAGCAGGGTTTCTAAGTCCTCTTAAGATAAAATCTATGTTGATTTTTTTGCAAAAATCAATTGTTAATCCTTGGTAAGTTTCAACTTTAATCTTTCTTTCATTCGAATAATTTTCTTTTATAAAATTTATACGGTCTTCAAGAGAAAACATATAATTTTTATCAGAATTCACTCCAATAGCAATAGTAATTTCATCAAATAAAGGTAAAGCTCTATTAATAATATCAACGTGGCCTAATGTAATTGGATCAAATGACCCAGGGAAAATTGCTTTTCTCATAGTTATTTATTTAATGCCATTTCAATGGCGTTATGAAAAAGTTCAGGTAAACTTATTCCTGCTGCTGCTGCTTGTTGAGGAATTATACTAGCAGATGTTAAACCTGGAACGGTATTCATTTCAAGGAAATGAGGTTCATTATTTACTAAAATATATTCGGATCGTGAAAATCCACTCATATTTAATATTTGGTAAACTTGTATTGCTATTTTTTCTAGTTTTTGATGGATTTCATCTGAAATTCTGGCAGGTGTAATTTCTTCAGATTTCCCTAAGTATTTTGCTTCATAATCGAAAAAATCATTTTCAGTTACAATTTCTGTCATAGGTAAAACTTCAATTACACCTTTATATAGAAATACTCCAATTGTAATTTCTGGTCCGTCTAAAAATGATTCTATCAATATTTGAGAATCTTCTTTAAAAGCTTTTTCAATTGCAGGTAAAATATCTTCTTTAGTTTTAGCTTTTGAAATTCCAAAGCTTGAACCCGCATTATTTGGTTTTACAAAACAAGGCAATCCAACTTTTTCAATTATTTCAGGAACGTTTATAGTATTGCCCTTATCAAGGTAAACCGATGTTGCAGTTTTAATTCCATATTGTTTTACAACACTTAAACAATCTCGTTTGTTAAATGTTAATGCCATTTGGTAAAAAGGTGCGGATGTATGTTTTAATCCGATTAAATCAAAATAAGCTAAAATAGTTCCATCTTCACCAGGATGCCCGTGAATTGCATTAAAAACACAATCAAAATGTATGGTTTTTCCATTTATAATGGTTGAAAAGTCGTGTCTGTTAATAGGGTATTCCTGTTCGTTTTCATCAACTACAACCCATTTGTCTATTAAAATATGAACTCGATAGGTATTGTAAATTTCTTTTGAAATATTTTGATAAACCACGTTACCACTCTTCAATGAAATTTCAACTTCAGAAGAGTAACCACCCATAATTATGGCAATATTTTTTCTCATTTTAATTTTTAAAGCTTTAAATACAAACTTACATAATTTCTATAAAGAATTTTAGTGTTATAACTTGAAAAGTTAAAAAGTCAAAAGACTTGATCTAAAAACCAGTTTTATGAAACTACATTTACTTCTATAATCAATATTAAGTAATTTGTTTGTTGCTATTTATAAAGTATCTTTGCTCAAAAATTCAAAAAGACAGAAAATGAGTTTAATTCAATTTTTTAAATCTAAAACTTTTTTAAAGCAATTAGTATTTGCTTTTGTAGGTTTGTTAGTATTTTCTTTTGTAGTTGTGAAATGGTTAAATATTTCAACAAATCATGATCAAAAAATAGAAGTCCCAAACTTGGAAAAAATGAGTTTAAGAGATGTTGAAAAAACATTAGATGAAGTATATTTAAATTATGTTGTAATTGATTCGGCAAGTTTTAATCCAGATTATCCAGCGAATTCTGTAATTGAACAAAGTCCGGATGCTGGGCAGTTTGTAAAAGAAAATAGAAAAATATATTTAACATTAAATTCTTCAAAATATCCAAATGTTGAAATACCTGAGTTGTTTGGTAAAACAAAGAGACAAGCAATAGCTCAATTATTAGCGATTGGATTTAGGATTGATCCAAATCCTATTTATGTTGCAGATATAGCGGAAGATGTTGTTAGAGGATTGAAATTTGAAGGAAAGGAAGTGAAAAGTGGTGATAAAATACCTAAGAATTCGATTATTACGTTGAAATTAGGTGATGGTAATAAAGGGAAAGGATTTTCAAATAGTTCTGAAGAAGCAATTTCAGAAGAAATAGAATTTTAAATTAAAATGGGAGTAACAGAAGAATTAGAGCAGGAAGAATTTTACGAACATTTTAAGTATGTTGCTCATAGTGGTCAGGAACCATTGCGAGTTGATAAATTTTTAATGAATTTTATCGAAAATGCTACCAGAAATAAAGTTCAGCAAGCAGCAAGAGCTGGAAATGTATTAGTTAACGAGGTACCGGTAAAACCAAACTATAAAGTTAAACCTAACGATGTAGTGAGAGTTGTATTGGCACATCCTCCACACGAAAACTTATTAGTTGCAGAAGACATTCCTTTAGATATAATTTTTGAAGATGATCAGGTAATTGTAGTGAATAAGTCTGCAGGAATGGTTGTGCATCCAGGTCACGGGAACTATAGCGGTACTTTAGTAAATGGTTTGATACATCATATCGAAAATTTACCTACCAATTCTAACGAACGACCAGGTTTAGTGCATCGTATAGATAAAGATACAAGTGGTTTATTAGTTGTTGCAAAAACAGAGTTTGCAATGGCGCATTTATCGAAACAGTTTTTTGACAGAACAACAGAGCGATTATATTATGCGTTAGTTTGGGGGAATGTTGAAGAAGAGGAAGGTAGAATTGAAGGGAATATTGGGAGAAGTTTAAAAAATCGTTTGCAGATGGATGTTTTTCCAGAAGGTGATTTTGGAAAACATGCAGTAACACATTTTAAAGTAATTGAACGATTTAACTATGTTACATTGGTTCAATGTAAATTAGAAACTGGTAGAACTCACCAAATTAGAGCTCATTTTAAACATATTGGTCATACGCTTTTTAATGATGAACGTTATGGCGGAAATACTGTTTTAAAAGGAACAACATTTACAAAATACAAACAGTTTGTAGACAATTGTTTTAAGGTTTTACCAAGGCAAGCTTTACACGCAAAAACATTAGGTTTTGAGCATCCAACTACAAAGGAATTTTTAAGATTTAATTCTGAAATACCACAGGACATGTTGGATTGTTTAGCGAAATGGAGATCTTATACCATTAATCAATCAGAATAACATGAAACAATTTGATGTTGAAAACTGGAGTAGAAATTCTCAGTACGAATTTTTTAAAGATTATCAAGACCCATTTTTTAATGTTACGTCAAATTTAGAAGTTACAAACCTTTATAGTTTTTGTAAAAAGCATCATTTATCATTTTCATTGGCTTGTATTTATGTAGCTTTAAAATGTATGAATGAACTTGAAGAATTTAAACTTCGAATTCATAATGAAAAAGTTTATTTGTTTGATTCTATTGATATTGGTTCAACAATTTTAAATGACGACAATACCTTTTCATTTTGTTATTTTAAATACCAGTCTTCAATATTTGATTTCGATAAAAAAGGAAAAGAGGTTATTGAAAATCATAAAGCTGGGGTGAAATTTGAACCTAAAGAAAACACATTGGGTTTAGTTCATTGTTCAACATTACCATGGATTTCTTTCACAAGTATTAAACATGCAAGAAGAGGAGATGAAAATGGAATGGGAATTCCCAAAATAATTTTCGGAAAAATATTTGAGGAAAAAAACATCAAAAAAACACCTTTTTCTGTAGAAGCTCACCATGCTTTAATGGATGGTTATCATGTTTCGTTGCTTTATACAAAAATGCAACAGTTCATAGATCAGTTGTAATAAATTTCTGTTATATATAAATAGTTGAATTGAATTCAAATTTTACTTTTATTAAAGTTATCTTAGTAAATTTACATTTCTAAATAACAATAATTAAAAAATGAAAATTGTAATTTCTCCTGCCAAATCTTTAGATTTTGAAACAATAGTGCCAACTTCTCAATATACTGAAGCAATTTTTTTAAATGAAGCATCAAAATTAAATAGTGTTTTAAAAAAGAAATCTCCTAAGAAATTAGCTGAATTAATGAGTATTTCGTTAAACTTGGGGGAATTAAATTGGCAAAGAAACCAAGAATGGCAATTGCCATTTTCCTTAAAAAACGCAAGACAAGCTATTTTTGCTTTTAAAGGAGAAGTTTATTTAGGTTTAGATGCTTATTCCTTACCATTAAATAAATTAGATCAACTTCAAAATAAATTAAGAATTCTATCTGGTCAATATGGTTTATTAAAACCATTAGATTTAATACAGGCTTACCGTTTAGAAATGGGAACTAAGCTAAAAGTTGGTGTAAAAGATAATTTATATAAGTATTGGGATAAAAAAATCACCAATGAGTTAAATAGTGAATTGGTTGATAATGAAGTTTTTATTAACTTAGCAAGTAATGAATATTTTAAAGTGGTAAAAACTAATCTTTTAAAGGCCCCAGTTATTACTCCTGTGTTTAAGGATTATAAAGATGGAAAATTAAAAGTGATTAGCTTTTTTGCGAAAAAGGCACGTGGATTAATGGTTCGATATATTATAGATAATAATATTGAAGAGGTAGAGCGTTTGAAAGGTTTTAATAGTGAAGGCTATGCTTTTGATGCAAATTTATCCACAGAAGAAGAGTTAGTTTTTACACGATAATTAAATATTTTTTTTTATTTGTATTGATTTTTTATATAAGTTTGTCGCAATGTTTATTTAAAGCATTCAAATAATGTAATTTTAAAGGTAACCTATTTGTATAGAGTCCTTTAATTTCAAATTAATTTAAATTAAATAACGAAGAATTAAACAATTTAATGACTTCTTTTAACTACATTTTAGAGTTTTACAACCAATTAAAAGTTGTTAGATTAAAAAAATCTATTTTAGTATTAAGAGTATAGATAAAATTATACTTTTTGAACTTAATAGTAGTCAATGATAGACTACCTTATTAAATGTTAAATAAAAAATACTAATGAATACAAAATATATAGATTTAATAAATCAAACATTCGATTTTCCACAAGAAGAGTTTAAAATAGATTCAAATAAAAACTTGCATTTTCATGATATTGATATGATGAAATTAGCAGAGGAATTTGGCACGCCTTTAAAGTTTACATATTTACCGAAAATTAGCGAAAATATACAAAAAGCAAAAAATATGTTTAGCGTAGCAATGCATAAACATAAATATAAGGCTAAATATCATTATTGTTATTGTACTAAGAGTTCTCATTTTAAACATGTATTAGATGAAGCTTTAAGTAATGATATTCATATAGAGACATCTTCAGCAGTTGATATTGATATTGTTGAAAATTTAAAAAGGGACGGTAAAATAACCGATAAAACTTTTATTCTTTGTAATGGTTTTAAACGAGAAGAATATATTACTAAAATTCAGAATTTAATTAATAATGGACATAAAAATTGTATTCCAATTATTGATAATTACGAGGAAATAGGTCTTTTAACTGAAGGTGTTAGAAAAAAAATAAATATCGGAATTCGAATTGCTTCTGAAGAAGAACCAAAGTTTGAATTTTACACTTCTCGTTTAGGAATAGGTTATAAAAATATTGTTGAATTTTATAGACGTGAGGTAAAAGAGAATAATAAAGTAACATTAAAAATGTTACATTTCTTTATCAATACTGGAATAAAAGATAACGCATATTATTGGAATGAACTTAGCAAGTGTTTAAAAGTTTATATCAATTTAAAAAGAATTTGCCCATCATTAGATAGTTTAAATATCGGAGGAGGTTTTCCTATAAAGAACTCCTTAGGGTTTAATTATGATTATGAATATATGATTGATGAAATTATATGTCAAATCAAAGATGCTTGTGATGATGCAGAAGTTCAGGTTCCTCATATTTTTACGGAATTCGGAAGTTATACTGTTGGTGAAAGTGGAGGCGCTATTTATAAAGTATTATACCAAAAGAAACAAAATGATAGAGAGCGTTGGAATATGATCAACTCTTCATTTATTACCACACTTCCAGATAGTTGGGCAATTAATAAACGATTTATTTTATTACCTTTAAATCGTTGGAATGATGTGTATGAACGTGTTTTATTAGGTGGGTTAACTTGTGATAGTGATGACTATTACAATTCAGAGCAACATATAAATGCCATTTATTTACCTGCATATAAAGAAGAAAAACCACTGTATTTAGGTTTTTTCAATACAGGAGCATATCAAGAATCTATTGGTGGTTATGGAGGTTTACAACATTGTTTAATACCACAACCAAAGCATATAATTATATCAAAAGATAAAGAAGGAAAATTAGAGTATAAAGTGTTTAAAGAAAAACAAACAGCAAGCGATTTTTTAAAAATATTAGGTTATGAATAAAAGAACTTACGCAGGGATACCTGAAAAATATGCTAAGATTGAAACGTCAAAAGTGGTTTTAATACCAGTTCCTTATGATGGAACAAGTACTTGGCAAAAAGGTGCAGACAAGGGGCCTAAGGCATTTTTGGATGCTTCAGAAAACATGGAGTTGTATGACATTGAAACAGATTCGGAAGTTTATAAAAATGGAATATTTTTAGCTGATGCAGTTTTAGAAAATAGCTCACCTGAAAATATGGTGAAAGAGGTTCATTCGACAACTAAAGAATTTATTAGAAAAAATAAATTCGTAACCTTAATTGGTGGAGAACACTCATTATCAATTGGTTCTATTAGAGCATTTAATGAATGTTTTGATAGTTTAACTGTAGTTCATATTGGTGCTCATGCTAACTTGAGAAAAGAATTTAATGGTTCTTCCTATGATAGAAAGTGTGCTGTTTCTGAAGCTAGTCAAACAACGAATTTAATACAAATTGCTATTCGTAGTATGGACACAATTGAAAAAACAATGGTAGATGAGGATAAAATATTTTATGCTCATGAAATGTTGAATGATGATTATTGGATGGAGAATGCTATCGATTTAATGACTAATAATGTATTTATTACATTTGATTTAGACGCCTTAGACTCTTCATTGGTAAGTTCAACTTGTTGCCCAGAGCCAGGAGGTTTATTTTGGTATGAAACATTGGAGTTTTTACAGAAAATATTTAAAGAAAAAAATGTTGTAGGGTTTGATTTAACTGAACTTTGCCCGATTGAAAATAATAAATCATCAGATTTCTTAGCTGCGAAACTTTACTATAAAATGTTGAGTTACAAGTTTGATAATGCTGGCGAAGATGATTACGACAATGAAAGTGGTTTTTCTGAACCAAAAAATAAAAATTCAAAATTCCAAGACGAAGATTATGAGTAATAAAGGAGCTATATCTCAATTTATTGAAAAATACTATTTACATTTTAATTCAGCCACAGTTGTTGATGCTGCAAAAGAATATGAAAACCAGTTAGCATCTGGAAAAAAAATGCTTGTTTCTTTAGCGGGTGCTATGAGTACTGCAGAGCTAGGAAAAATATTTGCCGAAATTATAAGACAAGATAAAGTTCAAATTATTTCTTGTACAGGTGCTAACCTTGAAGAAGATATAATGAATTTGGTTGCGCATTCGCATTATAAAAGAGTTCCAAACTATAGAGATTTAACTCCAAAAGATGAGTGGGATTTATTAGAGAAAGGTTTGAATAGAGTAACTGATACTTGTATTCCTGAGGAAGAAGCATTTAGAAGATTACAAGAACATGTTTATAAAATATGGAAAGATGCTGAGGATAAAGGAGAAAGATTTTTCCCACATGAATTCATGTATAAATTATTGCTTTCAGGAGTTTTAGATCAATACCACGAAATTGACCCTAAAAATAGCTGGATGATTGCAGCTGCAGAGGCAAATTTACCAATGGTTGTTCCAGGTTGGGAAGATAGTACTATGGGAAATATTTTTGCTTCTTATGTTTTAAAAGGTGAGTTAAAAGCAAGTACTATGAAATCTGGAATTGAATATATGACATTCCTAGCAGATTGGTATACTGAAAATTCAAAAGAAGGAATTGGCTTTTTTCAAATTGGAGGAGGAATCGCAGGTGATTTCCCAATATGTGTAGTTCCTATGTTGTATCAAGATATGGAGCGTACAGATACTCCTTTTTGGAGCTATTTTTGCCAAATATCAGATTCTACTACTAGTTACGGTTCTTATTCTGGAGCTGTTCCAAATGAGAAAATAACTTGGGGTAAATTAGATATTGACACTCCTAAATATATAATTGAGTCGGATGCAACTATTGTGGCTCCGTTAATTTTCGCCTATTTATTAAATATGTAATTGGTTATTTAGATGAAAAGAGTAATAGTAGATTATAGTAAATTAACGAGTGATATCTTAGATTTATTGGTGGAGAAATTTCCTTCAGGATATGGTTATAACGATATCATAACTTTTAAAAATGCTAAAGACGAAACTGTTAGAGCGGTTGAAGTTAGAACTGAAGAAACAATTTATTTAGTTAAAATTAGTTTGAAGTTGGAGGAAACAATGGAGGATTATGATGCTGATGAAGATAATTTTGATGATGTTTATGATAATGATTCTGATTTAGATGAAATTGCAGATGAAGATAGTGATGATGATTAAATTTCTGTAAAGAAAATTTTAATGATATTATAAAATAAAAAACCCACATTAATGTGGGTTTTTTATTTTATAATATCAATTTCTTATTAATATTTAGACTCTTGCCCTAATTCTTTAACTAGTAAATAATAAACAATAGCTCTATATTTATTTCTATTTGATTTTCCAACTTTTTCAATAACAGCTTCTAGAGCGCTATCTAATTTTGGTCCATCAGCAAGTCCTAATTTTTTAATTAAAAAGTTATTTTTAACAGTAGCTAATTCTTTTTTATCAGATCCAGAAACTGTTTCAGCATCTGCTTTATAAATAGAAGGGCCTAAACCTTTAGTAACTTTAGTTAACAAATCAGCATCAAATTTGATTCCTAATTTTGTCATTTCAGCTTTGTAAAGTGCTATTTTTTCATCGAATTTACTCATTTCTTATAGAATTTTTGTTAATATTTTTTTCGTAAAATCAAATATAAAGAATATTATTCGTTTATTTTAATTTATTTTAACAATCTGATATATTAACTCCAACAGCTAAACCACCCTCAGAAGTTTCTTTGTATTTGGCATTCATATCTTTAGCTGTTTCCCACATACTCGAAATAACTTTGTCTAAAGGAACCTTAGCATTACTTGCGTCACTATCTAATGCTAATTCTGCAGCATTAATGGCTTTAATGGCACCCATTGCATTTCTTTCAATACAAGGAATTTGTACAAGGCCTCCTATCGGGTCGCAGGTTAATCCTAAATGGTGTTCCATGGCAATTTCACTCGCCATTAAAACCTGTTCTGGTGAACCACCCATTAACTCTGTTAATGCTCCAGCTGCCATTGCAGATGAAACCCCAATTTCTGCTTGGCACCCCCCCATAGCAGCTGATATCGTTGCTCCTTTTTTAAAAAGACTTCCTATTTCACCTGCAACTAATAAAAACTGTTTTATATGATCAAATGTAGCTTCATGATTTTCAATAACCAAATAATACATAAGTACTGAGGGTATAACACCAGCACTACCATTAGTAGGTGCAGTTACAACTCTTCCAAGTGAAGCATTTACTTCATTAACACTTAAAGCAAAACAGCTTACCCATTTTAAAATTTGACGAAATTTAACTTCAGTTTTCCTTATTGTAAGAAGCCATTCTTCAGGAGAAGAATAAGGAAATTCACCTTTTAATTTTTGGTGCATATCAAATGCTCTGCGTCGCACGTTTAACCCGCCGGGTAAAGTTCCTTCTGTATGGCAACCAATAAACATACATTCAAGCATTGTATTCCAAATTCGTTGAATTTCAAAATCAATTTCCTCATCTGTACGAAGTGATCTTTCATTTTCTAAAACTATATCTGATATTTTTAGTTTTGTTTCCTTACAATAATTTTCTAATTCTTTTGCTTTTTGAACAGGGTAAGGAAAGGTTTTAAGAATTTCTATATTTTCTTTAGCATGAATTAATTCTTCTCTTACAACAAATCCTCCACCAATTGAATAGTAAGTGTCACTTGATACTAAATTTCCTTGATTGAAACCTTTAAATTTTATAGCGTTCGCATGAAATGGTAAAAATTCTTTGTTAAAAATAATATCACTAGAAGGATCAAAAGAAATATTAAAACTGTTTCCGAATTTTAGTTGTTTTGTGTTTTTTGTAGCTGTAACTAAAGAGTTAATCTCATTGATGGGAATATATTCCGGATCCATTCCAGACAACCCTAAAATAACAGCTAAATCTGTAGCATGTCCTTTTCCTGTTAAAGAGAGCGAACCATACAAATCTACTTTTATGGAATTTACATTTTCAAAAACATCTTCTTTTTTAAGATGGTTAATCCAGCGTTCAGCAGCACGCCACGGACCAAGGGTATGTGAGCTAGATGGCCCAATGCCTATCTTCAGCATATCAAATATTGAAATACACTCCATTATTATTTTAATTGATTTTAAAGTGTAAATATATGGTTTTAGGAAAATAATTGTCTGGAAATTGTCAAATTGTTAATATTTTTTTTGTCATTAAATGACAATTAGGTTTGTTAGAATAAAAGGTTTCTGACAACTTGGCATAAAAAAACGAATGGCATAATCATTGTCTAATTGTAGTTGTTAGATAAATAAAAATTAAGAACATTAAAATATTATATTATGAGTAAAATTATAGGAATAGATTTAGGAACTACCAACTCTTGCGTTTCTGTGATGGAAGGGAACGAACCTGTTGTAATTCCTAATGCAGAAGGAAAAAGAACAACTCCTTCTATTGTTGCATTTATCGAAGGTGGTGAAAGAAAAGTTGGTGACCCAGCGAAACGTCAAGCAGTAACAAATCCGTTAAAAACGATTTATTCAATTAAACGTTTTATGGGGAACAAATATTCTGAATCTAAAATGGAAGCAGAACGTGTGCCTTATAAAGTAGTTAAAGGAGATAATGATACGCCTAGAGTTGATATTGATGGAAGATTATATACTCCACAAGAAATATCTGCAATGGTTCTTCAAAAAATGAAGAAAACTGCTGAAGACTATTTAGGAACTGAGGTAAAAGAAGCTGTTGTAACTGTACCAGCATATTTTAACGATGCACAGCGTCAAGCAACTAAAGAAGCTGGAGAAATTGCAGGATTAAAAATAAGCCGTATTATAAATGAGCCTACTGCTGCTGCATTAGCTTATGGTATGGATAAAAAAGGAGTTGATCAAAAAATAGTTGTATTTGACTTTGGTGGAGGAACACATGATGTATCTATATTAGAATTAGGAGATGGTGTATTTGAAGTATTATCTACAGATGGAGATACTCACTTAGGTGGTGATGATGTGGATCAAAAAATTATAGATTGGTTAGCTGAAGAATTTATAGCTGATGAAAATTTAGATTTACGTAAAGATCCTATGGCTTTACAACGTTTAAAAGAAGCGGCTGAAAAAGCGAAGATAGAGTTATCTTCTTCTGCAGCAACTGAAATTAATTTACCTTACGTTACTGCAACTGCATCAGGTCCAAAACACTTAGTGCGTAGTTTAACAAAAGCTAAATTTGAGCAATTAATAGATGATTTAATAAAAAGAACAATTGAACCTTGTAGAACAGCACTTAAAGGTGCAGGTTTAACAACTGGTGATATTGATGAAGTTATTTTAGTAGGTGGTTCAACTCGTATTCCTGCAGTTGTTGAAGCTGTTGAAAAATTCTTTGGAAAATCTCCTTCAAAAGGTGTTAATCCAGATGAGGTTGTTGCTATTGGAGCAGCTATTCAAGGAGGAGTATTATCAGGAGATGTAAAAGATGTACTTTTATTAGATGTAACTCCATTATCTTTAGGAATTGAAACTATGGGTAATGTAATGACTAAGTTAATTGAAGCTAATACTACGATTCCAACTAAGAAATCGCAAGTATTTTCTACAGCGGCAGATAATCAACCGTCTGTTGAAATCCACGTGTTACAAGGAGAGCGTGCAATGGCTGCTGATAACAAAACAATTGGTCGTTTCCATTTAGATGGTATTCCACCAGCACAAAGAGGTACTCCTCAAATTGAAGTAACTTTTGACATTGATGCAAATGGAATTATTCATGTAACAGCAGGAGATAAAGCTACTGGAAAAACACAAGACATTAGAATTGAAGCTTCTTCTGGTTTAACTGAAGAGGAAATCAAGAAAATGAAAGCAGATGCTGAAGCAAATGCAGATGTTGATAAGAAAGCAAAAGAAACTGCTGAAAAAATTAATGGAGCTGACTCTATGATTTTCCAAACAGAAAAACAATTAAAAGAGTTTGGTGAAAAATTATCTGCAGATAAAAAAGATCCAATTGAAGCTGCGCTTACTGAATTGAAAAAAGCACATGAATCTAAAGATTTGGCACAAATTGATGCTGCAATGGAAAAGATTAATGAAGCTTGGAAATTGGCTAGTGAAGAAATGTACAAAGCAGAACAAGAAGGTCAAGCTCAAGGTGCTCCAACTGGAGAGCCAACAGGAAATGGTCAACCTAAAAATGAAGGTGACAATGTTGAAGATGTTGACTTTGAAGAAGTAAAAGAAGATTAATTTCTTTTCAATAAATAAAAAAGGCATCCAATTTGGATGCCTTTTTTATTTGTTTTAAGTCTAAGTTTATTCTTTATTTTTCAAGAATATGTTTTTCTAAAACAAAACATACAAAATTACCTTCAAAAACAAGCTCATCTTTTTGATTAAAAACTTGTACGTTTACTACTATTTTTTTTTCGTTTATCCTTTCAGAGATTGTTGCTTTAGCCGTTAATTCTTCATTTATAATTACGGGTTTTATAAACTTAACTTCAGCTTTTCCTAAAACAACTGTTGGCTCATTAATTGCTACCATCGCTGCATAATCTGCTAAGCCGAAAACAAAACCTCCATGTGTTAAGTTAAACGAGTCAACAACCATTTCTTTAGTGATTTTTAAAGTTACTGTTGCCCTGTCATTTTTTATTGAAATAACTGATCCAACAAGTTTTTTTGAAGTTAGTACGTGTGTTTTTTGGTTTGTGATATTCATTATATATGTTTATTATTTCTTTAAAAAATGACGATTTGATTTTTAAAAAGTAGCTGGCAAATATACCTTTTTGTCATTGTATTAAAAAGGAGTTTAAAAAAGATATAACTATTTCATATATTTGAAAAAATCAATAAAATGAAATCAGCCAAATTAAATAATTTATTAAATATTAAGTATCCAATAATTCAAGCTCCAATGTTTTTGGTGTCCAATACTAAAATGGTTATTGAAGCAATGAAAGGAGGGATAGCGGGTTGTATTCCAGCATTAAATTATAGAACACATGATGAACTAAGGCAAGCTATAAAAGAGCTTAAAAAAGCAAAGGTAGAAGGTGGGTCGTTTGGATTTAATTTAATTGTAAATAAATCAAATATTAAATATAAAGGGCAGTTAGAAATATTATGTGAAGAAGGTGTCGATTTTATAATTACTTCATTAGGGAGTCCAGAGGAAACCATTAAACAGGCACATAAATATAATATTAAAGTTTTTTGTGATGTTACGGATTTGAATTTTGCGAAAAAAGTTGAAAGTTTAGGAGCTGATGCAATTGTAGCGGTTAATAATGAGGCAGGTGGTCATAGAGGTAATAGTTCTCCAAAAGATTTAATAGAAGAATTGGTTTCTAAATGTAATATTCCGGTAATTTCTGCTGGTGGAGTAGGATGTAGAGCTGATATAGATAAAATGTTGAGCTATGGGGCAGAAGGTGTTTCTGTAGGAAGTCCATTTATAGCTTCAATTGAAGCTAATGTAACGGAAGAATATAAAAATGCTTGTGTGAATTATGGAGAAAATGATATTATAATGACAGAGCGAATTTCAGGCTCGCCATGTACCGTTATTAATACTCCTTATGTTCAGAAAATTGGTACAAAGCAAACCTTTATTGAAGGGTTTTTAAACAAAAATAAAAAGTTAAAAAAATGGGTGAAGATGATTCGCTTTATGATTGGTACTAATGCAGTAACGAATGCCGCTACAAAAGCAACGTATAAAACTGTTTGGGTTGCAGGGCCAAGTATAAAACATACGAAAGCTATTTTACCAGTTAGTGAGATTATTTCTAAGCTGGTAAACAAAATTGACTAGAATTTAATATAAAATAATTACAATTAATATTTCAATTTTGAAGATCACTTTTGAATAAAAAAAGTTGATATTATTTGTAAGTACTAATTAAAAAAAATGAATATACCTAAAACAAGTTTTCCAAGAGTTGTAATAATTGGAGGTGGTTTTGCTGGTATTGCTTTGGCAAAGGGATTACGAGATCAGGAATTACAAGTAGTTTTAATAGATAAACATAATTACCACACATTTCAACCATTATTATATCAGGTGGCAACAGGAGGATTAGAGCCTGATTCTATTGCATACCCATTACGAAAAGTAATAAAAGATATTCCGAATTTTTTCTTTAGATTAACAGAGGTACTAAGTATTGATAGTGAAAAAAGTAAAATAGATACTACAATTGGTAAGTTGAAATATGACTACCTCGTAATTGCTAGTGGTTCAAGTACTAATTATTTTGGAAATACTAATATTGAAAAATTTAGTATGGCCATGAAAAATGTTCCTCAATCTTTGAATCTTCGTAGTTTAATAATTGAAAATTTTGAAGAAGCCTTGCTTACTTCTAATTATGAAGAAAGAAATGCTTTAATGAATTTTGTAATTGTAGGGGGAGGCCCTACAGGTGTTGAATTAGCAGGGGCTCTTGCAGAAATGAAAAAAGGGATTTTACCAAAAGATTATCCGGATTTAGATATTAGGCAAATGCAAATTAATATTGTGCAAGGAGGTGATAGATTGCTTAAAACAATGGGGGAAAAAGCATCTGAAAAGGCTGAAGATTTTTTAATTGATTTAGGTGTTAATGTTTGGAAGAATGTAAAAGTTATAAATTATGACGGTTTAAAAATTTCTACAAATTCTGATCTTGAATTTGAAGCAGCTACTGTAATTTGGGCAGCTGGAGTAAAAGGAGAGCTAATTGATGGCCTGGGAATCGATTGTATTATTGAAAGAGCAGAAAGAATTAAGGTAGATGAGTTTAATAATGTAATTGGAAATGAAATAATATTTGCGATAGGGGATGTTTCTTGTATGGATATTCCGGATTATCCTTTTGGGCATCCAATGATGGCACAACCAGCAATTCAGCAAGGAAAGCATTTGGCTAAAAACATTATTGCTAAACTCGAAAATAAAAAAATGAAGCCTTTTGTTTACAAAGACAAGGGTTCTATGGCAACAATTGGAAGAAATAAAGCTGTTGTAGATTTAAAAAATTGGAGATTTCAAGGTGTATTTGCTTGGTTTGTATGGATGTTTGTGCATTTATTTTCTTTAATTGGATTTAGAAATAAAGCGGTAGTGTTTTTTAATTGGGTATATAATTATATAAGATTTGATAGAGAAACCAGACTTATAATAAGGCCATTTAAAAAGAAAAATAAAGAATCTTTTTAAATACTTATATTATTTTAACAAATCTGTTAAGGCTTTTTTTAAGGTTGGAAATTCAAATTTAAAACCAGTCAACTCAATTTTTTTTGAGGAAATTTTACTTCCTTCAAGTAAAATAACTGCCATTTCACCTAAAATAAATTTTAAAATAGCGGACGGAATATTTGGTAGCCATAGAGGTTTGTTTAATATTTCAGCAATGGTTTTTGTGAATGTTTTATTGGTACAATGTTCGTGTGAAACTGCGTTATAGATTCCATTTAAGTTGTTATTTTCTATAGCTTCTATAAACAGATTACATAAATCCTCAATATGAATCCAGGGAATATATTGTTTTCCTGTTCCTAGATTAGCCCCAAAACCTAGTTTTATGGGGTTGCTTATTTTCTCTAAGGCTCCTCCTTTTTTGGAAAGAACTATTCCAGTTCGTAAAATAACCGTTCTTATTTGAAGTGTATTAAATTGATTAACTGAGTTTTCCCAAAGTTTACAAATTTCACTTACAAAATCATTTCCAGAAGAATCAGTTTCAGCGAATGTTTTTGATGTGGTAACCGCCCCATAATAACCTATCCCAGAAGCTGAAATAAAACCTTTTAAATTAGGGTTTAGCTCTTTTACCTTTTTAAATAAAAGATTTGTTGACGCAACTCTGCTGTCAATTAAATCTATTTTTCTGTTTTTAGTCCATCGTTTATCTGCAATACCTGCACCTGCTAAATGAATAATAAAATCAGTTTCTTTAATTGCTTCTGGGGCAATATATTCATCTTTAATATTCCAATGAAAAATTGATTTGTTATCAGATGTAGCTCTACTTAAAATAGCGACTGAATGACCTTTTTCTTTTAAGATTTTACAAAGGTGTTTACCGACTAATCCTGTTCCACCAGATATTAAAATTGAAGCCATAAAAAATTAGGTTATAATGTATTAAAATATAGTACAATATAACCTAATTAAAAATATAATAAACTAAAAGTTAATTGCTCATTATTTTTTCTTTTACCAAATAAGGAGTGATATGCTCCATTCCCTTGGTAATTGCTTCTTTATTTATAGGGATTAAATGATGGTAACGTTCGGATAAGGATTTTTTTAAACCTTCAATTACATTTTCTAATTTTACAATTGGTTTTTCTTTTAAAAACCCACCTAAAATTACCATATTAAATATTTTTTTATTTCCCATTTCTGAAGCTAGTTTAGTACCTTCTATTTGGAAAATTTTAATATCGGATCGTGTAGGATGGTGTGAAATACCATTTGGATCATAAATAAGAATACCTCCTGGTTTTACAGTCTCTTCAAATTTATCCATTGATTGCTGGTTTAAAATAATGGCAGTATCGAATAATTTTAAATAAGGAGAGCTTATTCTGTCATCACTTAAAATAACAGTTACATTTGCTGTACCACCTCTCATTTCTGGACCATATGAAGGCATCCAACTAACTTCCTGATCTTGCATTATACCAGAGTATGCTAGAATTTTTCCCATTGATAGTACACCTTGACCACCAAAACCGGCTATTATAATTTCTTCTGTCATATCCTTGTTATTTTAATTTACCATCTACTTTTATATCCCCTAATGGAAAGTAAGGAAACATATTTTCTTCCATCCATATATTTGATTCTAATGGAGTCATTTTCCATCCTGAGTTACAGTTAGAAACAATTTCAACAAAAGATAATCCTTTTTTTAATCGGGTATTTTCAAAAGCTTTTTTAATTGCTTTTTTTGCTTTTCTAGCATGCTTGTGTGTATGAACAGATTGACGAGTTACATAATAAACCCCTGGTAAATTAGCAACTAGTTCTGTCATTTTTAATGGAGTACCCATTGTTGAAATATCTCTTCCATATGGGGAAGTTGAAGACTTCATTCCTTCCAAAGTAGTTGGGGCCATTTGTCCTCCAGTCATCCCGTAAATCCCGTTATTTACAAATATAATAACAATGTTTTCTCCTCTATTACAAGCATGAATAGTCTCGGCAGTTCCAATGGCAGCTAAATCTCCATCTCCTTGATAAGTGAATACATATTTTTCAGGCCACGTTCTTGCAATTGCAGTAGCTACTGCCGGAGCACGTCCATGTGCAGCCTGAGTGATGTCAATATTCATAAAATCATATGCTAATACAGAACATCCAACAGGAGCAACTCCAATTGTATCTTCAGAAATTCCCATTTCATCAAGAACTTCCATAGTTAGGTTATGTGCTGTACCGTGACCGCATCCTGGACAATACGACAACGCCGTATCTGTCATTAATTTTGTTTTACAAAATACTTGATTCTCGGGTTTTATTATGTCTGTTACGTTCATTTTTTATGATTTTTTGTTCTAAAGCTTCTAATACTTCTTCTGGCGTATGGATAATACCTCCTGTTCTTCCAAAATGTTCAACAGGTACTTTGTGTTCTACTGAAAGACGAACGTCTTCTACCATTTGACCTGCGTTTAATTCTACACTCAAAATTCCTTTTACTTGGTCAGCTAATTCAAATAATTGTTGTTTAGGGTATGGAAATAATGTTATTGGTCTAAGTAAACCAGCTTTTATTCCTTTTTCTCTTGCTAATTCAACTGCTTTTTGACTTATACGTGCGCTTGATCCGTAAGCAACAATCAAATATTCTGCATCATCACAAAGAATTTTTTCATATCGTAAGTCTTCTTCTTCCATTTGCTCATATTTCTTCATTAATCTATGAACTCTTGCTTCCATTTTTTCAGATTGTAAGTCTAAAGAGGTTATAATGTTGCGTTCTCTATCCTTTTTACCGGTTACAGCCCAACTACCATATTTTTCAATTAATTCCTCGTTGGTTAAACGTGGTTTTTGATCTCGTAAATTTACTTTTTCCATCATTTGACCAATTAGTCCATCAGATAGAATTAGTACTGGTGCACGATATTTAAAAGCAATATCAAAAGCGTCTTCTACAAAATCAGACATTTCTTGAACTGATGAAGGAGCTAAAACATATAATTTATAGTCACCATGGCCTCCTCCTTTCACAGATTGAAAATAATCTGCTTGTGATGGTTGAATAGTTCCTAAACCAGGTCCACCTCGCACTACATTTACTATTACAGCTGGTAATTCAGCTCCTGCTAAATATGAAATACCTTCAAGTTTTAAAGAAATCCCTGGGCTTGAGGAAGAGGTCAATACTTTTTTTCCAGTACTTGCAGCTCCATAAACCATATTAATGGCAGCTATTTCACTCTCAGCTTGCAATACAACCATACCAGTACGGTTTTCTGGACGTTCTGTCATTAAATACTCAATAACTTCTGATTGTGGTGTGATAGGATATCCAAAGTAGGCGTCTGCTCCAGCTCTAATTGCTGCTTCAGCCAAGGCTTCGTTCCCTTTCATTAATTTTAATTCTGACATTTTAATTCGTTTATTAAATTATGCTGAAACTTTAACTCTATAAACTGATATTGCTCTATCCGGACAAACAATTCCGCAGTTTGTGCAACCAGTGCACGCTTCTGGATTTTGCATATAAGCATAATGATATCCTTTCCGGTTTATATCGGTTTTCATACCTATAACATTTTCTGGGCAAACAGGGATACAAACTTCGCACCCTTTGCATGCTTCTGTATCTACTACTATAGCTCCTTTAACTTTTGCCATTTTAATAAATTTATATATGATTATTAACCCTTAATTCTATTATTCTCAAAGTTATAGGTTGTTTATTGAAAAAACTATGATATATGTCAATTCTATGCAATTGTCATTTGAATTTTAGTAAAATTTGTTGTAGTTTTCATTAAAAATCATAAAAAAACACCTTAAAAAGGTGTTTTTTTATGATTTAACTTAGGAATGTAACTTTTGTTTCCTTAATATAATTTTTTGAATTTTAAAGGATTAGTTTCTTGCATTATTGTGTAAATAGTTTCAAAAATATCCTCCTCATTTGGCTTAGAAAAATAGTCGCCATCTGTACCATATGCAGTTCTATGGTTTTTAGCTGTTAAAGTAATAGGTTTACTATCTAAATATTCATAAGCATTTTGCTTCTCAATAATCTCATTTAATAAATAGGCAGATGCACCTCCAGGAACGTCTTCATCAATAATAATTAATCTATTTGTTTTTTGAATACTTTTAACAATATCTTGATTTATATCGAAAGGAAGTAAGCTTTGAACATCAATAATTTCAATATCTATTTCAACTTGTAGTAATCTGTTAACAACATCTTGAACAAGCTTTAAAGTTGAACCATAAGATACTACTGTAATATCTTTACCTTCTTTAATAGTTTCAACAACTCCAATAGGTGTTTTAAATTCTCCTAAATTAGAAGGTAATTTTTCTTTAAGGCGGTATCCATTTAAATTTTCAACAATTAATGCTGGCTCATCACATTCTAATAATGTATTATAGAACCCAGCAGCTTTTGTCATATTTCGCGGAACCAAAATATGCATACCTCTTAGTAAATGAACAATGGCGCCCATTGGAGACCCAGAATGCCAAATTCCTTCCAGTCTATGACCACGAGTTCTAACAATTAATGGTGCTTTTTGAGTTCCTGAGGTTCTGTATTGTAAGGTTGATAAATCGTCACTTAGTATTTGTATAGCATACAATAAATAGTCTAAGTATTGAATTTCTGCAATTGGACGAAGACCTCTTAAAGCCATTCCAATTCCTTGTCCTATAATTGTTGCCTCTCTAATTCCTGTATCTGCAACTCTTAATTTTCCATATTTTTCTTGAAGTCCAACTAGCCCTTGGTTAACATCCCCAATACTACCTGAATCCTCTCCAAAAATAAATACATTATTATATTTTGAAAATAAAGTATCAAAATTATCTCTTAAAATAATTCTGGCATCTACCATTTCCGCATTTTCTTGATAAATAGGAAGAACTTCTTTTACATGAAAGACATTTTGGTTCGTTTGGCTATATAAATGAGAGCTATACTTATATTGTTCTGATATTAAATAATTCTTAATCCAATTTTGGAGTTGAATTTTTTCTTGAAAACTTTCATCTTTTATGTATACAATTGCTTTTCGAGCCGTACTTAAATTGTCTTTTCTTGAAGGATCTGTAATGGCTGCTAAATCATTTTTTAATTTTAAAATGAAAGCTTTGTTTTTACTTTTAACCGCTGCATTTTCAAGTAATTGGGTTAAAACATTCTTTTGTTCCTTAATTGGGTTTAAAAAATCTGCCCAAGCATCTCTTCTTGCTTGATTTACAGTTTTTTTAGCCTCTTTTTCAATACGAATAAGTTCTTCTTCAGAAGAAACAAATTTAAAAATATTGTTATTAGAATCTTTTAATTCAAATTCTATAATCCAGTCGCGCATCTTGGCGATACAGTCATGTTGTTTTTCCCAAAGTAAACGTTCTTTAGATTTGTAACGTTCATGAGAACCAGAAGTTGAATGCCCTTGTGGCTGAGTTAATTCTTTTACATGAATTAAAATTGGAATGTGTTCTTCTCGAGCAATTTTTGCAGCTTTATTGTATGTCTCTGTTAACTTAACATAATCCCAGCCACTTACAGTAAATATTTCATATCCTTTTGAATTTTCATCACGTTGAAACCCTTTTAATATTTCTGAAATATTTTCTTTCGTAGTTTGTAATTTTGCTGGAACTGAAATTCCATAAGCGTCATCCCAAACATTTATAATCATTGGAACTTGTAAAACTCCTGCAGCATTTATTGTTTCAAAAAAGATACCTTCAGATGTACTCGCATTTCCAATAGTTCCCCAAGAGATTTCATTTCCATTATTTGAAAATTTAGGATCTTTTAATTCTGAAACATTTCGGTACATTTTTGATGCTTGTGCAATTCCTAATAATCGAGGCATTTGACCAGCTGTAGGAGAAATATCGCTACTTGAATTGTATTGCTCAGTCAAATTTTTGAATTGACCATTTTCATCTAAACTACTGGTTGAAAAATGTCCACCCATTTGACGTCCTGCCGACATTGGATCAGCTTTAATGTCTGGATTAGCATATAATCCCGCAAAAAATTGTTGAGGAGTTAATTCACCAATTGCCATCATAAAAGTTTGATCACGATAATATCCAGATCTAAAATCACCCTTTTTAAAAGCTTTAGCCATAGCTAGTTGAGGAACTTCTTTTCCATCTCCAAAAATTCCAAATTTTGCTTTTCCAGTTAAAACCTCTCTTCTTCCTAATAAACTGCATTCTCTACTAATTACAGCAACTTTATAATCATTCAATACTTCCTTTTTGAATTGGTTGAACGATAGTTGTTCCTGATTGGAAGTCGGAGATTTTACAGCCATATTTTTGAAATTTTTAGTTGTGCAAACTTACTGATTTTTACTGAAATTTAAAAACTAGTATATTTTATTGATAATAAATGAGTTAGAAAGCATTATAGCTTGTTTATATAGAAATAAAATAAAATATATATTTTATTTTAACCTAGTAAAATCCTCTTTTAATAAAGTTATAAATCCTTTTTGGATTGATAACCAATACAAATCTTATTTTTGAGCTATAATTTGGATCAGCTATTTCCCACCCTAAATTGGAGTGAAAAGGAAAATATACCTCCAGTATGTCTTGGATAAAATTAAGTCGGACACCATTTTCATGGGCGAAAAAAACTTTTTCATTTTTATTTTTTACCAAACCAACGTCAGAATAAATTTCAAACCATCTCCATAAGCCTATACTTGTATTTAATGTTGAAAGCCATTCATTAGCGAATGGAACGGGTAATTTTGATTTAAAACCACCTTCATTAATGATGATTTGTTGGCTAAAAATACCCGAAGTTTCGGATCTTCCTAAATAATCATATTGAAATAAATAATCGGTTGGTCGATCTAAAGCAAAGCTAAAAAAATCAGTTTCTGTTTTGTTTGAGATAAACGCTCCTGCGAAAAATCTAAAATCAAATTGTCTATTTGTATCTGTTAGTTTTCTATATCGAGCTGTAACCGAAAGTTTACTAAATTTACTTGAAACTTCAATTCCAGTTGAGAATCTAAGATCATCTATGATATCTGGTTTTGCATAACCATAACCCAAATTAAAAACTCCATACTTATTAGTTTCAATGTTTTGTTGAAGATCAGGCGCCTTTTCTCTATCTATTAAAGTGTAAGTTGCAACGATTGCTTTACTTCTAACATCTCTTAAATTTTTTCTTTTAAATTCTAAAATTGCGTAAGGATTTAAAGAACTATAAGTAAGATTTTCAGCATAGTGATATGTGCTTCCAGAGATTCCCGCAGTAAATCTATTTATTTTTTTGTTTTCAGGTAAATACTCATATATAAAGGAATAAGAACCAGAAAAAGAATTACTCTTCATACTATATGAAGGGGTTATTTTATAAGCAAAACTCTTTCGTTGAATCGTTTTGTTTGAGATAGCCATTCCTAGCACTAATCCATCATAATAATTGAAACGATAAACTGGTGTATAGAATAATTCGTTATAATACGGGTCTTCTATATCTTTCAAGAATTTTAATTGAACAGGTCTGTGAAATAATTTTTTGTCAACATTTTTCCAGTTGTTTTTAAGGTTGTATTCAGGTAATTGTAACTCATAGTTTAAAGATAACCTATCAAACCCATTTTTAGGGATGGTTATCGTTGTCAAAGAATCAACACCAATTAACCATTTTTTAAATTTTATTTCATTGTCTTTTATTCCATAAAGTTGAATAGGAGCAGTAAAATGCCTTTTATTCAATACACTTACTTCAATAGAGTCATTTTTTTGAACTATTTTTTTTATTGTATAATCTATTTTCTTGCTTGAATTTAAAAAGTCATTTTTAAACCAATTAATATCTTTACTTGTTTTAATCTCGTCAAAAAATAAATAACTATTTGTAGGTTTTCCTGAATATTTTCGCGAAAAGTTTATGATAGCAACTTTAATTGCGGATGTATTAATATAATTTTCGAGGTATTGTAATCCAAGTCCGGCTTTGTATTTATTCACTATTTTTCTGTTAAAATTAGATAATGAATCTGCAGGTGTAGTTAATGCTTGATCTAAGTTTTTTCGTGCTGCGAATTGATAAACAAATGCATATTTATCATTGTAACCTATTTTAGCTAAATTAAATTTTTTAATTCCCCATATTTTAGAAATTGCCCCAATAGCTTTCATTTCAGGGTAATACTTTTCTACGTATTTGATCATTAAATATGTTTGTAGAGCGTCGGCAAGCCAAATATCTTCTCTTTGATTAAATAGAAAAACATTCTCAATGTATTTTTTTGAAAGTATTTTAAATAGTTTAACATCCCATTCAAACACATCATTAAACGGAGTGATAAATGATGGTAATTGATTTAAGCCGTAAACCGGATTTTTATCATATTCTATTTGGTTAATTAATAGTTTTTTATTTGGAAATTCTCCTAAATAAGATTTTAAAAAATCGAGTTCTCTTGTTAATACTTCAGTTTGAATTGTGGTGCTTAATTTTTCAGTACTTAAATTGGTAATGATTGAAACTGGATTAGATTTAAATTCAACAAAATCATTATTTTTCGTAATATTAAGTTCTATATCTAACTTTTTTTCACCAACTAAAAGGTAGGTTTTCATATTATTTATGGTATCAAGTGTCATTGAAAGGTCACTATTGATATCATAATTTTGCGGTACTTGAAAGTTGATTGTATAATTAGAATAATCGATATACAAATCATCCATATCAAGATTGTTATAGGTAATCCATTTATCTTGGTAAATGGCAGGAGCAAGATACCAATATCGTAAATTATAACTGATTGTGTTTACACCATATCTTGTGAATTTATCTCTTGGAACTTTTACAATATAGTTGACAATAATACTAACAAAATCTTTAGGTTGCAGTGGGTTTTCAAGATTGATTTTTAAAATGTCTGGATTTTTTTCATCAATTTTCCAAAGTCCTCTATGGTAATTTACAGAAATATTTTTGATATAGGTGAATCCTCTATTTTTATCTTTTGTAAAGTGAAATGACTTTGAATAATTTTCAATGAAACGTTTTGCTAATGGAGTATTTTTATCTTTATATGCATTCGGCCAATTATGGAAATATATTTCATTTAAAATAGAGCCTGATTTATTATAAAAAATAATTTCTTGTTGAATTATCAATTCATTATTTTCAGTATCTAATTTAGCTGAAATATTAATACTATTTGTTTGACCAAAAGTAGTATTGATACAAATGGTACAAGCAAACAGTATTAATATTAAATGATTTTTCAATTGTTTGTAATTACTTAGAAATTAGGGCTTAAACTGTATTTTTTGTAGAAGGTATCAATTACTTCGAGCACTTCCTTTTCAGTATCAACTAATGAAATAAGATCCAAATCTTTCGGGCTAATGTTTCCTTCTTCAACAAGTGTGTTTTTAATCCACTCAAAAAGCCCGGCCCAATATTTTCTTCCAACTAAAACTATAGGGAATTTTCCAATTTTTTTTGTTTGAATTAATGTGATTGCTTCAAATAGTTCATCTAAAGTTCCAAAACCTCCTGGCATTACAACAAAACCTTGAGAATATTTTATAAACATTACTTTTCTTACAAAAAAGTAATCAAAATCTAAACTTTTATCTGAATCTATATATGGATTGTCATGTTGTTCAAAAGGCAATTCAATATTTAATCCTACTGAGGTTCCATTCCCACGATGCGCTCCTTTATTTCCGGCTTCCATAATACCCGGCCCTCCACCAGTAACAATACCATAACCATTTTGAGTTAATTCAAAGGCTATATTTTCTGCTAACTTATATGAATCATGGTCTGGTTTAGTTCTTGCAGATCCAAAAATACTTACACAAGGGCCAATTTTACCTAAGCGTTCAAAACCATCAACAAATTCGGCCATTATTTTAAAAATCGCCCAAGAATCGTTGGTCTTGATTTCGTTCCATGTTTTTTGTTTAAACTTTTCTCTTATTTTTCTGTCTTCGCTAGGAGTCATATTTATTTTATTTTAATTTTTAGAAATATAGAAAAATCTAGGAGATTAACTAATTTCTTTTTTTAGGAATTTTGCTGTGTAGCTTTTTTTATGCTTAATTATTTCCTCTGGCGTTCCACTACAAATTAATTGTCCACCATTTTTCCCACCTTCCATACCTATATCAATAATATGGTCAGCTAATTTAATTACATCCATATTATGTTCAATTACTAATATGGTATTTCCTTTATTTGCTAATTTGTTTAGAACCAACATTAATACTCTAATATCTTCAAAATGCAATCCTGTAGTAGGTTCATCTAAAATATAAAAGGTATTTCCAGTATCTCTTTTCGAAAGTTCAGAAGCTAATTTTATTCGCTGTGCTTCACCTCCAGATAATGTTGTTGATTGTTGACCTAAAGTTATGTAACCTAATCCTACATCTAAAATTGTTTTTAATTTTCTATAAATTTTTGGAATGTTTTCGAAAAATACAACAGCTTCTTCGATAGTCATGTTTAATACATCAGAAATTGATTTTCCTTTATATCTAATTTCTAATGTTTCACGATTAAATCTTTTGCCTTGACATGTTTCACATTCAACATGAACATCTGGTAAAAAATTCATTTCAATAACTCGTACACCACCACCTTCACAAGTTTCACATCGTCCATCTTTCACATTAAATGAAAAACGGCCAGGTTTGTAGCCTCTAATAGCTGCTTCGTTAGTTTTAGCATATAAATTTCTAATTTCACTAAAAACACCGGTATAAGTAGCCGGATTTGATCGGGGTGTTCTACCAATTGGAGATTGATCAATATCAATAACTTTATCTATATGCTCTAAACCTTTTATTGATTTATATGGCATTGGTTTTTTAACACCTCTATAAATGTATTGGTTTAAAATAGGATAAAGTGTTTCATTAATTAAGGTGGATTTACCGCTTCCCGAAACTCCTGTTACGCAAATTAGTTTTCCTAATGGAAACTCTACAGTAATATTTTTTAAATTATTCCCTTTTGCTCCGGTTAAAATAATTTTATGACCGTTTCCTTCTCTTCTGGTTTTCGGAATTTCCAATTCTTTTTTGCCATTTAAATAATCGGCAGTTAGGGTATTGTGTTGTTTTAATTCTTCAAAAGTTCCTTCACTAACAATTTCACCACCGTGAATACCAGCTCCGGGACCGATATCTAAAACAAAATCGGCATGTTCAATCATATCTTTATCGTGCTCAACAACAATTACAGAATTACCAATATCTCTTAGGTTTATAAGGGATTTTATTAATTTTTCATTATCTCGTTGATGTAACCCAATACTAGGTTCATCTAATATATAAAGAACTCCAACTAGTTGAGACCCTATTTGTGTTGCCAATCTAATTCTTTGAGCTTCTCCTCCTGAAAGAGATTTAGAACTTCTATCAAGACTTAAATAATCTAAACCAACATCTAACAAAAATTGAATACGAGTTCTAATTTCTTTTAATATTTCAGAGGCAATTTGAATTTGTTTATCGGATAATTTAGATTCAATATTTGAAAACCATTTTGCAAGTTCAGTAACATCTAGTTGTGCTAAATCAGAAATGTTTTTACCATTTAATTTAAAAAAAAGAGCTTCTTTTTTTAGGCGTTTCCCTCCGCAAGTTTCACATGAAACATCGTCCATATAATCTTTAGCCCAGCGTTTTATAGAAGTTGAGTCGCTTGTATTGTATTGATTTTCAATAAAGTTAAGGATCCCTTCAAAATCAATTTCATAAGTTCGAGTAACGCCAACGGTTTTAGAAACTATTTCAAACTTTTCATTTCCTCCATTTAAAATAATATGTAAAGCGTCTTCCGGAATTGAAGAAATAGGATCGGTTAATTGAAATTTATAGCGATCTGCTATTAGCTGAAGTTGTTTAAAAATCCAACTGTTTTTTTGTTCACCAATTGGCAAAATTCCACCGCTTTTAATAGAAGTTTCATAATTTGGAATAATTTTATCCACATTAACTTTATGAATTCTGCCTAATCCGTTACAAGTATCGCATGCACCTTTGGGTGAATTAAAAGAAAACGTATTTGGTTCAGGATTTGGGTATGAAATACCTGAAGTTGGGCACATTAAATCTCTACTAAAATAGCGAGGAGTACTAGAGCCATGTTCTAAAGCCATTAACACATTTTCTCCAGAATAAAGCGCGGTTGTTATGGTTTCTTCCAACCTTTTTTCTGAAGATTTATTTACCAATAAACGATCTATAACAATTTCAATATCATGTGTTTTATAACGGTCAAGGCGCATACCTTTTTCAATATCTTTTATTTCGCCATCAACCCTTACTTTTAAAAAACCTTGCTTTGTAATTTGTTCAAATAATTCTCTGTAATGTCCTTTTCGAGATCTAATTATTGGAGCCAAAATGATTATTTTTTTTTCTTCAAACTCTTCAAAAATCAATTCCTTTATTTGCTCATCTGTATAACTTACCATTTTTTGGTTGGTGTTAAAGGAATAAGCATCAGAGGCTCTTGCAAAAAGCAATCGTAAAAAATCGTAAATTTCGGTTATAGTCCCAACGGTAGATCTCGGACTTTTATTGGTGGTTTTTTGTTCTATAGAAATTACAGGTGATAAGCCATCTATTTTATCAACATCAGGTCGTTCTAATCCTCCTAAAAACTGGCGAGCATATGCCGAGAAGGTTTCAATATAACGTCGTTGACCTTCTGCATAAATTGTGTCAAATGCCAATGATGATTTTCCACTACCGCTCAATCCAGTGATTACCACTAGTTTTTCTCGAGGAATACGAACATCAATATTTTTTAAATTATGAACTCGTGCACCTAATACTTCAATATATTCTTCGTTTTTTGCCATTACAATTTTGGAAAGTTGCAAAGTTAAATAATTGTAGCTACAATTTCATCCTAAGATAAAATCTTATTTTGAAAATTAGTATATTGCGTTCAAATTATAGGTTTGTGAATTGGATTGATTCTTTACGTCATTATTTCGAAAAACATGGTTTTGCTGTATCTTCTCGTTTTGCAGATAGGCTTGGTATAAGTGTTTCATATGTTCGAGTTTTTTTTATTTATTTTTCTTTTATAACATTAGGTTTTTCTTTTGGAATATATTTAACGTTTGCTTTTTTGTTGAAATTGAAAGATTTGATTTATACAAAAAGAAGCTCAGTTTTTGATTTGTAATTTATGGGAATGAAAATTAAATTATATATCTCACTTACACTTCTTGCAATTGTATTAACTATTGGGATATCTGGTTTTATGTATATTTCAAGCGAGACCTTCATTGATTCATTGTATATGACTGTCATAACAATGTCTACTGTTGGTTTTGGAACACTTCATGAGTTAAATCAAACAGAGAAGTTATTTACAATATTTTTAATAATAATAAGCATAGGTGTTTATGGTTACTCTGTTACAGCTTTAACAGAGTATCTAGCAAATGGGAAAATATTTGAACTTTTAAAATATAAAAAGGTGTATCAAGAAATCCAAAATTTAAAAAATCATACTGTGGTTTGCGGTTACGGACGTAATGGGAAACAGGCAGTTGCTAAACTGCAGCATTTTAACCAACCTTGTTTGGTAATTGAAAAAAGGAAAGATGAAATTGCTGATTTAGAAAGAGATCATATTTTATATATAGAAGGAGACGCAACTAATGATGAGGATTTAAAAAAAGCTGGACTTGAACGAGCAAAAAGTTTAATTACAGCCTTGCCTTCTGATGCCGATAATTTGTTTGTTGTTTTATCTGCCAGACAATTTAATAAAGAATTTACCATTATAAGCAGAGCTTCAAATGAATCATCATATGGTAAATTAAAAATAGCTGGAGCTACAAATGTAATTATGCCGGATAAGTTAGGTGGTGCGCATATGGCGTCTTTAGTAGTTACACCGGATTTGGTTGAATTTGTAGACCGATTAACCATTGCAGGGGTGGTTGATGCTAATTTAGAAGAAATTTCTGTGAATGAATTACCAGGTGAATTCGTTTCGAAAACTATTTTAGATTTAGATTTAAGAAAAAAAACAGGGTGTAATGTAATAGGTTTTAAAAACCAGGAAGGTGAGTATATTATTAATCCAGATTCTAAGACAAAGTTAGAGTTGGATACCTATTTAATTGTTCTAGGAAATAAGGAGCAAATTATGAAGTTGCGCGAAATTTTTTAATTTTTTAAGGTGCCTTTTGAAATATTATTAAGAACAATCTTAATTAATTAGTAAATACTTGTAACAACCTCTTTTTTTTGCCATATTGCAGAATCTTTTAATGAAATAAATAAATTATGAATAAAAAATTAACCTCATTACTATTATTACTTGTACCATTTTTAACCAATGCACAAGAAAAAGGGCTAGATGAAAGGATTAATGATTGGTTCGAACCAATAACGGCAAAATGGGAAGGTATTGTATTTTGGATTGTTCCAGGTACTGGAGTTCCTCTAGTAGTGTTATTATTAGTTTTTGGTGCTATATTTTTTACTATTTATTTTAGATTTATAAATATTAGGAGATTTACGCTGGCAATTAATGTTGTGAGAGGTAAGCATGATGCAATTGAAGGTCATGGGGTTGAAAAATCAGAAATAAATGTAGTTGATGGCGATATTCCAGATACAATTAGAGATGAAAGTAAAGAAGGAGAAGTAAGTCATTTTCAGGCGTTAGCTACAGCAGTTTCTGGTACGGTAGGTTTAGGAAATATTGCTGGTGTAGCGCTAGCTATTTCAATTGGTGGTCCTGGTGCAACCTTTTGGATGGTTGTTTGTGGTTTATTAAGTATGTCAACAAAATTTGTTGAATGTACTTTAGGTGTAAAATATAGAGATGTTGGTCCAGACGGCACAGTATATGGCGGTCCTATGTATTATCTTTCTAGAGGTTTAAGTGAAAATGGACACAAACGTCTTGGGAAGGTTTTAGCAGTGTTGTTTGCGATTTTATGCGTTGGAGCTTCTTTTGGTGGAGGTAATGCAGTTCAATCGAATCAGGCAGCAGAGCAATTGGCTTCAATGTTAGGAATGCAAGGTGGTTATGCAGGTACTTTAATAGGTGTTGGTATTGCAATTGTTGTTGGTTTTGTTATTATTGGAGGAATTAAAAGAATTGCATCTGTTACTGAGAAGATTGTACCATTTATGGCAGTAATTTATATAGCAGCTTGCTTAGTGGTGATTTTTAGTAATTTCAGTTATATTGACGATGCTTTAAGTATGATTGTAACAGAAGCATTTAATCCAAGAGCTGGTTTAGGAGGTTTCTTTGGAGTTTTAATTACAGGATTTAGACGAGCTGTATTTTCAAATGAAGCAGGTGCTGGTTCTGCGGCCATAGCTCATTCTGCAGTGAAAACAAGATATCCTGCATCTGAAGGAATAGTTTCATTATTAGAGCCTTTTATTGATACAGTTGTAATTTGTACAATGACAGCATTGGTAATTATTTTTTATAATAGTGGTGGAATTTTTGAATATGGCGGTGACGCTTCTGGATCGGTAATGATTAATGGCGCAGTAGTTGGTGGAGTTACATTAACTTCATTGGCGTTTCAATCAGTTATCCCTTGGTTTCCTTATGTATTAACTTTAGCAGTTGTATTATTTGCTATTTCTACAATGATTTCTTGGTCTTATTATGGGTTGCAATCTTGGAAGTTTTTATTTGGAAGAAGTAAACTTGCAGATATCACATACAAATTATTGTTTATTGCATTTATTATTATTGGGGCAGCAGCTTCGATGAAAGCTGTTTTTGATTTTTCTGACGCAATGATTTTGGCGTTGGTATTTCCAAATATGATTGGGTTATTTTTCTTATTCCCGAAAGTTAGGGATGAACTGGTTAAATATTTAAAAGCTATAGATGTTAAACTAACTTATTTTAAATAGTAAAATATTTAAATAAAAATATTATAACCCTATTTCAGTAATTCTATTATTGAAATAGGGTTTTTTCATAAAGTATTTTTATCTTTTAAATTTAGATATAGAGATTATTAATTCTTGTTAAATTAAACTAGAGTTATTTTAAAATTGATATAGAAGAATCCATAATGTTAAATTTGTTTATCTTGAAATACTATGGGAAAAGCTAAAGACATAATTGATTATTAAGTTAATTTGTTAGATTTGTGATTGTTAAATAAGTAAAAAGAAGAGTTTTCCAGATATATGAATTTTATAAAATCCTATTTTGAGTTTAATAAGCGCCAGCGAAATGGAGTTTTCTTTTTACTTTTTATAATAGTTTTTCTTCAATTAATTTTCTTTTTTGTTGATTTCTCATCAAATAAAAGTACTTCCTTTTCAAATATAGAAATAGAAACTTTTCAAAAAGAGTTAGATTCTTTAGAGCTTGTTCAGGCCACAAACAAAAAACCTAAAATATATTCCTTTAATCCAAATTTTATTACTGATTATAAAGGGTACCAGCTAGGAATGAGTGTTTCTGAAATTGATAAACTACTTGCATTTAGAAAAACAGAGAGGTTTGTGAATTCTGTTGATGAATTCCAAAAAGTAACAGGTGTAAATGATAGTTTATTATCAGTAATTAGTCCGATGTTTAAATTCCCAGATTTGGTAACTTCACCAAAGAATACTCGAAAAATGAGTTCAAAAATTATTTTAGAGAAATCTAAAGTTAAAAAGGATATTAATTCAGCTTCAATTGAAGATTTTATTAAAGTATATGGAATTGGAGAAAAATTAGCAACGAGGATTGTAAATTATAGGACTAAATTACAAGGATTTACATTTAATGAACAGTTATTTGAAGTTTGGGGCCTGGTTAAAGAAGTATCAATCAATGTATTAAATCAGTTTGAGGTTAAGGATAAGCCAATAATTATAAAAATTAATGTAAATGATGCTTCATTTAAGGAAGTATTGGCTATTGTTTACCTAGATTTTGAACTTACCAAGAAAATATTTAACTATAGAGATGAAGTTGCTGAAATTCAATCAATTGATGAATTAAAGAAAATTGATAACTTTCCTTTAGAAAAATTTAATAGAATAGCGTTATATTTGGAAGCTAAATAAAATAATAATATCTAAGTTACTAGATCATATGAATAGTATGTATTTTACAGAAGAACACAGTGCATTTCGTCAAAGTTTTAGGGATTTTTTACAAAAAGAAGTTGTCCCATTTATTGATAAATGGGAAAAACAAGGATTTGTGGATAGAGAAATATGGAAGAAATTTGGAGACATGGGGTATTTTGGTTTAAATTATCCTGAAGAATTTGGAGGGTTAAATTTAGACTTATTTTATACAACTATTTTTTTAGAGGAACTTCAACGAGTTAATTCTGGTGGGTTTGCAGCTGCTATATGGGCACATACTTATTTAGCGATGACTCACATTGAAAAGGAAGGTAGTCAAAAAATAAAAGAAGATTATTTGACGCCAAGTATTAGAGGTGAAAAAATTGGATGCCTTTGTATAACTGAGCCGTTTGGAGGTTCGGATGTTGCAGGTATGCGTACGACCGCTTTAAAAGATGGTGATAATTATATAATTAATGGTTCAAAAACATTCATTACAAATGGTTTATTATCCGATTATTTAGTAGTTGCTGCGAAAACTAGTCCTGAATTAGGAAATAAAGGAATGAGTATTTTTGTTATTGATAGAGATACTCCAGGAATTTCTTCTACTAATTTGGAGAAACTTGGATGGAAAGCTTCAGATACGGCGGAAATTGCATTTGATAATGTAATAGTGTCTTCTGAAAGTTTGATGGCAGAAGAGGGAAAAGGATTTTCTTATATTATGCAGCATTTTGCGTTGGAAAGAGTAGTAATGGGAATAAATGCTCACGCAAGAGCTGAATTTGCTTTAGAATATGCTATTAAATATATGTCTGAAAGAGAAGCCTTTGGAAAAACAATTGATAGGTTTCAGGCGTTAAGACATAAAATTGCAGATTTAGCAAGTGAAGTTGAAATGTGTAAAGAATTTAATTATTCAATAATATATCGATTAAATAAAGGGCAATATGTTGTAAAAGAAGCTACAATGTCTAAATTAGTTTCAACTAAAATTGCTGATGAAGTTATTTATCAATGTTTGCAAATGTTAGGAGGTTATGGTTATATGGAAGATTATCCGATGGCCAGGATGTTTAGAGATAGTAGGTTAGGGCCAATTGGCGGCGGAACATCAGAGATTTTGAGGGAGATTATCTCAAAAATAATTATTGATAAAAAAGAATATAAGCCTATCACGTAAAAAAAATAAATTAGTTGGTTTTAATATTAAAAATAGTAGTATCTTTGCGCAATTAATTTTTAAAAAATTAGAACAACGTGAAGGGAGGTGCTAAAATATGTTAATCATACCTATAAAAGAAGGAGAAAATATCGATAGAGCGTTAAAACGTTATAAGAGAAAATTTGATCGTACCAAGACTATGAAGAATTTGCGTAATCTAAAGCAATTCAATAAGCCTTCAGTTGTTAATCGCGCATTAAATATGAAAGCTGAATATGTACAAAAACTAAGGACTGCAGAAGAGCAATCTTAATTTTTTACTAAATAAAATAAACCGTTAGTAATTACAAATAACAATTCGTAAATTTGTAGTCTAACGGTTTTTTTATGCCTATAAATTCCTTTTTAAATTATTTATCATTCGAAAAAAAATATTCCCAGCATACTATAACTGCTTATAAAAATGATTTAAACTCTTTTCAATTATTTTATAATAGAGAATTTGATTCTGAGAATATTTCAGATGTAAATTATTCGCAAATTAGAAACTGGATTGTAGATTTGGTAGATTCAAAAGTTTCTAATCGAACCATTAATAGGAAACTTTCTTCTCTAAAATCTTTTTATAAATACCTTCAGAAAACAAAACAAATTGAAATAAGTCCAATGGTTAAACATCAGGCTTTAAAAATTTCAAAACAAATTCAAGTGCCTTTTTCAGAAAAGGAAATTATGAATGTGTTAAATGCAATGGATGAAAATATTGACTTTGAATCGATTAGGAATAAGTTAATAGTTGAATTATTGTACTCTACTGGAGCTCGACGAAGTGAGCTAATTAATGTTAAAGTCTCAGATATTGATTTTGTTAATGAAACTGTTAAAGTATTAGGAAAAAGGAATAAAGAAAGGTATATTCCGTTATTGAAAACAGTTCAAATATCATTAAAAAAATATCTTGAGTTTAGAAATGAAAAAGAGAGTAATTACCCCTATTTATTACTGACCAAAAAAGGTGAAAAAGTTTATGATACACTTGTTTATCGAATAATAAATAATTATTTTAGTCGAGTGTCGTCAAAAGTAAAAAAGAGCCCTCATATTATTAGGCACTCTTTTGCAACGCACTTATTAAATGAAGGTGCTGATCTAAACTCAGTAAAAGAATTGCTTGGGCATTCTAGTTTAGCCTCAACACAGGTGTATACCCATAGTAGTTTGGGTAAGTTAAAGGAAATATATAATCAAGCTCACCCAAGGAGCCAAAAAAACTAATTTTATATGAAAGTGTACGTGCAGTCTGTTAATTTTAATGCTGATAAAGCGTTAATGGAGTTTATTGATAAAAAGGTAAACGGTTTAGAAAAATTTTATGATAAAATAGTTGATTCAGAGGTGTATTTAAAAGTTCAGCAAACAAGTGAAAAGGAGAATAAAATTGTTGAAATTAAATTGAATGTTCCCGGGAATGAAACTGTAGTAAAAAAGCAATGCAAAACCTTTGAGGAGGGTACGATGTTAGCGGTTGAGTCACTTAAAAGATCTCTAACGAAAATGAAAGAAAAGGTAAGAGAAAAATAAAATGAAAAAATTATTAGAAAAGTTTTGTTTAAAATTAAAACTTTAATACATTTGCAGTCCGTTAGAAATAGCGGGCTTCTTTTATGGAGTAAAAAGCCGATGTAGCTCAGCTGGCTAGAGCAGCTGATTTGTAATCAGCAGGTCGTGGGTTCGAGTCCCTCTATCGGCTCAGATCTTTGAAAAAACTGGTGAGATACTCAAGTGGCCAACGAGGGCAGACTGTAAATCTGCTGCGCAAGCTTCGAAGGTTCGAATCCTTCTCTCACCACAATTGATTTGTAGAAATATAAATTAATATGAGGAATTGAAAAAAATATTGCGAGAGTAGCTCAGTTGGTAGAGCTTCAGCCTTCCAAGCTGACTGTCGCCGGTTCGAGCCCGGTCTCTCGCTCTTTTTTTTTGGCCGGTGTAGCTCAGAGGTAGAGCGTTTCCTTGGTAAGGAAGAGGTCACGGGTTCAATTCCCGTCATTGGCTCAAAAGTAGAATTGAATTTAACACTATATATAACTAAGATTTAAAAAATTAATAATCATGGCAAAAGAAACCTTCGATCGTTCAAAACCGCATTTAAACATTGGTACTATTGGACACGTTGATCACGGTAAAACAACCTTAACAGCTGCTATTACTGTTGTATTAGCAGAAAAAGGACTTTCTAAAATAATGAATTTCGATCAAATCGATAACGCACCGGAAGAAAAAGAAAGAGGTATTACAATTAACACTGCACACGTAGAATATCAAACTGCTAATCGTCATTACGCTCACGTTGACTGTCCAGGTCACGCGGATTACGTAAAGAACATGGTAACTGGTGCTGCTCAAATGGATGGTGCAATCATCGTTGTAGCTGCAACTGATGGGCCAATGCCTCAAACAAGAGAGCATATCTTATTAGGTCGTCAGGTAGGTATTCCTAGATTAGTTGTATTCATGAATAAAGTGGATATGGTTGATGATGAAGAACTATTAGAATTGGTAGAGATGGAAATTAGAGATTTATTATCATTCTATGATTATGATGGTGATAATACTCCTGTGATTGCTGGTTCAGCTTTAGGTGGATTAAATAAAGAGCCTAAATGGATGGATAAAATTATGGAATTAATGGATGCTGTTGATAGCTGGATTGAGTTACCAAAGCGTGATGTTGATAAAGATTTCTTAATGCCTATTGAAGATGTATTCTCAATTACAGGTCGTGGTACAGTTGCAACTGGTCGTATTGAAACAGGTGTTGCTAATACAGGTGATGCAGTTGAAATTATTGGTATGGGTGCTGAGAAATTAACTTCTACTGTTACCGGAGTTGAAATGTTCCGTAAAATATTAGATAGAGGTGAAGCTGGAGATAACGTAGGAATTTTATTGAGAGGTATTGCAAAAGAAGATATCAAAAGAGGTATGGTAATTTGTAAGCCAAAATCAGTAACTCCACACGCTAAATTTAAAGCTGAGGTTTACGTTCTTAAAAAAGAAGAAGGTGGTCGTCACACACCATTCCATAATAACTACCGTCCACAGTTTTACGTTCGTACAACTGATGTAACAGGAACTATTATGTTACCTGAAGGAGTTGAAATGGTAATGCCTGGTGATAACTTGACTATTCACGTTGAACTACACCAACCAATTGCATTAAATGTAGGTTTACGTTTTGCAATCCGTGAAGGTGGTAGAACAGTTGGTGCAGGTCAGGTAACAGAAATGTTAGACTAATCACACCTTATAAAAATTAAATAAAGTAAGGTGCTTCTTTTTAGGGGAGCACCTTATATTTACGGGTGTAGCTCAGTTGGTAGAGCACTGGTCTCCAAAACCAGGTGTCGGGAGTTCGAGTCTCTCCACCCGTGCCAAAATATAAAAAAATGAATTTAGTTAATTATATAAAAGACTCTTTTGAAGAGTTACGCAACAAGGTTTCTTGGATTTCTTGGGAAGAAGCTCAGAAATCAACAGTTGTTGTTGCGATATTTACGGTTTTATTTGCTTTAGCTGTATTTCTTGTGGATAAAGTTTTTCAAGAAGGTTTAACTGAATATTTTAAATTATTTTAATTACTTAAGTTTATTATGACCGATTCTGTGAAAAAATGGTATGTAGTTAGAGCTATAGGTGGGCAAGAAAATAAAGTGAAAACTTATATTGAAAATGAAATTGCTCGTTTAGGGATGACTGATTATGTAGATAGGGTTTTAGTACCTACGGAAAAGGTTATTCAAGTTCGTAATGGAAAAAAAATAAACAAAGAACGTGTTTATTTTCCAGGTTATGTAATGATTGAAGCTAACTTGAGCGGTGAACTTCCTCACGTTATTAAAGGGATTACTGGTGTAATTGGATTTTTAGGAGAGGTAAAAGGTGGTGAGCCGGTACCTATGAGGAAATCTGAGATAAACCGTATGCTTGGTAAAGTTGATGAATTATCTGTACAGAATGATAATGTAGCTATACCTTTTGTAATTGGTGAAACAGTAAAAGTTATCGATGGACCATTTAATGGTTTTGATGGTACAATAGAGAAAATAAACGAAGAAAAACGTAAGCTTGAAGTAATGGTTAAGATTTTTGGAAGAAAGACGCCATTAGAATTAAGTTATATGCAAGTAGAAAAAATTTCATAATTGTTACAAATATAATTTGTAGTATTATCTATATGCTTCCAATTTATGGATAATATTTAATTTAAGAATAGAAAATGGCAAAAGAAGTTAGTAAAGTAGTAAAATTACAAGTAAAAGGAGGTGCGGCAAACCCGTCACCACCAGTTGGACCTGCTTTAGGAGCTGCCGGAGTTAATATTATGGAGTTCTGTAAGCAGTTTAATGCTAGAACTCAAGATAAACAAGGAAAGATTTTACCAGTTGCAATTACTGTATACAAAGATAAATCTTTTGAGTTTGTTGTTAAAACTCCTCCAGCAGCTGTACAAATTTTAGAAGCAGCAAAAGTAAAAAAAGGTTCTTCAGAGCCTAATAGAACTAAGGTAGCTACTGTTACTTGGGATCAATTGAAAACAATAGCTGAAGATAAGATGGTAGATTTAAACGCATTTACGGTAGAATCAGCTATGTTAATGATGGCAGGAACTGCACGTTCAATGGGTATTAGAGTAAAAGGAGAAGCTCCGGTTAAACAATAAAACAGTTATTAAAAAATGGCAAAATTAACTAAAAAGCAAAAGGAAGCACATGCTAAGGTTGATAATAATCAAACTTATTCATTAGTAGATGCCTCTGCTTTAGTAAAAGAAATTACTAATGTAAATTTCGATGCATCTATTGATATCGCTGTTAGATTGGGAGTGGATCCACGTAAAGCTAACCAAATGGTTAGAGGCGTTGTTACATTACCTCATGGAACAGGAAAAGATGTTAAAGTTTTAGCATTAGTAACTCCAGATAAAGAAGCCGAAGCTAAAGAAGCTGGAGCTGATTATGTTGGATTAGATGAGTACCTTCAAAAAATTAAAGAGGGTTGGACAGATGTAGATGTTATTATTACAATGCCTAGTGTTATGGGTAAATTAGGTCCTTTAGGTCGTATTTTAGGACCAAGAGGTTTAATGCCTAACCCAAAAACAGGTACTGTAACAATGGATGTTGCAAAAGCTGTAACGGAAGTTAAAGCTGGTAAAATTGACTTTAAAGTTGATAAAACAGGAATTATTCATGCAGCTATAGGTAAAGCATCTTTTGATGTTGAAAAAATTACTGAGAATGCTCATGAAATTATCCAAACTTTATTAAAATTAAAGCCAACAGCATCAAAAGGAACTTATATTAAAAGTATATACTTATCTAGTACTATGAGTCCTAGTGTAAATGTTGATGCTAAATCAGTTTAATTTAGTTAAATCTTATTAATTATGACGAGAGAAGAAAAATCACAAGTAATAGAAGCTTTAACAACTCAGTTAACTGATGGAACAATAATCTATTTAGCAGATATCTCAGGATTGAATGCATTAGATACATCTAACTTACGTAGAGCTTGTTTTAAAGCAAAAATAAAACTTTCAGTTGTTAAAAATTCATTGTTAGAAAAGGCAATGGAAAAATCTGATAAAGATTTTGGAAATTTACCAACTGCTTTGAAAGGAAATACATCTTTAATGTTAGCTGAAACTGGTAATGCACCAGCTAAGTTAATTAAAGAGTTTCGTAAAAAATCTAATAAACCTTTATTAAAAGGAGCTTATATTGAAGAAGCGATTTACATTGGGGATGACCAATTAGATGCTTTAGTAAGTATAAAATCTAAAGAAGAAGTTATTGGAGATATTATAACATTATTACAATCGCCAGCTAAAAACGTTGTTTCGGCGTTACAGTCTGGAGGTAATAAGTTATCTGGTATAATTAAAACATTATCAGAGAAATAAATAAGTGCACTAATAAACTAAATAATAAAATTTAAACAAAGAGAAATGGCAGATTTAAAAGATTTCGCAGAACAACTTGTTAACTTAACAGTTAAAGAAGTAAACGAGTTAGCTAAGATTTTAAAAGACGAATACGGTATTGAACCAGCAGCAGCAGCAGTTGCAGTTGCAGGACCAGCAGCAGGTGGAGACGCACAGGAAGAAGAGAAATCTGAATTCGATGTAATCTTAAAAGCAGCAGGAGGTTCAAAATTAGCAGTCGTAAAATTAGTTAAAGAATTAACTGGTTTAGGATTAAAAGAGGCTAAAGCTATAGTTGATAGCGCACCAGCAGCAGTAAAAGAAGGTATCTCTAAAGATGAAGCAGAAGGTTTAAAAGCTTCTTTAGAAGAGGCTGGAGCTGAGGTTGAGCTTAAGTAATTGCTCTACCGCAAAACAATTTAAGGTTTAGGTCTTAGGTAAATCCTTAGACCTAAACCATTTTGCGTATATATTCGTTCTTATATTTTAATAGTTTTTTTAACCTAAAGTTTTGTCCATTGGCAACAAAAAAATTCACCGAAAGAATAAACTTTGCATCAGCTAAATTGGTAACTGAATATCCTGATTTTTTAGATATTCAAGTAAAATCTTTTCAAGATTTTTTCCAGTTAAAAACTAAAGCTGACGAACGAAGTACCGAAGGATTATTTAAAACCTTCCTAGACAACTTCCCAATAACTGACACTCGTAATCAATTTGTTTTAGAGTTTATAGACTACTTTGTAGATCCACCTAGATATTCAATTCAAGAATGTATCGAAAGAGGATTAACTTATTGTGTTCCTTTAAAAGCTCGTTTAAAACTGTATTGTACAGATGCTGAACATGAAGATTTTGAAACAATTGTTCAGGATGTTTATTTAGGTACAATTCCTTATATGACTCATAGTGGTACCTTTGTAATTAATGGTGCTGAAAGAGTTGTAGTTTCTCAATTACATCGTTCTCCAGGGGTATTCTTCGGACAGTCGTTCCATGCAAACGGAACAAAATTATATTCAGCTAGGGTAATTCCTTTTAAAGGTTCTTGGATAGAGTTTGCAACAGATATCAATCAAGTAATGTATGCTTATATTGATAGAAAGAAAAAATTACCAGTAACCACTCTTTTTAGAGCAATTGGTTACGAAAGAGATAAAGACATTTTAGAAATTTTTGATCTTGCTGAAGAAATTAAAGTTTCAAAAAGTGGACTTAAAAAATATTTAGGTAGAAAATTAGCTGCACGTGTACTTAAAACTTGGTTTGAAGATTTCGTTGATGAAGATACTGGTGAAGTTGTATCTATTGAAAGAAATGAAATTGTTTTAGATAGAGATACAATTTTAGATAAAGAACAAATAGAAGAAATCTTAGAATCTGGTTCTAAAACTATTTTATTACACAAGGTAGATAACCAAATGGCTGATTATGCCATTATTCATAATACGCTTCAAAAAGATCCAACAAATTCTGAAAAAGAAGCAGTAGAACATATCTACAGACAATTGCGTAATGCAGAGCCGCCAGATTTTGATACGGCTAAAGGTATTATAGATAAATTATTCTTTTCTGAACAACGTTACAATTTAGGTGAAGTTGGTCGTTATAGAATGAATAAAAAGTTAAACTTGAATGAATCAATTGATCAAAAAGTTTTAACAAAATTAGATATTATTACTATTATCAAAAACTTGATAAAATTAGTAAATTCTAAAGCTGAAGTTGATGATATTGACCACTTATCTAACCGTCGTGTTCGAACTGTTGGTGAGCAGTTAGCTAGTCAATTTGGAGTAGGGTTATCTCGTATGGCTCGTACTATTCGTGAAAGAATGAATGTGCGTGATAATGAGGTGTTTACACCAATTGATTTGATAAACGCAAAAACTTTATCATCTGTTATTAATTCATTTTTTGGAACAAATCAGTTGTCTCAATTTATGGATCAAACAAATCCTTTAGCTGAGATTACTCATAAAAGGAGATTATCGGCATTAGGACCTGGAGGTTTATCTCGTGAAAGAGCTGGATTTGAGGTTCGTGATGTTCACTATACTCATTATGGACGTTTATGTCCAATTGAAACTCCTGAGGGACCAAATATTGGTTTGATTTCTTCATTGGCGGTTTTTGCAAAAGTTAATAATTTAGGATTTATTGAAACTCCTTATAGAGAGGTAGTTGAAGGAAATGTTAATATTACCGATGAACCTAGATATTTAAGTGCTGAAGAAGAAGAAGGAATGAAGTTTGCTCAATCGAATTTACCGTTAGATGATAGTGGGAAATTTGTAAATGACAAAGTAATTGTAAGGGAAGAAGCAGATTATCCTGTTGTTGAACCAACTCAAGTTAACTTCATGGATGTTGCGCCTAACCAAATTGCTTCTATTTCTGCATCTTTGATTCCATTCTTAGAGCATGATGATGCGAACCGTGCATTGATGGGGTCGAATATGATGCGTCAGGCTGTTCCATTATTAAGACCAGAATCTCCTATTGTAGGAACAGGTTTAGAGCTTAGAGTTGCTAAGGATTCACGTATTTTAATGAATGCTGAAGGAGCAGGAGTAGTAGAATACGTTGATGCAAATACAATTAGAATTAAGTATGATAGCACTGAAGAAGAGCGCATGGTTAGTTTTGATGTGGATAGTAAAACCTACAACTTAATAAAGTTTAGAAAAACCAATCAAGGTACATCGATTAACTTGAAGCCAATTGTTAAGAAAGGTGATAGAGTTGAAGAAGGTCAAGTTCTTTGTGAAGGATATGCTACTGAAAAAGGTGAATTAGCTTTAGGTAGAAATATGAAAGTTGCATTTATGCCTTGGAAAGGGTATAACTTTGAGGATGCAATTGTAATTTCTGAAAAAGTTGTAAAAGAAGATATTTTTACTTCAATTCATATCGATGAATATTCATTAGAGGTTAGAGATACTAAACTTGGTGCTGAAGAATTAACGAATGATATTCCAAACGTTTCGGAAGAAGCTACAAAAGATTTGGATGAAAACGGTATGATTCGTATTGGAGCAGAGGTAAAGCCTGGAGATATTTTAATTGGTAAAATTACTCCAAAAGGTGAATCTGACCCAACACCAGAAGAAAAATTATTAAGAGCAATATTTGGGGATAAAGCTGGAGATGTAAAAGATGCATCATTAAAAGCTTCTCCATCATTAAGAGGTGTTGTTATTGATAAAAAATTATTTGAAAGAGCAGTAAAAGACAAATCTAAAAGAGCAAAAGACAAAATTAGTATTGCGAATTTAGAAAGTAGTTTTACAGCACAATTTGAAGAATTACGTGCTGTATTAATTGATAAATTATTTACTTTAATTAGTGGTAAAACGTCGCAAGGTGTAATGAATGATCTTGGAGAGGAAATTCTTCAAAAAGGTAAAAAATTCACTTTGAAAATGTTAAACTCTGTTCCAGATTTTAATTATTTAACAAAAGGAGTTTGGACTACTGATGAGCATATTAATGGGCTTGTAGTTGAGTTAGTTCATAATTACAAAATTAAAGTTAACGATTTACAAGGAAGTTTACGTCGTGAGAAATTTACAATTTCTGTAGGAGATGAATTGCCAGCAGGAATTTTAAAATTAGCAAAAATTTATATTGCTAAAAAACGTAAATTAAAAGTTGGTGATAAAATGGCAGGGCGTCACGGTAACAAAGGTATTGTTGCTCGTATTGTTCGTCAGGAAGATATGCCATTCTTAGAGGACGGAACACCTGTTGATATTGTATTAAATCCACTTGGGGTACCTTCTCGTATGAACATTGGACAAATTTATGAAACAGTTCTAGGTTGGGCTGGTCAAAATCTTGGAAAAAAGTATGCTACGCCTATATTTGATGGGGCTACAATTGACCAGATTAACCAGATAACTGATGATGCAGGAGTACCTAGATTTGGACACACATATTTATATGATGGTGGGACAGGTCAGCGTTTTGATCAACCTGCAACGGTTGGAGTTATTTATATGATTAAATTAGGTCATATGATTGATGATAAAATGCACGCTCGTTCTATTGGACCATACTCATTAATTACACAACAACCTTTAGGTGGTAAAGCACAATTTGGAGGTCAACGTTTTGGAGAGATGGAAGTATGGGCGCTTGAAGCATATGGTGCATCAAGTACATTGAGAGAAATCTTAACAGTAAAATCGGATGATGTTCTTGGTAGAGCAAAAACATACGAAGCTATTGTTAAAGGTGATTCAATGCCGGAACCTGGATTACCAGAATCATTTAACGTATTAATGCATGAGCTAAGAGGTCTTGGCTTAGACGTTAGATTAGAGGAATAATAACAAAAAAAGACAGTTAGGTGGGTAATTTCCTCTTAACTGTCTATATATTTTTACATTTTTAAATTCGAATCCATCATTATTATGGCAATCAAAAGCGATAAATACACTGTAAAAAAATTTAATAAAATTTCTATCGGTTTATCTTCTCCAGAAGCAATTCTTGAGAAATCAAACGGTGAAGTTTTAAAACCAGAAACCATAAATTACCGAACTCACAAACCAGAAAGAGATGGATTATTTTGTGAACGTATTTTTGGTCCAATAAAAGATTATGAATGTGCTTGTGGTAAATACAAAAGAATTCGTTATAAAGGAATTGTTTGTGACCGATGTGGTGTAGAGGTTACCGAGAAAAAAGTACGTAGAGATAGAGTAGGACATATTAACTTAGTTGTACCAGTTGCTCATATTTGGTATTTTAAATCATTACCTAACAAAATGGGATACCTTTTAGGTTTACCATCTAAAAAGTTAGATATGATTATTTACTATGAAAGATATGTAGTAATTCAACCAGCTGGCGCTAAAAATGCTGCAGGAGAGCCATTGCAAAAAATGGATTTCTTAACGGAAGAAGAGTATTTAGATATTCTTGAAGGTTTCCCAGTTGAAAATCAATATTTAGATGATAATGATCCGGAAAAATTCATTGCTAAAATGGGTGCTTCTTGTTTAATTGATCTATTTAATCGTATTGATTTAGATGAATTATCATATGAACTTCGTCATAAAGCAAATACTGAAACATCTAAACAACGTAAAACTGAAGCGTTAAAAAGATTAAATGTTGTTGAGGCATTTAGAGATGCTAATAAAAATAGAGAAAATCGTCCTGAATGGATGATTATGAAAGTAATTCCTGTGACTCCACCAGAATTACGTCCATTAGTGCCTTTAGATGGTGGTAGATTTGCAACGTCTGATTTAAATGATTTATACCGTAGAGTAATTATCCGTAACAATCGTTTAAAAAGATTAGTTGAAATAAAAGCTCCTGAAGTTATTTTACGTAATGAAAAACGTATGTTACAAGAATCTGTAGATTCATTGTTTGATAACACACGTAAATCTTCAGCAGTAAAAACTGAATCTAACCGTCCATTAAAATCATTATCAGATTCATTAAAAGGTAAGCAAGGACGTTTCCGTCAAAACTTACTTGGTAAACGTGTTGATTATTCTGCACGTTCTGTAATTGTTGTTGGACCTGAGTTAAAATTATACGAATGTGGATTGCCAAAAGATATGGCAGCTGAATTATACAAACCTTTTGTAATTAGAAAATTAATTGAAAGAGGTATTGTAAAAACTGTAAAATCTGCAAAGAAAATTATAGATAAAAGAGAGCCAGTAGTATGGGATATATTAGAGAATGTTTTAAAAGGACATCCTGTAATGTTAAACCGTGCTCCTACACTTCACCGTTTAGGTATTCAAGCTTTTCAACCAAAATTAATTGAAGGGAAAGCAATTCAGTTACACCCATTAGTGTGTACTGCATTTAATGCCGATTTTGATGGTGACCAGATGGCTGTTCACTTACCATTAGGACCTGAAGCTATATTAGAGTGTCAGTTGTTAATGTTAGCGTCTCATAATATTTTAAATCCTGCAAACGGAGCTCCAATTACTGTACCTTCTCAGGATATGGTATTAGGTTTATATTATATGACAAAAGAGAGAAGATCAACTCCTGAAGTTCCTGTAAAAGGAGAAGGATTGACTTTTTATTCTCCAGAAGAAGTGACGATCGCATTTAACGAAAAAGCAGTTGATTTAAATGCTGTAATAAAAGTTAGAACAAAAGATTTTAATGCAGAAAGAGAATTAGTTTCTCAAATTATTGAAACTACAGTTGGTAGAGTATTATTTAATGAAGTAGTTCCTGAAAAAGCAGGATACGTGAACGAAGTATTAAATAAAAAATCGTTAAGAGATATTATTGGGGAAATTTTAAAATTAACCGATGTTCCTACAACAGGAAAATTCTTGGATGATATGAAAGATATGGGATACAAATTTGCATTCCAAGGAGGTTTATCATTCAGTTTAGGTGATATTATTATTCCACCAGAAAAACATACAATGATTGCTGAAGCTAATGCTCAAGTAGAAAATATTATGGTTAACTATAATATGGGTATGCTTACAAATAAAGAGCGTTACAATCAGGTAATTGACATTTGGGGTTCTACGAACAATCGTTTAACTGAACTTTCAATGAAACGTTTACGTGAAGACCAACAAGGGTTTAACTCTGTATTTATGATGTTAGATTCTGGAGCAAGGGGTTCTAAAGAACAGATTCGTCAGTTAACTGGTATGCGTGGATTAATGGCGAAGCCTAAAAAATCTACTGCAGGTGGTGGTGAAATTATTGAAAATCCGATTTTATCAAACTTTAAAGAAGGTTTATCAATTCTTGAGTACTTTATTTCAACTCACGGTGCACGTAAAGGTTTAGCGGATACGGCTTTGAAAACTGCCGATGCTGGATATTTAACTCGTCGTTTGGTTGATGTTTCTCAAGATGTTATTATTAATGAATTTGATTGTGGTACTTTAAGAGGTTTAAGTGTTGAAGCTCTTAAAAAGAATGATGAAATTGTTGAAAGCTTAAGCGAAAGAATTGAAGGACGTGTATCATTACATGATGTAATAGATCCAATTACAGAAGAGTTATTAATTTCTTCTGGACAGGAAATTTCTGGAGATATAGCTAAAGTTGTTGAAAACTCAGCAGTTGAAAGTGTTGAAGTAAGATCTGCATTAACTTGTGAATCTATAAAAGGTATTTGTTCAAAATGTTATGGACAAAGCTTATCAACTAAAAAAATGGTTCAAATTGGTGAAGCCGTTGGAGTTGTTGCTGCACAATCAATTGGAGAGCCTGGTACACAGTTAACGTTAAGAACGTTCCACGTTGGAGGGGTAGCAGGAAATATTTCTGAAGACAATAAATTAACGACTAAGTTTAATGGAATTGCTGCAATTGAAGATTTAAGAACAGTAGCAGGTAAAGATGCTGATGGAAATGTAATTGACATTGTAATTTCAAGAACATCTGAAGTTAAAATTATAGATGCAAAAACCGGATTAACTTTAAGTACCAATAATATTCCTTACGGATCAACAATTACAATTGCTGATGGTGCAAAAGTAAAAAGAGGTGATGTAATTTGTAAATGGGATCCATTTAATGGGGTAATTGTATCTGAATTTGCTGGTAAAATTGAATTTGAAAGCATTGAAAGAGGTATCAATTATCTTGTTGAAATTGATGAACAAACTGGTTTCCAAGAAAAAGTTATTATTGAATCTAAGAATAAAAAAACAATACCTACTTTATTATTGAAAGATAATAAAGACAATGTTATTAGATCATACAACTTACCAGTAGGAGCTCATTTAATTGTTGAAGATGGTGATAAAATTGAGTCTGGTAAAGTAATTGTTAAAATACCTCGTAAGTCTGGTAGATCTGGGGATATTACTGGAGGTTTACCTCGTGTAACTGAATTATTTGAAGCACGTAATCCTTCTAACCCAGCTGTTGTTTCTCAAATTGATGGTGTTGTTTCTTTTGGAAAAATTAAAAGAGGTAACCGTGAAATTATTGTAGAATCTAAATTAGGTGATATTAAAAAGTATTTAATTAAACTTTCAAACCAAATTTTAGTTCAAGAAAATGATTTCATTAAAGCAGGTATGCCTTTATCAGAAGGTGCTGTTACACCGAATGATATTTTAAATATTGAGGGACCAGGAAAAGTTCAAGCTTACTTAGTAAATGAAATTCAAGAAGTTTACCGTTTACAAGGGGTGAAAATTAATGATAAACATTTCGAAGTAGTTGTTCGTCAAATGATGCGTAAAGTTAGAATTATTGACTCAGGAGATACTTTATTCCTTGAAAATCAATTAGTTCATAAAAATGACTTTATTGAAGAAAATGATGAAATTTATGGAATGAAGGTTGTTGAAACTGCGGGTGATTCTAAAAACTTGAAAGAAGGTCAGATTGTGACTCCACGTCAATTAAGAGATGAAAATTCAGTTTTACGTAGAGAAGATAAAGTTTTAGTAGTAGCCAGAGATGCTAATCCAGCTACAGCAGAACAAATTTTACAGGGTATTACTCGTGCTTCTTTACAAACGAAATCATTTATTTCAGCTGCATCTTTCCAAGAAACAACTAAGGTATTAAACGAAGCTGCTGTAAGTGGTAAAGTTGATGACTTAGAAGGATTGAAAGAAAATGTAATTGTAGGTAAACGTATTCCTGCAGGTACTGGAATGAGAGCATATGATAATATTATTGTAGGTTCTAAGGAGGAAATGGATTCGAAGTTATAATATAGTTTTGTTATGAGTGATCAAAAAGCTAAAAACGACGGCCAAATAAATATTGAACTAGATGATAAAATCGCTGAAGGAATTTATTCTAATTTAGCTATTATCAATCATTCAGTTTCAGAGTTTATAGTTGATTTTATTAGTGTAATGCCTGGTCAGCCAAAAGCGAAGGTTAAATCAAGAATAATTTTAACTCCTCAACATGCAAAGCGATTAGCGAAAGCATTGGCAGACAATGTGCATCGTTTTGAGCAAAGTCATGGTGAAATTAAAGACTATGAACAACCGCCAATTCCAATGAATTTTGGACCTACGGGAGAAGCATAAAAAGTAAAAAAGCCGAACAAATTGTTCGGCTTTTTTTTGCTGTAATTGGGGATGCTAATTCAATTGTTATTTATAAATTTGCGCCTTATTAATAATGAATTTAAATAAATGAGAATTTCAATTAAAATTATGTTTGTTCTGTTGTTTGTAACAGTTTCAACAATTAATGCTCAAAATGATACCATTAAGCTTAAAGAGGTAATAGTTTCATCTAATAGAATATCATTACCAATTTCTGAAGACTCTAGAACTGTATCAGTTATTAGCTCAGATAAGATTGCAAATTCTCCTGCAACTAATTTGGCTGATTTACTACAAACAGTTGCTGGTGTAGATGTAAGAAGACGTGGTACAGATGGTATGCAATCGGATTTATACATACGTGGTGGTAACTTTGAGCAAACATTATTATTAATAGACGGTGTGAAGATGGATGATGCGCAAACTGGCCATCATACTATGAATGCAATTTTATCATTGGATAATATTGAGAGTATCGAAATTGTAAAAGGACCAGCAGCTCGAATTTACGGACAAAATGCTTTTGCTGGAGCAATTAATATTGTTACTAAAAAAATAACATCAGACGCTTTAAAAGTTAAATTAGGATATGGTTCTTATGCGAATAGAAAAGCATCTATAGGAATTCAGGAAAAATTTAATGATGATGCCTCTGTTTTAGTACATGTTGAAAAACAAAAATCTGATGGGTATAGACCAAATTCTGATTTTGATAATTCAGCCTTATTCTTAAAATCTCAACTAAAAAATTATACATTAATTTCTTCTTTTAATGAAAGAAAATTTGGTGCTGAAAATTTTTACACCTCTAATCCCAATTTTAAAGAATATGAAGAAACTCAAAATAGTTTGTTTGCTGTTGCCTCAAAATATGATTTTTCGAACTTAACTGTTAAACCTCGGGTTTATTGGAGAAGAAATCAGGATATGTTTTTGTTAAAAAGAGAAGATCCTTCTTTTTATAGAAATTTTCATATTTCAAATAAGATAGGTTTGGAAACAAACATGGTTTATTCATCAAGTATAGGTAAAACGGGTTTTGGTATTGATGTCTCAAAAGTTTATTTATCTAGTAATAATTTGGGAGACAGAGATAGAGTTGTTTTTAATTCATTTTTAGAACACCGTTTTGATAATTTAGACAAATTTGATGTTACATTTGGAGTAGCAGTAAGTTCTTTTTCAGATTTTAAAACTCAATTTTTACCAGGAATGGATATTGGTTACGATATTTCAAGTAATTTAAAAGTATTTGGAAATATTGGTTATACTTACAGAGTTCCTACTTATACTGATTTATATTACTCTGATCCAGGTAACCAGGGAAATCCTAATTTACAACCTGAATCAGCTATTTCAGAAGAAATAGGTATAAAATATCTTGCTGATGCATTTAACTTTACTTTTTCATTGTTCAATAGAAATTCTGATAACTTAATTGATTGGACTAGAAACAATACAACTGAAAAATGGCAAACTCAAAATTTTAGTTCTGTTGAAACAAAAGGATTTGAAACTTCAATTAATTACCGTTTTAAAGTTGGTAATTTTCTTCAAAATTTTGATGTAAATTATAATTTTATTGATGATAAAATTAATGATAGAGATGTTAATTTTACGCGTTATTCTTTAAATAGTTTAAAACATCAGTTTTCTGCAAGTATAGATACCAAATTTTTATCATTTTTAAAACAAAGTATTTCTTACAGATATGTAGAAAGAACAACAGGACAAAGTTATAATTTAGTGGATGCAAAAATTAGCGCTTCTTTAAATGATTTTGAAGTATCCTTAAATGCAAATAACATTTTTAACACCGATTATATTGAAGTTGGTATGGTTCCAATGCCAAAAGGAAATGTAATGTTTGGTGTAGCTTATAAAGTATACTAATTTACTTTTTAATTTAATTATAAAAAAGAGAGGCCAATAGCCTCTTTTTTTTTATGTTAAATAATTCTTTATTGCTTTAAATATTGCTAGTATTATTAAATTATACTAATTGTTCTTGTTGGGAAAAGTAATAGTAATACAAGTTCCTTTATTTATTTCACTTTCAATCTCAATGTTACCGTTGTGCAATTCAACAGCGTGCTTAACAATCGATAGGCCTAAACCTGTGCCTTGGATAGACTCAACGTTTTTACCTCTTTTAAAAGGCTCAAAAATTGTATTTAAAATTTCAGATTTCATTCCTAAACCAAAATCGGTTATTTTAAATGAACTAGTTTTTTGTGTAGATGTTACTTCAAATAAAATCTTATTGGCGTCGGGTGAATATTTTATAGCATTCGATAAAAGGTTTGTAAAAATTCTTCTACCTAAAGGAAGGTCAATAAATAAGTTAAGGTCATTGTTATAATTTATTAGATTTACCTTATGTGTGTTATTAAAGGAAGTTTCTAATTGATCAATTATAGGGTAGATAAAATTATTGAAATTTTGTAATGTTGGCGTACACTTTACTTCACCAGCTTCAATTTTACCGGCCATTAACACGTCTTCCATTAAAATTTTCATGTGGTTTACCTGGCTTTTAATTTTCTCAAGTCTTTTTAACTTCTTTTCATCATCTAATGTGTCCCAATATTTAGTAATGTATTCAGCAGATAGTAGAATTACAGAAAGAGGTGTTCTAAATTCATGAGAAGTAACCGATATAAGTGAGGATTTTAACTCATTTAAAGATTTTTCTTTATCTAAAGATTTATGAAGTTTTTCAGTAAGTTTTTTTTCTTTTTTATTTAATTCCTTAAGGGTTTTTTCACGATTTAGTAAGGATTCGTTTTTTTGCTCAATAGTTTTTAAATGAATAGTTGTTGTTGTCCGATAATTTGACATTAATAATATTAATACAAAAGTAAAAGAGCCTATTATAAACCCATCTAGTATCCATGTAGCTTTGGTGTTAATGAAAGTATTAACATCTATTGGAGGAGTTAAAATTCCATTTAAATAAAGAAAAGAATAAATAAAATAAATTATTAAAAGAGCTGAAAGCCATAAAAATGCAATTTTTTTCTCATGCACAATAGCTATAAAAATTGGAATAATAAATATATAATACTTAGCGGTTGCTAAAAATCCGATAGTACTTAAACCAATTATTAAAAAACCAAAAAGTACCATATTTATATAATATATTTTGGTAATTATACTTATTTTATTTCTTCCATAATACAATAAACAACCTAAGAAATTACAGATAATTTGATATTTAAATAATAGAGTTCTGTGAAATTGAAGATCTCTATAAAGGAGTAATAAAAAAGATATTATAGAAAGTAGTAATAATGTAACTATAAAAGTATCTATTAGTTTTGTTTGTATTTTATTTGTGAAATTTGAATTCATTACTCTTTATATAAATGGTAAGTCTATTAATTTTTAGGAACTGTTTTTTAACACTAAACAAATTTACGTTTACATCTATTAAATTATTTTATTTTTAGATAAATGGTATTTAATAATAGTTAATTGTCAATTTTCTTATGATAACTTGAAAAGTTGCTTTTTGGGGATTTTATATAATTTTTTATTTATTATCTTCCACAAAAAAATATTTATTTTTTATTTATAATTTTATTTATCATGGAAGCTAAGATTAAAACATATAAGGAGTTTTATGAATTCTATTTAAAGCAGCATAGTCATAAAACTTGTAGATTGCTCCATGTTATTGGTACCACAATAGTTTTTGCTTTAATTATAACAGCATTTTACCATAACAATTTTAAATTGTTGTGGTATGTACCAGTTTCAGGATATGGTTTTGCCTGGGTTGGTCATTTCTTTTTTGAAAAAAATAAACCAGCCACTTTTAAATATCCCTTATGGAGCTTAAAATCTGATTTTAAAATGTATTTTGATATTTTACAAGGAAAGATTTCTTTGGATTCATCGAAAGATTAGTTTTTCAACTTTCTATCCTTTTTCTAACTCAATAGATAATGTATTTTATTGAGGCTTATTTTCTATTTCTTTTTTTAAAACGAAGGATTTGAATTCAGTTAAAATTTTAATGAATTACAGGTTAAATTGTATGTCATTCGATTTTTTATAGATTCAGTGATCTTTTGCGAATTTAACAATCCAATATTTTATAATAAATTTAAGTTTAACGGACTTATTAATTGAATTTAGATGGTGCCTTACAGGTTAAATTCCCATATTAAATAAGGAATTATCACAAAAAATATACTGTTTTTATAAATTTTTAAATTAATTCATTAAAAACCTCTTTTGTCCTGTAAAAATTCATTTTTTTTGATTGAGCAAGCATTGATCAAATTTAGTATAAGATTTTTTAATAAAAAGTTTAATTAATGTGAATATGATTAATTTGGAGGATATTAGGTGTTAATAATTTAACATATATCTATTCATTTGTTAAAATATTAATAAATAATCAATAAAAAAGAGTGCGGGTAAGTTAAATAAAATGTAAATTTGCAGTGTAATTATGACCAATGAAAGGATTCATTTTACTAATAAATTACTTGCAGGTTTTATTGGTAATATGAAGTTTAAATTTGATTAATTATAAAGTTTTATCCAAATAGAATTGTAAAATTAAGCAACATTAAATTATAAGAGTAGACATAACATTATAAAATAGTTTGAATTAAAAAAGCGATAGGCATACCTATCGCTTTTTAGTTTTTATAATGTTGTTATCTTAATAGAACTCCTCAATATCAATTTGCAAGTTTTGTAAAAAATGAACAGTGTTTTTAATTTCAATACTTAAAATTTTATCATTCTCAATAAAAGGTACTTCACTTCTATAAAGTTGTAAGATAGATTCTAAAAAAGGTGAAGTTTTTAAAGGCAATCTAAAGTTTAAAGCTTGTGATGCATTTAACAATTCTATAGCTAAAATAGTTTCTATATTATTTACTATTTGGAATGTTTTTGTAGCTCCATTTGCACCCATACTTACATGGTCTTCCTGTCCATTACTTGAAACTATTGAATCTACAGATGATGGAGTTGCTAATTGTTTATTTTGACTAACAATACTTGCTGCTGTGTATTGAGGAATCATAAATCCACTATTTAAACCTGGGTTTTTTACTAAAAAAGGAGGTAGTCCTCGAGACCCAGATACTAGTTGAAACGTTCTTCTTTCAGAAATACTACCTAATTCTGCCATTGCAATTCCTAAAAAATCGAAAGCTAAGGCTAAAGGTTGTCCGTGAAAATTTCCACCAGAAATAATTTCATCTGCGTTAATAAAAATATTAGGATTGTCTGTAACAGAGTTTATTTCTGTTAAAAATACTTTTTTACAGTATTCCAAAGCATCTTTACTTGCCCCATGAACTTGTGGCATACATCTAAATGAATATGGATCTTGTACATGTTCTTTGTGCTGAGAAATAATTTCACTGTCTTCTAAAAAGTCATTAATGTGTTGAGCGGTTTTAATTTGTCCGTTATGAGGTCTAATAAAATGAATTAGTTCATTAAATGGTGATTTTCTCCCATCAAACGCTTCAAGAGAAAGAGTTCCAATTAAATCGGCAAAGTAGGATAGTTTGAAGCATTTTAGAATTAAATGTACTCCATAAGCACTCATAAATTGTGTGCCATTTAACAATGCTAATCCTTCTTTCGATTTTAATTCGATTTTTTCCCATCCAAATTTCTTTAATAATTCAGCACCCGAAATTCGTTCATCTTCATAATAAACTTCTCCTTCTCCAATTAATGGTAATGATAAATGTGCTAAAGGAGCTAAATCTCCCGAAGCACCTAATGATCCTTGAGTATAAACTATTGGGAAAATATTTTGATTGTAAAATTCTATTAGCCTTTGAACCGTTTTTAGCTGAACACCAGAATGTCCATAACTTAAGGATTGTATTTTTAGAAAAAGCATCAACTTTACTATTTCCTTTGGAACTTCACTGCCAGTCCCACAGGCGTGACTCATAACTAAGTTTTCTTGTAAAAGTTGCAAATTATTACTGCTAATTTTCACATTACATAAAGAGCCAAATCCTGTATTTATACCATAAATTGGCGTCTTTGTAGTCTTAATTTTTTCATCTAAAAAATTTCTACAATTTTCAATTTTCTCAATTGCTTCATTAGAAAGTTTTAATTGTTTTTCCGTAAGAATTAATTGATTTATAGTATCAAACGTTACTATTTTAGAGTCTATATAATGGGTGTTTTTCATGTCAAAAATTTATGATAATCAAAATTGAGTAAAGCATTTAATATATGCAAATTAATTGTTAAAGTAATACTTATTTATATTTATAAAGTATTATGTTTTATATTTGAACGATTAATAATAAAGAGAATCAAAACATGAAAAATATTTGGTTATTTATAGGCGCTATGGCTCTTATTTCTTGTAAAAAGGAATCCATTTCGGATTATTCTATTATTTCAGGTAAAATTTTAAATAATACAACTGGAGAATTAACATTTAATAGTGCAGATCGATCTTTAAAAAAAGTTATTAAGGTTAATGATGATGGTAGTTTTTCTGATACCGTTAGCGTTAAAAAAGACACCTACATTTTATATGATGGTGAGAATAGGACTAAACTATATGTTGAAAACGGAAATCATATTATTATAAATTATGATAAAAATAGTTATGATGAAACACTCGCGTTTTTAGGTGAGGGCTATGAAAATAGTAGCTATTTATTTGCGAAAGAAAAATTGACTCAAGAATTAGTTGGAGAAGGAACTGCTGTATATGAATTAAATGAAGATGAGTATAAAGCGAAGTTTAAAGAAGTTCAAACTTCATTAGAAGAATTATTGTTTAAATCAAAAGGAGTTTCAGCTGATTTTAATGAAAAAGAAAAGAGAAACCTAAATTATGGTTATTTAAATAAAGTTGATATTTACGAATTGTATCACGGTCATTATACAAAACAACCAGATTTTAAAATTTCTGAAGGTTTTTTAAATGATTTGGAAGGGTTAGTTTATGATAATGAAGAAGATTTTTTGTTTTCTTCAGATTACCAGGATCTTGTAACTACTTACTATACTCAACAAGCAGAAGAGATGGTTAAAAAAGATTCAATTGCTGGTGATATAGCTTATTTAAAAGTTGTAAATACAGCTAAAAAACCATCTATAAAAAATAGTTTACTATATGAAAATGCGAAATATGGAATAACTTATACTGAGGATTTAGAAGGTTTTTATAATTTATTTATGAGTGCTTCAAGTAATGAAAATCAAAAAAAGGAAATTACAGAAAGTTACACTAAATTAAAAACAGTTTCCAAAGGTCAAGTTTCTCCGAAATTTGTAGGTTATGAAAACTTTAAAGGAGGCACGACATCATTGGATGATTTAAAAGGAAAATATGTTTATGTTGATGTTTGGGCTACTTGGTGTGGACCTTGTAAAGCTGAAATACCTTCCTTAAAAGAAGTTGAGAAAAAATATCATAATAAAAATATATCTTTTGTAAGTATTTCTGTGGACAAAGCTTCTGATCATGAAAAATGGAGAAATATGGTAGAGGAAAAGGAATTAAGCGGTATTCAATTATTTGCTGATAAAGATTGGAGTTCTGATTTTGTTGAAGGGTATTTAATTAAAGGAATCCCTCGTTTTATTTTAATTGATCCAAATGGAAACATAGTAAATTATAATGCTCCAAGACCATCAGAAGAAAAATTGATACGTTTATTTAATGAATTAAAAATTTAATATTAAAAATAGAAATTAAAAGAATGAAAAAAATAATATTGGTTATTGCGATACTATTAGTAGTATCTTGTAAAAATGAAGTAACAGAGTATACTTCCATAAAAGGTAAATTAAAAGCAACAGGAGTTGAAAAACTTATTGTTCAAGGGCGAAATTTTTCTAAGGAAATTTTAGTAAATGAAGATGGTTCGTTTTCTGATACATTAAAAGTAACAGCTGGTGTATACGCAATTGCTAATGGTAACGATAGAATTACTATTTTTTTAAAAAATGGCTTTGATTTAAAATTAGATTTTAAAGGTGAGAAGATGGCCGATGGTATTTCTTTTGAAGGAAATGGGGCTGAAACTAATAACTTTATGGATAATAAGCGTTCATTTTATTTGAGTGAATTTGCAAATCCAAAATCATATTTTAAATTAGATAAAGAAGCTTTTGAGAATAAAATGTTGGAAGCAAAAAATTTGTTAAAAGGTTATAAGGAAGAAGCAAAAGATTTGGATTCTCTTATTATTCAAATGGATACCAGAAATGATGAAATGTTTTTTGGATATATAGAATCTAACTATGAAAAAATGCATAAAGATATTATTCGTTTTGCAAAAGGGAATGCATCTCCAACCTTTAATGATTATGAAAATGCTGCGGGAGGGAAAACTTCCTTAACAGACTTAAAAGGTTCATATGTTTATATTGATGTTTGGGCTACTTGGTGCGCACCTTGTAAAGCTGAAATTCCTTATTTAAAGTCTTTGGAAAATGAATATCACGGAAAAAACATCAAATTTGTTAGTATTTCTGTTGATAAACCTGGAGCACATGATGCTTGGGAAAAAATGGTTAAGGAAAAAGAACTAAGTGGAATTCAGTTATTTGCTGATAATAATTTTGAGTCTGAGTTTATTTTGAACTATGGAATTACAGCGATTCCAAGATTTATTTTATTAGATCCTAATGGAAATATTGTTGATTCTGATGCAGACAGACCTTCAAATCCAAAATTAAAGGAATTATTTAATGAGTTAGGAATTTAATATTATTTAATATACATAAAAAAAGTGCCTTTTTTAAGGCACTTTTTTTATGTATTAATGTTATTGTCGCTATCGTCAATTTCATCTTCATTTTCAATATCTTGAAGTTCTTCTTCAATGAACAAATCTAAAATAGCATTAGACAAATAGGTTAAAATTGTTGAGGATGTAAAAGTCTCATAACCTGTTTCTTTAATTGCAATGTCTGCTGTTTTACCGTGTAAATAAACCCCTAAAATTGATGCGTTTCTAGGTTCATAACCTTGGGCAATTAATCCAGTAATTATCCCAGTTAACACGTCACCACTACCTGCTGTAGCTAAAGCAGGATTCCCAGTTGAATTAAAAAATATAGAATCTCCATCAATTACAACTGTGTGAGCTCCTTTTAAAACGAGTATTAATGAATGTTTCTTTGAAAAATGGACTGCCTTTTTTAGTTTATCATAATCGTTTTCCCAAGTTCCAATAAGCCGCTCTAATTCCTTTTGATGAGGAGTTAAAACTGTTTGTTTTGGAAGATAATTTATTAGTGTTTGATTTTGAGACACTAAATTTATTCCGTCTGCATCAATAACCAAAGGAAGCTTATTTTCTTTTAAAAATTTTTCAAAACCTATAGCAGTTTTTTCTTTAACTCCCATTCCAGGCCCTATTCCAATTACAGTTGGTTTCGTTTTAAAATTAAAATAAGTTAAAGCATCGCTATCATCTACTTCAACCATAACTTCAGGTATGGAAATTTGAAGGATATTGTATCCGCATTTTGGAGTGTATGCAGTTACTAAACCACTACCTATTTTTAAAGCAGCTGAAGCAGATAAAGTTACTGCTCCAATTTTGCCAAAACTTCCGCCAATTATCAATGAATGACCAAATGTTCCTTTGTGCGACCATTTGTTTCTTGGTTTATATATTGGGATAATATCTTTCTTTGTAATATAATATGTTTTGGATTTTAACTGTTCAATAAAATCTTCGTCTAAACCAATATCAATAACTTCCCAAGTATTGATGAAATCTTTATTTTCCGGTAGGAGGAAGGCTAATTTTGGTGTTTGAAATGTAAGCGTATGTCCTGCTTTTAAAACACTTTGTGCATGGGAAACAGATTTGTCACTAAACAATCCAGAAGGGAAATCTATGGCAAGTGTAAATACTTTTGTATTATTTATATATTGAATTAATTTCTTAGTAAATCCTTCAGGCTTTCTTGTTAATCCATTTCCAAAAATGGCATCTATAACAATATCTTCGAAAGCTATCTCAGGGAAATCATTTTCTCCATTTATTATAGTTGGCCAGGTAGCAATTTCTTTTAAGATACTGTAGTTTTCTAAAAAAGCATCCGTTCTTTTATCACTAAAATTTACAATATAGCAGTTAACATTATATCCGTGTTGGTGCAAGTGACGTGCAATTACCAATCCATCTCCACCATTATTTCCTATTCCACAAAAAACATGAATTGGAATATTCTGCCCTTGTAATCTTTGATGCAGCCATTGAAAGCATTGCGTCGCTGCACGTTCCATTAAATCAATAGATGAGATGTTATTTTTTAGAATAGTAGCTTTATCAGCTGCAGCAATTTGTTTTGATGAAAGTATGTACATAGCAATAAAATTAATAAAAAAAACCTCTCGATTTCGAGAGGTTTTGATAATTTTTAATCTTTATATTCACCCATATTGGTGTATTTTTCCATTCGCCTTTTTACAAGTTCTTTTGGGCTTAAATCTTTTAATTGATCGAAAGCTTCAAGAATCGTTTTTTGAACTTCTTTAAAAGCTGTTTCACGGTCATAATGTGCACCACCTAGAGGTTCTTTTATAATTCCATCAATTAATTTTTGTTTTTTCATGTCCGAAGCAGTTAGTTTTAAGGCTTCTGCTGCTGCTTCTTTGTGTTCCCAACTTCTCCATAAAATTGAAGAGCAAGATTCTGGAGAAATAACGGAGTACCAAGTATTTTCCATCATATATACTAAATCTCCAACTCCAATTCCTACTGCTCCTCCTGAAGCTCCTTCACCAATTACTATGGTAATAATAGGAGTTTTAAGACGAGTCATTTCTAAAATATTACGAGCAATAGCTTCTCCTTGTCCACGTTCCTCAGCTTCTAAACCAGGATATGCACCAGGAGTATCTAATAAAGTAACAACTGGAATCCCAAATTTTTCGGCCATTTTCATTAAGCGTAACGCTTTTCTGTAACCTTCAGGATTTGCCATACCAAAGTTTCTGTACTGGCGTGTTTTTGTGTTGTAACCTTTTTGCTGACCAATAAACATAAAAGACTGGTCACCAATTTTACCTAAACCACCAATCATTGCTTTATCATCTTTCACAGTTCTGTCTCCATGTAATTCCATAAAGGTGTTTCCAGTGAAGGCTTTAATGTGATCTAGCGTGTATGGTCTGTTTGGGTGACGAGACAATTGAACTCTTTGCCAAGCAGTTAAATTCTTATAAATATCTTTTTTTGTTTTTATCAATTTTTTTTCAATGTTTTTGCAACTTTCAGTTACATCAACATCACTTTCTTTACCAATTAGTTCGCACTTATCTAATTGTTCTTCTAATTCTTTAATTGGTAATTCAAAATCTAAATATTCCATATTTTTTAATTTTGGATGTAGCTACAAATATACTAACTTATCAAATTTTAATGATAAGTTATGTGTTTTTTTTATTTTTTATAATTCCGTTAACAATCACTGTAATTAGTATAATGGATGCTCCTATATAAAATTGAGGACTCATTTTTTCTTTTTCACCAAAAACCAAAACAGCTAAAATTATTCCATATACAGGTTCTAAATTAATGGTTAGCATAACAGTATAAGGTGAAAGATATTTCATCAGTTTTACTGATACTATAAATGCATAAGCAGTACAAATACTACTTAATATTATTAAATACACAATATCTGAATACGTTAAAGAGAAATCAGAAATATTAAAACCAGTTGTAAAAAATACAAATACAGTTATAAAACCAACTCCAAATAAAAGTTGATAAAAAGAAATTATATCAGCTTCATGATGTTTTATATATAAACCATTTAAAACAGAAAAAAGAGCTGATAAAAAAGCAGCAATTAGTGCATAGATAATACCCAATGTATAATCACTCTCAACATTAAATATTAAGTAGAGCCCAGATATTACAATTAAACCAAAAAATAATTCTAGAAAGTCGAGCTTTCTTTTAAAAAAAATAGGTTCAAGAAGAGAAGCGAATAAAGCTCCGGTACTCATTGAAACTAATGCCACAGATACGTTCGCAACTTTTATGGCAGAGAAAAATGCAATCCAATGAACAGCAATGATAACACCGCCTATAAAAAACTTTAAAAGTGCTTTTGGTGTTAATTTTAATGGTTTTTTCTTTATTAAAAAATAAATTAGAATTATAATAACAGCAAAAAACATTCTATACCAAACAAGAGGTATTGCTTCAATACTAATTAAAGCCCCAAGAATTGCGGTAAATCCCCAGATAAATACTATTAAATGGAGGTGTAGGTAATTTTTTAAATTAGTTTTTGGCATTTTTCAAATATAGGTAAAAAGCTAGCAAGCCAAAAACAACATTTGGAAGCCAAACTACAACAAAAGAATTTGTTTCGGCTCCAGCACCTAAAACTTCTGCAATTTTTAAGAAAAACACATAAATAAACATAAGTGTAATACCTATTGCAAGATTAATTCCCATTCCTCCTCGTCGTTTTCTTGCAGATAGAGAAACGGCTAAAAATGTAAGAATATATGAAGAAATAGGTAAGCTTGTTCTTTTATGAAATTCAACTAAGTAGGTGTTTAAATTGCTTACTCCTCTTTCTTTAGATTGATTAATAAATTTATGTAATTTGACAGAATTCATTTCTTTAGCTAAATAATCAATATTTACTAAATCAGATGGAAAAAAATTGAAGACCGTATCTAATTTAGAACCTGAACTAATAATATCTCGATCATCTAAAATAGTTCTTTTTTTAAAATTTGTTAATCTATAAGTGCTATCTTTTTTAATCCATCTTATATTATCTGAAGATAATTTATATTTTAATTGAATACCATTATACTCTTCATAAGAGAAAGAGTAACCAATGTTATTATCTACCGTATAACTTCTTAAAAAAATATATTCATTTGGACTTAATTGTAAGTTTATATTGGTTAAAAAGTTAGTGTTTAACTGTTTTTTAGTTAAATATTTTCGGTTAAACTCATTAAAAATTTTATTACTGCTTGGTACAACAAAATGGTTCATAGCCAACGCCAATGTTGTTACTATTGTAGCTCCAATAAAGTAAGGTTTTAAAAATCGGGTAAATGATATTTTGGCAGAATGAATCGCAATAACTTCTGTGTTGTTTGATATTTTAGAAGTAAAAAAGATAACAGCAATAAATAATGCCAAAGGCATAAAGGTATTACCATAAATTATGACAAAATTTAGGTAATAATCTTTTAATATTTCATTAACTGTTAAATCTGAATGACGTAAAAATCGGTCTACTTTTTCAGATACATCAATTGCGATTGCAATAGGTATTAACAATGTCAATATTAAAACAAATGAGCTTAAATATTTTTTTAATATGTATTTATCTAATATTCTCAAGCCAATGAATTGATTAAATTTTAAGATTTTATATAACTTATAATCTTTGATCCATTTGTTTTACCATTCTATTTTTCCATTCGGTAAAATCACCGGCTAATATATGCTTTCTTGCCTCACGAACCAACCATAAATAAAAACCTAAATTATGAATGGATGCTATTTGTTTTCCTAACAACTCTTTTGCGATAAATAAATGACGTAAATAAGCTTTTGAATACATAGTATCAACAAAAGTGGTCCCCATTTCATCAATAGCTGAAAAATCATTTTCCCACTTCTTATTTTTAATATTTATGGTTCCATATGCCGTAAAAAGCATTCCGTTACGAGCATTTCTTGTTGGCATTACACAATCGAACATATCAATTCCTAATGCTATATTTTCTAAAATATTAATTGGGGTACCCACTCCCATTAAGTATCTAGGTTTATCTTCTGGTAAAATAGCTGTAACAACTTCAGTCATTGCGTACATTTCATCAGCTGGTTCACCAACTGATAATCCTCCAATTGCATTTCCTTCTGCACCAACAGAAGCGATAAATTCTGCCGATTGTTTTCTTAAATCTTTATAGGTACTTCCCTGTACAATTGGGAAAAAAGCTTGAGAATAGTCGTATTTAAAAGGCGTTTTTTCTAAATGAGTAATGCAACGATTTAACCACCTATGCGTCATGTGCATTGACCTTTTCGCGTAATTATAATCACAAGGGTAAGGTGTACATTCATCAAAAGCCATAATTATGTCGGCTCCAATAGAACGTTGAATTTCCATCACATTTTCAGGAGTAAACGTGTGATACGATCCATCAATATGACTTTTAAACTTAACACCTTCCTCTTTAATTTTTCTTCTTTCAGAAAGTGAATATACCTGATATCCTCCACTATCTGTTAAAATATTTCGATCCCAATTCATAAATTTATGCAAGCCACCAGCTTGTTCTAAAATTTTCGTTTGAGGCCGTAAATATAAATGATAAGTGTTCCCCAATATTATATCAGGATTTATTTCATTTTTAAGTTCTGATTGATGAACACCTTTAACAGTACCAACAGTTCCCACTGGCATAAAAATTGGTGTTTCAATAGTTCCGTGATCGGTAGTAATTACCCCAGCTCTAGCCTTGCTTTGAGCGTCAGTTGTTTTTAATTCAAATTGCATAGTTGGCAAAGATACTGAATAGGTTTTGTTTGAAAAACATTTATAATAAAAGGTTCACTATTAATTTTATCATTTAGAAAATCAAAGAAATATTCATTAAAAAACCCCATCCGTTTAACGATACATAAGTGTTATTGAACTATGTTTAATTTTTTTCTATCGATTTATGATTTATAAATTTATTTAATTGTCGAATTTTACTTAGCCTAAAGATTGGTTTAAAAGATACGTAAAATGAATAAATTAACAATTCTTCTTATTGAGGATGATATGATAGAAGTGATGAAATTTAATAGAACAATTTCAAAACTTGAATATCCACATAAAATTATTGAAGCTAAGAACGGAGAAGAGGCTTTAAGTATTTTATTTAAAAAAGATCGGTTACCCGATATTATTTTGTTAGATTTAAACATGCCTAAGTTAAATGGTATAGAATTTCTAAGTATCCTAAAAAATGATGAACAACTTAGATACATTCCTACAATAATATTAACAACCTCTAATAATCGTAAAGATGTATTAGAATGTTATAAAATAGGTGTTGCAGGATATGTTATTAAACCGTTGAAATTCAACGATTATGTTGATTTAATTAAAAGAACTTTGGATTACTGGAGCTTTAATGAACTAATAAAAGGATAAAAAATGAAAGGTATTGTATTTACAGAATTTCTTGAAATGGTAGAAGAAGAGTTTGGATTAGAAACTGTTGATTTTATCATTTATAAATCGGAGTTAAAATCAAAAGGAATTTATACGTCTATAGGGACATATGATTTTAATGAAATGTTAAGTCTAATTTCCAACTTGAGCGAAAAGGTAAATGTACCTGTACAGGATTTAATTTATGCTTATGGTTTGTACTTTTTTAAAGTATTACATAGTCATCATCCAGATATTATAAAATATTACAAAACGCCAATTGATTTATTGGAATCTGTTGAAAATCACATACATGTTGAGGTGCGAAAATTGTATCCAGGAGCAGAATTACCAACATTTAAAATTGAACGAAAAGATGAAAGTAATATTGAAATGATTTATTATTCTGATAGAGGCTTGTATATGTTTGCTAAGGGATTGATAGAGAAAACGTTTGAACATTATGGAACGGATTTTAGTCTTAAGTATGAATTAATGAAGGAAGATGGTACTGAGGTTCGATTTTTAATAACCGAATCAAATGGAGGAAAATAATAAAATAGAAATATTAGAAAGAGCACTTCAAAGACAAAAGGAGGCGAGAAAAGCAGCTGAAAGTATTCTAGAGGAAAAATCTAGAGAACTGTATCTTGTTTACCAAGAGTTAAAATTAACAAATGTTCAGCTCGAAGATTTATTAAGTGAAAAAACATCTGAATTAGAAGGTGTTTTTTTAAATATCATTGATGCTTATGTAGTAATGGATCTTTATGGTAATGTGTTAAAGATGAACGAAGCAGCCATTAAGATGCTTGGCTTTGATTTGAATATTGAACCAATTAACTTAACAAATTTGGTGAAGCCAGAATATGTTGAATATACTGCCAATGTATTTAAAGAACTGTATAATAAAGGGTCTTACAACAAATATCAAGCTGTTATTTTAACTAAAAAAAATGAAGAGAAACTGGTTCAAATAAATTCAAGTATTATTTATAATAAGGCAGGTAAGCCAATTGCAGCTCAAGGGATTTTAAGAGATATTACTCAAGAAAATGCAAATATAGAGTTAATGGAAGAGCAAAAGAAACAGTTAAATATTATTGTTGATAATTCTCCAATTGGAATTTCTTTGTATAAAGTTGGAGAGAAAGGATTGTTAACTGTTAACAAAAAGTTGTGTGAAATGCTGGGTTATTCTGCTGAGGAATTTTCGAATATGCAAGTTCAAGATCTTACTCATCCCGATGATGTTGAAATATCTAAATCCAACCGTAATAAGTTAATGAATGAAGAGTTGGAGACCTTTACAATTGAAAAGCGTTATATAAGAAAGGATGGTAAAATTGTTTGGGCAAAAACATCTGTAACCGCTGTAAAGGATATAACTGACAATATAAAATTTCAAGTAGGTCTATTTGAGGATATCACCAAAGAAAAAGAAGCTAAAATAAAACTAAAAGAATCTGAAAATAGATTATCAACTTTAATAGGAAACTTGCAAACGGGAATATTACTAGAGGATGAATTTGAAAATATTCAAGTTGTAAACAAAAAGTTTCGCGAAATTTTCAACGTAAATAACGATACTTGTTTATTGGATGGAAAAAACATTTCCCATTTTCATAATTTCCTAAACGATTTTTTGAGGAATTCCGAGGAATTTGAATTAACTAATAGTGCTTTAGTAGGAGATTATGATAGTGTTGAAAATCAGGAATTAGAAATGTTAGATGGAAGGGTAATTGAAAGAAATGGTATTCCTATTATTCAAGATGGACTATATAAAGGGTATTTATGGAGTTTTTATGATATTACATTAAACAAAAGATACAAGGAAAGTTTAGAAGCTCAAAAAGAAAAATACAGCAACATTATCACCAATATGAATTTAGGTTTAATTGAAGTAAATACAGCTGATAAAATTTTATTCGCAAATCAAATGTTTTGTGAAATAAGTGGTTATACAATAGACGAACTCATAGGGCAAAATGCGGCAGATTTAATGTTGCAGCAAGAAAGTAGAGAATCATTTAAAGCACATAAATCAAAAAGGTTTGATGGAATTTCCGATTCTTATGAGGTAAAAGCAAGAACTAAAAGTGGAGAAATTAGAGACTGGCTTATAAGTGGTGCTCCAAATTATCATAACGGAAAAATTATTGGTTCAATTGGAATTCATTTGGATATAACAGACCAAAAAAATCTTGAAAAACAAAAAGAACATTTACTTGAAAATTTAGAACGCCAAAATGAGCAACTCAATGAATATGCTCATATGGTTTCTCATGATTTAAAATCTCCTTTAAGAAGCATTTCAGCCTTATTAAGTTGGACGAAAGAGGATTTTAGGGATAAACTGGGAGAAGAGAGCTTATTTAATTTAAATCTAATGGATGAAAAGGTTGAAAAAATGGATACCTTAATTACTGACATTTTAAATTATTCTAGTATTTCAGAAGAAACTATTATTAATAAAAATGTAGATTTAAATCAAGTTATAAATAATTTATTAGGTTCTATTTTTATTCCTGCACATATTGAAATTAAAATACTTCAAAAATTACCAAACTTAAATGCCGATCCAACAAGGCTGCAACAATTATTTCAAAACCTAATTGGTAATGCTGTAATATATATAGATAAAGAGAAAGGTCTTGTTGAAATTGATTATACTGAAAATGATGATTATTTTATTTTTTCAATAAAAGATAATGGGCCTGGAATTGCTCCAGAATATCATGAAAAAATATTTAAAATGTTTAATTCATTAGGTAGCAACAAACATTCTTCAGGAATTGGGTTAAGTATAGTTAGAAAAGTAATTGAATTATACAAAGGTAAAATTTGGTTAGAAAGTGAAGTGGGAGTTGGGACAACCTTCTTTTTTAGTATTAAAAAATTATAAAATGAAATTCGTACAGGCAAAAAAAATAGAAAATAAAAAGTGGGAGTATTTAACTGATAATTTTAGTTTAAATAATCCATTAGTACTTGTATTTGCGAGTAGAGATTTATTAGAAAATAAGAGTGTTATTGAGGATATTAGAAACGAATTTCCTTATGAACATCTAGTTTTTGGATCTACTTCAGGTGAAATTGTTGGAGAAAGTGTGTATGATAATTCAATTATAATAACAGCAATAGAGTTCGAAAAAAGCACTTTTGAAATAAAAACAGCGAGTATTTTTGATTTTGAAAAAAATGCAAGATTACTTGGAGATTCGTTAATAAAAGAGTTATCACCTCAAAATTTAAAACACGTTTTTGTTTTATCTGAAGGGAGCTTTGTAAATGGTAGTGCTTTAATTGATGGGATTGAATCTAATTTAAAAAATAATATTTCAATTACAGGTGGTATGTGTGGTGATGGAGCAAGATTTGAAAAAACTGTTGCATCATATAAAGAAAACCCTAAGGAAGGAGAGGTAATTGTTATTGGTTTTTATGGAGATTCATTAGAAATTTCATTTGCAAGTGTTGGTGGTTGGCATCCATTTGGTCCGGAACGTTTGATTACAAAATCGGAAGGGAATATTTTGTTCGAAATAGATGATTTACCGGCTTTAGATTTGTACTCTAAATACCTTGGAGATAAAGCATCTGAGTTACCTCAGTCGTCTTTATTATTCCCTTTAAATGTTACACCAAAGGATAAAAAAAATCCTGTTGTTAGAACTATTTTAAATATTAATAAAGAGAACAACTCTATGATATTAGCTGGAGATGTTCCGGAGGGTTCTAAGGTTCAATTAATGATGTCATCGGTTGATAGTATTGCAAATGGGGCGTTTGAAGCTGCAAAACTAGCAATGGAAAATAGAACTAATAAACCTCAGTTAGCTTTATTGGTTAGTTGCATTGGTAGAAAAATTGTGATGGACCAAAGAGTAGAGGAAGAAATAGAAGGTGTAAGAGAAGTTATAGGAAGTGAAACTATAACAACCGGATTTTATTCTTACGGAGAAATGGCGCCTTGCCATGGAGGTCAGGAATGTGACTTGCATAATCAAACAATGACTTTAACTTTAATTAGCGAATAGTGAATAAATTACTCTTAAGACAGCTTAAAAAGCACTTTCCAGAGGACCTTTCGGAAGATGAGAGGTTTTATGATTTCATCAATGCTATTGATAAGTCTTATGGTAATTATGAAGATCAATTAAAAGTTTCTCAAAGAGCAGCTAAAATTAGTTCCGACGAGCTTTTTGAAGCTAATTCAAAACTTCGTGAGGATGCGAAAAATCAAAAGAAAATAATTAAAAGTCTTAATTATGTGGTTAGAGTGTTAAAGCTAAAACCTTTTGATAATGAAGACGAAATGTCAAAAACTGTTGATTTAACTAATTTTATAGAAGAACAATCTAAGGAAATTTTAAGAGTAAATAGGCAGAGAGAAGATTTACTGAAAAATTTAGCATTTAAAAACGAAGAGTTAAATAATTATGCACATATTGTTTCACATGATTTAAAATCTCCTTTGCGCAGTATAGATTCATTAATCAACTGGGTTTTAGAAGATAATAATAATGGTCTTAATAAAGAAAGCAAAATACATTTAGATTTAATATTGAAAAATGTTGAAAAAATGGATGCTTTAATTAGTGGAATACTTCATTATTCTACTATTGATAAAGCAGAGTTGGATAGTTATGAAGTAGATACCCATTATTTAGTTTCAGAACTTCGTGAGATTTTATTTGTGCCGAAAAATGTAAAATTGAGCATTAAAAAGAACCTTCCAATTATACTTGGTGATAAATTTAGACTTCAGCAATTATTTCAAAATTTAATTCAAAATGCAATTAAAAGTATTAATGAAAAAGAAGAGGGATTTGTTGAGGTAGGTGTAGAAGATAGACATAATGATTGGGAGTTTTATGTAAAAGATAATGGAGAAGGAATTTCTGAACAATATTTCAAAAAAATATTTAAAATATTTGAAAAAATAAATGATAATCAAAATACAGCAGGTATTGGTTTGGCTATTGTAAAAAGAATTGTAGATTTTTATGGTGGTAAAATATGGTTGGAAAGCCAAGTTTCAGTGGGTACCACGTTTTATTTCACAATTCCAAAAGTTTTAATATGAAAGAACAACCTAATTTATTATATCTAAAAGAAATTTCAGGAGGTGATTTAGCATTTGAAAATCAAATGCTTGAAATAGTTAAGAAAGAACTCCCGGAAGAAATAAAAAGTTATGAAAATTCATTAAAAGAAAATAATTTTAAATTAACAGCCGAAATTGTACATAAACTTAAACATAAAATTAGTATTTTAGGACTCGAAAAGAGTTATCAAATTGCAATTGATTTTGAAGAAAATTTAAAAAAAAGTAATTTGAGTCTTCAAATAGAGTTTGAAGAAATATTAGATTCTATGATTAATTTTATTAAAAATGTATAAATAATTGCTGTATGAAAAGTATTATTATTGATGATGAGCAAATGGCTAGGGCTATTGTAAATCAACTAATTTCTATGAATAATCAGGTAGAATTAATTGATAGTTTTCCTAGTGCCATTGAAGCAATAAAATACTTAAATCAAAATAGTGTTGATCTTATTTTTCTAGATATTCATATGCCTGCATTTTCTGGTTTTGATTTATTACAAACCTTAAAGAATCCACCTAAGGTTATACTAACAACTTCAGATAAAAATTTTGCAATAGAGGCCTTCGAATACGATTGTATTGTAGATTATTTGGTAAAACCAATTACTCAGGAAAGGTTTAATAAAGCTATACAAAAGGCAACTAACTTTTCTAAATTACCAAAAGAAAATGCGAAATCGCAAGAGGTAGAAGTAGTAAAAGAACTTTATGTTAATATTGATAGACGATTAATAAAATTGAACTTTGAAACTATTAATGTTGTAGAGGCTAAAGGTGATTATATTTTAATTAAAACTGAAACAAAAAATTATACTGTGCATTCTACAATGAAAAAAATTCAGGAAAAACTTCCAGAAGATTTATTTTTAAAAGTGCATAGATCCTTTATTATTAATACGAAAAAAATTATTGATATTGAAGATAATAGTGTATTGATAGGGAACAATGTAATTCCTGTAAGTCGCTCCAATAGACCTGAGCTTATGCAGCGTCTAAACTTATTGTAAACTCATTCGTCCTTATAATTTTTCTTTTTAACGACTGTTTGTATTTATTAAACGATTTTTTTTTTTTAGAATAAAACCTTTCAGTAAATTTACTTAAGAAATATATTGTAATATGAATAATAAGAACTTTTTAGTTTGTTTTTTTGTTGTGCTATTTGTTTTTCAAGTTGGATTTTCACAAAATCCAAGTACTGTTAAGCAAACCAGTAATGCCTGGACTCCAATAATGAAGGGTGATAGATTTGATCCAAATGATGATCAACAGTCAAATGCTGATCAAGATTTTGTTGGAAATGCAAATTATGCATTGGTAGAATCGAAGCACGAGACTACGACTTTTAGTGATGGCATCACTGATGATGTTTATTATTTTAGGGTTAGAATGGCAGAAATGAATCCATTAACATCCTTTTATTTAGGAATTGATGTTTCTGGGGATTTGATTGCCGATGTTTTTGTTGAAGCAAATTGGAAAAGCCAAACTCCATATGTGTCTTTTCACCAAAGAGATTATACTAAAACAGGACTTTCACCATCTCAAACAGCTTGGTTAAATGGTACAAAAAATGCTGAACTACAATTAACAAATAGAAATGCTGGTATCTTTAATTATGCGGCGGGAACTGATATTGATGGAGCAGGCCCGGATTCCTGGTTAGAATTTGGTTTTACAGAAGAAAGTTTTAAAGCATATGTTTTAAATACGTTTGGTATTGCAATAAATGGTGATTCTGCAATTGCATTATATGGATTTACATCAACAAGTCAAACATCAAATGGTGATATTGGAGGTATTAATGATAAGGAACCTGGAGTTTTAGATAAAACCTGGGCAGAATTAGGGATTATTATTAACGGGACTTTAAATAATATTACATCTGGTGAAATTTTAGCACCAACAATAAATCAATTAACTACAGAAGATGCTTCTCCAACACTGACAGGTACTTGGGGAGGAGAAATGTTAGGAGATGATAGTTTAACGGTTACAGTTAACGGATATACATATGGTGTAGAAAATGGCTTACTTATAGATAATACATCATGGAGTTTAACAATTTTGGCTCCAGAATTTACAGAAGGAAGTTATGAAGTTGTTGCAACAACAACTAGGTTATCTAATGGTCAAACAAAATCTGATACAACAACATTAGAGGTGGTTATTTTGGCGCCAACTTTAGAACCAACCACAGTTACATCGGCAAATGATGGAGGATTAGAGAGTAATGGTGATTTGGCAAACCTTATTGCGAAAAGAAATTTTAAAAGAATAAAAAGCAATAATCAGTTAAATAAGAAACAAAAACAATCCAAATTCTCAAAGAATGCGACTTATGGTAAATCTAGTGAAAGTGGTATTAATCTATCAACTTTATTTCCTGATTCTGGATTGAAAAATACAGAAACTTCTCATATTTCTACAGCTGCAGATTTACTAAATGTAACAAATGCACTTCAAATATTTGGAGTAGATTACTATGAAGGAGTAACTGAAGATAGGGTAGCAGCAGTTTTGGCTACAGAAACAAAAGGGAATGTGTATGATCATTCAAAAGTGATATGTGATAGATTGAACAGCTCATCTTTAATTGATGCTACAGTATCACAGATTAAAGGACATCAAGTTATAATGCTTCAAATAGAGCGTGATAATGGATTAATTGAATATGCTTTGAATTTTTCAATTGAACTTTTAAGTACTGAGAATAAATTACATAGTTATTGGAGTATTGAGCAATACCCAGCTGGAGATTATATGAATTTTCAAGTTTGGGGAAGTACTAAGGAACAAGTAAGTTTTATAGCCAATGAAATAATAACAAATATTGAATCATCAACTACTGTTACTTTAAATAGCGATAGTATGTTAGATGAAAACAGAGTTCCATCTGTTTTTGTTAAAAAGGGATATTATAAAAGCGGAAAATTATATTTAGAAATAAAAAATAAATCAAATGATAGTTCTTTTTATTTTGAAGGAAATAAAAGGAGTACTGAAAACTCTAATTCAGAGTACTTATCTCAAACCATTAATTTATCGGGTAATATCGAAGAATTAATAATTTTGGATACAGGTAATTTATTTGATATCGGGTTCTCAATAAAAGGAATAAATTCTTTACAAACAGATGCCATTTATTTGGCAGATGGGCCTTGGGGTATTGATTATTTAACTGAAGATGCAAATAATATTGTTTTTGATGTTCAGCAAAGAGTAATTGATTTAAATACCACCAAATATGAAATTGAAAGAATTTCCTCAGTAACTGGTGAGGTGAAAGGAGTGGTAAACTTATTTAGAAATATTATTGCCGGTAATTTGGCATTTGGCGCTACAAGATATGGGGTTTTGGAGTTAAATATTTTAAATAATTTACCAATAGAAGTGATTTTAGTTACTGAGGATTTAAAAGATTGGAACAATAGGTTAAGATTGAAAATCGATCCTAATGAAACTGAAAAACAATTAGAGTTAGCATTTAAAAATTTTAAAAACGGAAGTGGTAACTCTGAAAAAATAAATAAAATTGTTGGTGTTGTATTTTCAGTTGTTGGTGATTTTAATCAATTTAAATCTTTTAGTTTAGCAACAAGTAAATTAGCTTTTATTGAAGATGCAGACCAAGATGGAGTTGCAGATGTTATTGATAATTGTATGAACACACCTTATGGAGTTGATATTAATGATACAGGTTGTTTTATTTTACCATCAGATAATTTTAGTATCACAGCATTAGGAGAAACTTGCCCAGACAATAAGAATGGTCAAATACTTATTTCGGCAAGTAAAAATTATGCATATGAAACAACAATTAACGGTGAAAAATATAATTTTTCAAATGAAAATATTAACATATCTAATTTAACGCCAGGAGTTTATAATTTCTGTGTAAATGTTGTTGGGGATTTTGATGCTAAAGAAAAGGTAACTAATTGTTTTTCTATTGATATTTCAGATGGAAATATTATTGCAGGGAAAGCAAGTGTAAGTTCAGGAAAAGTATCAATAAATATTGAAACTGGAACCGCTCCTTTTAATGTTTTTATTAATGGAAGAAGTGTTTTAAAAACCTTATCTACTTCCTTTTCTTTGGATGTTAATTCAGGAGATGAAGTTGTAGTTAAGTCTGATGTAATTTGTGAAGGTGAGTTTTCTAAAACAATTGATTTACCCGATTCAATTTTGGTATATCCAAACCCAACAAATAGTAAATTTGAGATTGCATTACCAGGGAATCATAAGGAAATAACAGTTGAATTATATAATATGCAATCACAATTGATTTCAATCCAAACGTATTCAAATGTTTATGGGAAAATTCAATTGAATTTAGATAATAAACCTAAGGGAGTTTATATGGTAAAGTTAAATTTAGATAAACCAATTGTTCTTAAAGTTATAAAACAATAATAATGAAAAAATATTTATACTTAATAGTAGTAGTGAGCTCTTTAGTGGCTTGTGGAGGGTCTGGAGATGATCCAGCACCAATTCCTGTTGTTGAAAATAAAATACCTTCAATACCAGTTTTAGTAGCTCCGGTTAATAACTTATTATGTTCAGATAATACTGTTTCATTTAATTGGGATTCTTCATTGGATTTAGATGGAGATGCAATAAAATATACAATTCAAATTGCAAAGGATAATCAGTTTTCACAAATTGTACACGATAATAACATACCTGAAACAGCAATTACTTTTACACTTGACAAAGGGAAAGCATATTATTGGAGGGTAAAAGCAACCGACAGTAAAAATGATTCAAGCAGTTTTTCATCAACTTTTCAGTTTTATACTGAGGGAATTGCATTGGAAAATCACTTGCCATTTTCTCCAGTATTAGTTTATCCTAAATTGAATTCAGTAATTTCATCAAGTACTACTACGGCAACTACACCTATTATATTGGAATGGTCGGCTAGTGATGTTGATACAAGTGATGTGTTAACTTTTGATGTTTTCTTTGGGACTAGTAATCCTCCAATGCAAAAAATAGGGGATAGCCAATCTGAAGTTAAATTAAATGTAGACGCTTTACCTTCAACGACCTATTACTGGAAAGTTGTTGTAAAAGATGATAAGGACGGGAAGACTATTGGACAAGTTTGGGAATTTAGAACGGATTAATCTATGTTAATATAAGAATACAAAAAGCCCTAAACATTTAAATTGTTTAGGGCTTTTTCTTTTACGTAGTATTTTTATTGATGAATTTATCGAAATAAAAATGTTTTTGGTCATTAAAAAATGAGATATTCAACTAATAATATTCAATTTAAATAAATGTATATGTACATTTATTATAGACGATAAGGAATAAATAACATTAACATAGTTACCTTGTTAAGTATCGATCCCAAAGTGATAGCCGAAGAAATACTTCGGCTATTTTATTGTGAATCAAATTTTTAAATAAAATTTAATTGTAATTTTTAAATTAGATTTCTCGTTTAAAATTTGTTTTTAAATATAGGTTTTTTTGTAATTAACCATTTTAATCTAAACCCAATTTCAGTAAATGTAAAACCTGCAACTGTTGCAGAAGCTATATTACTTCGAGTTCCATATAAGTTTGTAAGAAGTCTGTCTGAAAATTTATAACCCAATTTAGCTTGTACTCTATAAGTAAATTGTTTTTCTAAGTCCTCTATAAATTGAAATCCAGATGCAGCATTTAAACCATAAAACCAGCTTTTGTTTTCCGCAATTTGTTCATCCTTTAACAGATCAATAAAAATTTCTACATTTTTATAAACTGAAGGGCTAAAGTAAATAGTTGGTACCTGATTTTTAAAAGTAATGTACTGAAAGTTAATACCTCCTTTAAAAGCAGGCTTAGGTAAAAAGTTATAATATAAAGATGTGAATAATAAATTTCTACTATTCTCGTCGGATTGAGATGTTTTGAAATATTGAGTGAACCAACCTAAATTGAAATTAGTACTTATATTGTATTGTAAAAATAAATTATTGGCTGCAATTTCTCTATCAACTAAATCTGCATTAAAATTTTGTACATCACGTTTGTAACCAATCTCTAAATCCTGTAATTTAAATGGTTGAATTTTTAAAAAGGCTTCTGCCAAAAGCTGTTTGTAATCTTTACTAAATGAATTAGCTGATGAAATACCAGCCTTCGCGTTAAAACTAACCTTTGGATGAAATTGATATTTCATTCCAATATTAAAATCATTTGTAACAGCATCTTTTTTAGTAACTGAGTTCGTTGTTTTCCTATATTGGTATGTAGCGTTAAAGTTAACTTTTGTACTCATTGGAAAATGAACAAGTGTATTTGTTGAATAGGCTTCATTATTACCATTATCAAAGGTATAACTCAGTTTTTCTTCAACGTATGGAGTGAAGCTAGCATCTAATTTTTTCAAAAAACCAGCAGCATCCTTTTGGTTTTTAAAGATGGATAATGTTTGAAGCACTCCTTTATAAGCTTTTAGAGGTTCTCCATTTGCAAAGTATGCATTTGTACTTCCTAAATTTCCATCAAAAGAAAGTGAGTCTTTTTTAAGAATTTGCTGGTAATCGGCAATGGTTTCTTTAAAATCACTTCTGTACATTCCAAGTGTTGCTCTTAAAGATAGTATCCAGTTTTCTTCATTATATGTTGTAAGTAGTTCATTAATTTTTGTTTCAGCATCTTTAAACTTTTTATTCCATATTAATGCTTGTACATAACGTTCAAAAGTTTGTTTTGTTAAAATTGAATCTTTAACTATTGAAGATTTCAGCATTGCTTCATTTGAAATTTCCAATGCTTCTTTATCTTTTTCAGCAATATGGGCAGCCAATGCCAATCCGTTTAAAGCAAGTAAGCTGTCTTTTGGGTTTGTGGCAAGTTGTTTATATATTTCGTTTGCATTTTCAGTTTCTTTGGTCATTAAATAAATATTGACCTTATTAAGCAAAGTCTCTTTATCATTGGGGAAATCAACTAAATTTTCATTTAATAAATCAATAGCTTCTTTATAACTTTGTTTTTGAACAAACTCATTTGCATACCCTAAGCGAATATATTTTTTAGAAACCATAGCATTTGGGTTTTTAACAGAAACCTCTAGTGCTTTATTTACATATATTAATGCATTTTCATATTCTTTTAAATTAGAAAAAGTATTTGCAAACCCAAGTAATGCAGCAAAGTTTGTTGGGTTTTCAGCCACTAGAGTAGTATAATATACTTTTGCTTTTTCAAATTGGCTTCCCCATAACAATGATTCGGCATAATTCAATTGTATTTCTAAATCGGTTGGGTAGGTTTCTAAAAGGTTAGTGAAAATTCCAACAGCTTTAGGCGCGTTACCATTTAATCCAACTGCACGGCCGTAGCATAGATTTGCTGTTTTATTATCAGGATAATCATCTAATATTTTGTTAAAAAAAATTTCTGCTTTATCAAACTGTCCAGTTTCGAGGTAACCAAAACCTTCGTTCATTTCTTGAGCAGAAACAGTTGAGCTTATTACTATTAGAATAATAAAAAGTATTTTTTTAAATTGATTCATTCTTCAATAATTAATTATAATTTTACAATTGCAATTTAAGTATAAAGGACTAAATTTCACCTATAGCAAAACGCTATTCATCGATTTATTAAAGCTTTTCAAGTAATTCTATGTGATATTTGTATTAAATATACAATTTAAAATAAAAATTATGGCACTAAGAATCTCGAAAAAATTGGAAATTTACGAAATTAGCGGAGTATTAAGTTATGATAATTGTGTTTCGTTAAAAAGTTATTTTGAATTTCAAATTGAAAATTCTGCTTTTTTAAAAATTTCCTTAAAACAAATCGAACGTATTGATGAAAAATTGGTAAAAACCCTTACCTTCTTATATAAGAAGGCTTCATCTAAAAATAAAGTTCTTGTAGTTTTAGGGATAAAAGACAAATTGGCTGTTGCACTTTTTAAAAAGGAAAATATTACAACGTATTGAAAAATTTAAAATTAGTATTAAAATTATGAAAATATCCCCTTTAAGAATTCCTTCTTTAAGAAAACGATTAAGTGCTGAGCAACTTTTTATGTTGACAATTTTAGTAGTGAATGGTGGTAACTATGTGTATAATTTACTTTTAGGAAGGATATTAGGACCAGCAGAATTTTCAGACGCTGCAATTTTAATTACTTTTTTATTGATTTTATCATTTATAGGAATGACATTTCAAATAGTAACAGCAAAGTATGCTGTTTTATTTGATAGTGTAGAATTAAATTCTTTTTTAAAATTTATAAGTAAAAACGCTAGTATTATTGGTGTAATTGCAGGAGTTTTAATTGTGGTTTTTTCAAGCCATTTACAAGAATTGTTTCATACACAAACGTCGTCTATGTTCTGGATTTTTGGAATGGGTTTGCCTTTATATTTTATGATGAGTGTTAATAGAGGTTTTTACCAAGGAAAAAATTTATTAGATAAATTGTCAATTACATATACAACGGAAATGCTTAGTAGGTTAGGACTAACTATTTTAGCGGTATTATTGTTGCCCTCAATTCCATCTTCCATAATTATTGCTGTGGGAATATTAGTTTCATTTTTTTTCGGATTGTATCCTTTTGAAAAATCTATTGTTAAATCAAGTTTCGAAAAGCATGAACCATTATTAGATTCAAAGAGCATTATTGTCTTTTTTGGTTTAACAGCATTTTATGAGCTTACTCAAATTATTATAAATAATAGCGATATTATTTTGGTAAAACATTTTTTTGATAGTGAACAAGCTGGTTTATATGCATCATTAGCCTTAATTGGAAGAGTTGTATATTTTGTTGCTTGGATGTTTGTAATGCTGCTGCTTCCTAAGGTAATTCAAATGAAGAAGGCAGGAGAAAACACCTTGCCAATTTTACTTAAATATGTAACTTATATTTTTGGATTGTCTGTAGTAATAGTTACAGGAACTTGGTTGTTTCCAGAGTTGGTAGTGCAATTAATGTTTGGTGACGAGTATATTTCTATTGCATTTTTATTATGGAAATATGCTTTGGCCACTTCAATTTTTGCCATAGCTAATATATTTGCTTATTATTTTTTATCAATAGGACAATACATACCTGTTGTTGTATCTGCGTTATTAGGAACCACGCAAATAGGTTTAATAATACTTAATCATGAATCATTAGAGCAAGTGGTAATTATGCAAATTATCGCAATGGTTTTTTTATTATTTTTTCAATTGTGTTATTTCTTTTATCAACATAAAAGAAACATTCATCGAAATTAACTTATAATTGGTCGAAGGTTAATTTTATATACGTTCCTTAACGTGTATATTTGGTATAAAATTTAAAACTATCATATAATAATTATAAGAATGAAAATAGCCATTGTAACAGCATTTCCCCCAAGTAAAGTAACTTTGACAGAGTACGGTTATCATTTAGTAAAACACTTCGCTTTAAAAGATGAGGTAGAGGAAATAGTTTTAATAACCGATCATACTGAGGAGGCAAAACAAATTGATTTCCCTTTAAATAACTGTAAAATAACAGTGAAAGATTGCTGGAATTTTAATAGTTATAAAAACATCTTTAGTATTTATAATACTGTAAGAAAAGAAAAACCAGATGCAGTATTATTCAATCTTCAGTTTATGAAATTTGGAGATAAAAAAATTCCAGCTGCTTTAGGTTTAATGTTACCTATGTTATTTAGATTAAAAGGAGTTCCAAATATTGTATTGCTGCATAATATTTTAGAAGAAGTAGATTTAGGAAGTGCAGGATTTACTGATAGTAAATTAATGCAAAAAATATATAATTTTATTGGAACAACTTTAACAAAATTTGTTCTTCAAGCAGATTTGGTTGCTGTTACTATTAGTAAATATGTTGATGTATTAAAAAGTAAATACAAAAAGAATAATATTGCATTAATTCCTCATGGAGCTTTTGAAACACCTCCAGAACCTAGTTATGAACTTAAAAAAGGGCCGAAAAAAGTTATGACTTTTGGAAAATTTGGAACTTATAAAAAAGTTGAAATTATGATTGAGGCAGTGGAAGAAATTAGAAAAAGAACGAATGAAGATATTGAAATTGTAATTGCAGGAACCGACAGTCCAAACACACCAGGATATTTAGAAAGCGTAAAAGAGAAATATAAATTAATTCAAAATCTTACTTTTACAGGTTATGTTGAAGAAAGTGAGGTGCCAATTATTTTTGGTGAAAGTGCTGTTGTTGTTTTTCCCTATACATCAACTACTGGAAGTTCTGGAGTATTACATCAGGCGGGAAGTTATGGTAAAGCCGTTGTTTTACCAGATATAGGAGATTTAGGTATTTTAGTAAAAGAGGAAGGATATAGAGGTGAATTTTTTAATCCAACTGATGAAATGTCTTTAGCAGATGCAATTCAAAATATTATAACAAAGGATGAGTATAGAATTGAATTAGGGAAAATTAATTACGCAGCTGCTTGTTCATTGCCAATGGGAACAATTGTAGATATGTACTTAGATCATTTTAAAACTATAATCAATAAGAAAAGAAAATAATTCTAATAAGAAATATATTCGAAAGAAGGTTTTTTATTTCCATTTTCATCAATAAAGCCAAAATATTTTTGCTGACTTTTTCGCCAAGGTAAGCGCCCTACAACTGAGGTTGGAATTTGATTAAAATCATATAAGGACCAAGACATAAATGCAAGAGATTCTTTTTTAAAGTTTTCTTGCATTTTTTTATGATAATTAGCCTGATGAATATCGCTACCTCTATAAAAATTCCAAAGACCTCTATATGATGATAATCCAAACTCTTGTATTACTAAAGGCTTATTAGTTGCTTTTTTAAGCATTTTATAGTCCGCTTCAAAATGATTAATATTTTTATAAAAGTGATAGGATATAAAATCAACCTGATCTATTAAATTAAGAGCTGCTTCAGGAGAAGAATAACCTATCGTTATTAAGTGGTTTCGGTCGAATTTTTTAATTTCTTTTATCATTTGAGTTAGCCATCCTTTAACAGTTTCTTTGTTTCGGCTTTCAAAATCTAAATCTGGTTCATTTTTAATATCCCAAGCAATAATAGATTTATGATCTTTAAAGGCAGAAACTATTTGCTCTGCATGCCTATGTGTAAGTGTCCAGTTTAAAATGGAATAATCCCCATAAAAATCAAATAAAGTAACAACGACTTTTAATCCAACTTTTTCTGCGAGATCTAAAGTTTTTTTAAGCTTTTCTAATTTTTCTGGTTTTACTACGGCTTTTCCAAAGTCTTCATATTGAACAAAAATTCTTATGCTATTTAAATTTGAATTTTTAATGATGTTAAAATCTTTTTCAATGACACTTTCATCAAAGGAATTTCCAAACATATCCCAAGGAGATGCTTGAGGGTAATAATTTATTCCTTTAATGATGAATGGTTTTTCATTCACTATTATTTGACCTTTTTCAACTTTGACAAATGATTCTATTTGTGGATTGATTTTGGTTTTTTCTGGAATTATTTTTTCTATATGTCTAATACGCCAAAAGCCATCCTCAAGTAACATCATAACTTTATAAGCAGTTGTATCTTCTGTAGTTAAAACTAAATTGTTATTTTGAAACACCTTTTGATATTCCACAACTTCTTTATCTGTAAACACCACTAACTGTCCATCAGCACTATAAAATTCTAATTTTGGTTGGTGGCTGATGCTCGTAGCATCAATATGTATTTTATTAGGTTTGTTTAATTTAATAGTTTCAAAAATATTTACACGAGCACTGTCTGTATAAAAATCTTCAATACCATAAGGATTGTTGGTTTTATAAGTAACGTTTCTAACATACCAGGCATCTAAATAATCTTGTTCAATTTTATTTAGTGTAGGCATTTCAATTGGACGACCAGGATTTTCTAAACTTGTCCAATTCACTTTAGGTAAATAAACGTCTTTACTTTTCAATTCTACATGAAGCATAGTACTTCTGTCGGCCCCAGTATTTAAAAAAGCCAAAATATTACTAATTCCAAATAGTATGAAAGCATTTACAGCAATGAATGAAATAATTAAAATTCCTCTGTATATATTTTTATTGAGCGATCCTTGCATATTGTAAATTTTCGAATTTTTTTGTAACACCTAAAGTTTCAATTATTAATGAATATGAAGTTTTTGTGTAGTATTGGTTTGATAAATTAAAAACAGTATAACCTTCTTTTGAAGTATTTGTTTTGGTCTCAATGAATTTGTTTTCATTGTAAATATGTAAATTCACAGTTGCTCCATCTGGTATTAATTGATTCATAAAACTTTTTAGAGGACCAACAGTAATTCTTCTATTATCTTTAGAAAATTGTATAGGGTAATCATTAATTATTGGTTTATAGCTTACTCTTATTGAATTGCTTTCAGCCAAGCCAGTTACAAATGCTTTAACATTCCAAGTGTCAGGATAGGGTGGATGTAACATTTTAGCAGTTGCTACACCATTTCTTGTAGTTCCGTTTGTTTTTAAAATAGCATTATTTTTTAAAGAAGTTACTAGAAATTCCACATATGAGCCATCACTAATTTCATTACCATATTCATCTTTTATTACAGAAGTTGTAAAGGAAGTTAGTTGGTTTCCATCTGCAAAATTATGGTTTCTTGTATAATTTATCGAGAAATTTGTTGCATTTGCTGGATAAATAATTGTGTTAAGTTCTTTGGAATCTGTTCCTTTACAGGTTGATGATACTAAAATTGTTCCTGCTTTTTTTCTAGTGTAAATATTTTGCCAGGCAAAAAAGTTTTCTACTTTTTCATCTTTTGAACTTATATTATCTAAAAATTGTTGGTGAACGTTCACAATAGTATTATTTGGTAGTGGATTATCAAAATTATCTGTTGGTACTACAACGAGCATTGAATATTCATATAGGCCTGCATGGATACTTCTAGGGCCAAAGTAACTTTCTAGTTGAGTACTTGATGTTTCATTTGGAATAATATCAATTCTGTTTTTAAAAATAATGTTTCCATCCAAAATTAAAGTGTAATCAAGTATTCCTATTTTTTTTGAAAATGCTTTTGGGATTTCGTAAGTATAATTATTCCCATTATTTATAGGTTCAATAAGTGTAATACCATATGAGTGGTGTAAATAAAGCAATGGTGATTTATCATCTATTAGTTTAAATGTTAATGAAATAGGATTACCTGCAACAAAGGTTTTTTCTTTTGTTAATAAAATTATACTACCAATTTTTTCTGAGTTCATAACTTTATATGAAAACGAAAATGCAATTAGTATTACAATTATAAATACAGGTATGTAAAATAATTTTTTCATTAATGTGGATTTCCAATGTATTGATTTAATTCTAATTTAAAAAAACTAAAACAGTTATTATTCTGTAACCTTTGCAAGGTAACTTTTGAATGATTTAAATTTCGGTTAGGTGTTAATTTGTTTGCAATATCTTCATTAGGTAAACCATTGATAAAAATGTTTTCCATACTATCATTTATAACTTCTATATTTTCAGGATTTGCAAATGAATAATTAAAATATTGTTTGCGTTGGATCCTTACACCTTCTCTCATAAAATCATCTTCTACCCATAGAATTTCTTGATCTTCATTGTAATACGAAACCAGTAATTGAGGAATTGTAACTTCTTGTATTCCATAATTAAAAAGTGTTCCGGTTAAAGTTTGATCATTTACATTTAAATCTGAAACAGCTACATTCTTATATAAATCAGTCGTTGCTACATTACCTGCACATTGTAAATTAAATTTGGTAGGTTTTCCATCGAGTTCAGCTGGAGTAAATTCATCCGGGTTAAAAGTTTTGGGAATAGTATCAAAAGATTTTAACCAGGCAATACCTTCAAAATCAACTCTGAAACTAGTCGTTTCTCTTGGTAAAAGCTTATGTTTAATACTATATTTTGCATTGTAATTAGCTAATTCTTTATTTTCATCTGTATATAAAGTAGCTTTAATAATAATATCTGCAGGGAAATTATCTACATTTTGAATTTCACCTATAACTGCATATCTATCATTATATTTCACTAGTTTAGCTGTTATTACTTCTAAATCAGGTTGTTTTAAAACGTCTTGATGATGCGTTTGTTGTGTCGTAATTCGTCTTCTACCATGGTTGTAAAATTCCGTAAGGTTTTCAGAAAAGAGTTGGTCTGGAGGAATATCATAATCATATGAGCTAGGATAAATATACCATTTACCATTTTGCTTTAATAATTCATGGTCGTAACTTTTGCTGATACGTTCTAATGGAGTAATCCATTCGGTATCAACATGTGCTTTGGCATTTGTAGATGTTTCATCAGTAATCTGAACATTTATTTCATCTAATTTTGCATACGAACTCAAGATACCATCAGTTACGGAAACTTCTAGCATATATTGGGCAATAGTTACATCGCTATCAGGATTTAAATATGAATGTGCTCGTTGAAATTCTTTAAAATCCAGCGCATCATAATAAGCTTCAATAGTATTTTTGGGGCTAATTTGAGTTGTATTTTTTATATAAAGTAAGTAAACTCCGTAAAAGATAATACCTGTTAAAATTAATGCCCAGATATGATTAATTACAATTAATTTCCCTGAAAAATTCGTGTAATTATTTTTAAATTTCATAAAATCTGGACCTTCCTTAATTTTTATTTTTAAGGTTTGAAACCAAATCATTTGAATATTCATTACAAAAGCAATTAGTACTGTTAGTAATGGTATAATCCCCCACATGAGTTTTAGGAAGGTGGGGACTTCATCTTTGGGTAATATTTTTGATAAAGGAGGGATATTTAGTTTTTCCCAAACCATAATTCCGTTTTCGAGTTGTTGAAGCCTTTGCCATCCGCAGAAATAGAGCATTGGATCATAAAATTTGTCATTAGAAAAAACATATTTTAGATTGTATTTTTCTGGGATTGTTAAAAACTGTTGTAAAGACCCAATTCCTTCAATTCCTCTAAATTTTGAATTCTCTAAACGCTCAACTGCTCTGGTTGTTAACTCTGGTAATCTTCTGGCAGAATGATAATTACCATCAACAGTCATTGCTTTTGTTTGAGCAGATAACCAAGCCATTTGGTCTCCAAACCCAAGCGGGAGAAACCTCCAGTGATCGTGCTGATCCTGATTTAAAAAATTTATTATTGGTAACGATTTAATCTTTTGAGGTTGGGAAGGACGGAAATAACCCAAAGTCATTGTAAAAATCGTCATGAACAAGTATAAACTCGCCAAAGCACCTCCTAATATTCTATGATAAACCGCTCCTAATTTATCTTGAATTTTATCTCTTAAATCACCTTCAATAAAGCGATAAGCAAACTCACCAAAAATAGGTAATGCCATTATTGATGCCCATAATGTAAACCTATCTAATGTTAAAATATTAAAAGCGGTTTCTCCTAATAATTTTAACGGTACAGGTGTTGTTCCTCCTGTTCCCAGTATTGTTAACATAGTGAAAGAAAGTCCAAAAAACAGGTAGCGTTTTGAGTAATATCTATAAAAAAGATAAGGAAGTAGAAATAATAAAACTCCCCAAGGAATTAAGAAAAAAACCAAGCCTGAAGAGGTAACTTCTAAAAAGTTATCGCGACTTCCGTGTGGAATAGGAACCTGGGTTATTGGATTTTTTTTTGAATTTACCCAATACGGTAAAATACAAACTACAATAGTTACTAATGATAGCCCTCCAAAAGTTACTATTCGTTTAAATAATTTAAAAAAGGAGTTTAAGAATATTTTAAAAGTAACTTCTTTCATAGAATTTACTTGCTCTCTTGAAACATCCATTAGAACCATTCCAATAAGTGGGAAAATGAAAAAGATCATTCCAAAAATTGGAGTAACATGATGTGAAGTAACGGTTACGGCTATTAAAGAAATACACGTAATTAAATATCGATACCTACCCGTTTTTAACCATAAATAAATTTCGGGTAATGAATGCATTAATATTGAAATTCCAATAATACTTGGGAGCTGACCAAAAATATGGAGCGTTTCAACAAATGAAGAAGAGAGAATTGCTAATAAAGAAGCGTAACCAGCAGCTCTTCTGTCTGCTGTTATAACTAATGAAAATCGATATACACCGGTTACAAATAAGATAATTGCAATAAAGGCAACTGTAAATAATCCAAATTTTAGTCCACCAATTAAGGAAAGTAACCCAATTGTTTGATGTACTAGAGGTGGATACCCCATAACTGTAAAACCTGTGTACCATTTATAACTCCAAGGTTCAAACCAGCTGTTCGAATAATGTTCAGCAAAAAATAAATGAATTAACGCATCATAGGTGGTTTCAATTGTAAAAAATATACTTGAACCATGAAATGTAATTCCTAATAATAGAGCTGCAATTAAATATTTATTAGTTTTTTCCTGCATTAATAGTTTATTGTTACTTCAATAATGTAAAGATAAAGATTTTGAATTGCGAGTCAATTTTATTTATCTTTATAAAACTACAATTCATCGAAAGATATTCTTTTTTCAGCTATCGTGTAAGTTTTACACAGGTTATTTTCTTACATTTGATATATGATTTAAACAATAATCATTTTAACATATGAAAATATTAGCAATAGATGATCAGCAATTAATTTTGCTTCCTTTGAAGAAAAAATTAACAGAACTAGGTTACGACGTTCGAACTGAAAATGATGCCAAAAATGGAATTGAAGCATTTGATTCATTTGAGCCGGATTTAGTAATAGTTGATATTAATATGGGTGAGGTTTCAGGAATTGAAGTTGTGAAATCAATAAGAATTGAGCATAAATCATTGATACCAATAATGGTACTTTCGGGAAATACCAACGATGATGTTATTGTTGAAGGGTTTGATTTAGGAATCAACGATTATATGAAAAAACCTTTAAGTTTGAATGAGGTTTGTGCAAGAGTAAAAAGGTTAATTGGTGTTCCTGAAACTACAAATAAAGTAGAAAAATCAAATAATACAATTATACAGCAAAGGTGTGTAGGTGTTGTAATTCCTTGTTACAATGAAGAAAAAAGATTATTAAGTAAAGAGTTTTTAGATTTTGTTGAAAAACATTCAGGATATCATTTATGTTTTGTAAATGATGGAAGTAAAGATAAAACTCTGGAGGTATTAAATCAGGTAAAGAAAGGACGAGAGGATTATATTACAGTTTATGACTGTGAAAAAAATGGAGGAAAGGCAGAAGCGGTTAGATTGGGAATGCTTCATATGGCTGAAAAAAAGGACCTTGATTATATTGGTTTTTTGGATGCCGATTTGTCAACTGATTTAGCCGATTTTGATGATTTGGTTTCAACAATTGAAAATTCTGATTATAAAATTGTAAGTGGATCACGAATTAGTCGAATGGGTGCTAATATTACTAAAGAATCTGCAAGGAAAATAATTAGTTTAACTATTAATTATATCATTAGAAAGATTTTAAGAATGGATTTTAAAGACACACAATGTGGTGCTAAAATCTTTCATAAAGATGTTATAGACATTGCATTTAAAGAAAAGTTTGTAACAGCTTGGATTTTTGATGTTGAGATGTTTATTAGAATAAGAAAACATTTTGGGTTGGAAAAAGCACAGGAAATGTTATGTGAAAAACCATTAAAAAGATGGATTCACGCAGATGGTTCAAAATTATCAATGAAAGACTCAGTAAAAATTATTTTCCAATTAGCACAAATAGCTTGGGTTTATAGGGGGAAATAATAACTGATAAATATTTTGTTAAATAAAAAAAAGCAGCATTTAGCTGTTTTTTTTGCTCTAGAATTGAATAAAAGTTACAAATTAAATGGTTTTAGGAACGTTAAATAATGTGATGAAAAAATTAATATCATTTTAAAATAAACTATTAATCTTGGGTTAAAATTTAACCAATTAATGTTTATCGAAACAAATGTTCCATTGGTCTAAATAAATTTAAGGGGTTGTCTAAAAAAAATAATATTAGGTGAATTCAATAGTACTTTTGACTTGTAACTAACAAGAAATCAAAATGAAAATTAGAAATTACTGTTTAATTATGTTTTTCGTAATTATGTTAACTTCTTGCTCTAAAGAAGAAGATGGAATTTATTTTAGACAAATAATGGAGTTAAAAAAAGAATACTCTTCTGTTGAAGTTGAGATACTTGATTTGGTTAATATTTATAGATCTAAGATAGGTTTAAACCAATTAGAAAAATTGGATATTATATCGTCTGTAGCATTATCACATTCAAAATATATGGCTAATCAAGGAGTAGTGAGTCATGATAATTTTCAAAGTCGTCAGAAAAAATTATTTTCCAATGCAAATGCAAAATCTGTTGGTGAAAATGTTGGTTTTGGTTATAAGTCGGCTAAAGAACTTGTTGAATCCTGGTTAAAAAGTGATTTGCACAAGGCTGTAATTGAAAATGCCAATTTTACTCATTTTGGTATTTCAACAGAAAGAAATTTGAATGGAAGTCCTTATTTTACACAAATATTCATAAGAAAAGTTTCTAACAAGTAAATTTTTTAAATAATAAATAGAAATAAAATGAAAACAGGTATCGTAATTACATTTTATAATAAAGAAAAAAACATTGATTTAGACCAAATGGAGCTTTTTTTAAATAGCTGTAATAATATTCAAGTATGTTTTGTTAATAACGGTAGTACCGATAACACTATTGATACATTGGAGCAGATAAGTGAGAAGTTTCCTGAAATTGTTAGTGTTGTAAATATTAAAAATAATAAAGGAGAGGAATCTGCCTTAAAAGTTGGATTTAGGTATTTATTAAATAAAAATAAATTAGCACAAGTGAGTTATTTTAATAGGTTAAATTTTAAAGAATTAAATTTAATAACTGAATTGTCACCAAAGATGTTTAGATAGAAATCATTATTTTCTATTTCTAGAACGACCGAAATTTCTTTGTTTTGTACTGTTATTTTTTGGTGAAAATTTCTTTTTTTGAGAATCAGTTGAAGCTTCTTCTGTTTTTGTAGAATCTGCGACCATTTTATTAATTTGCTGCATTTCAGGATCTGTTAATTCTCTCCATTCACCAATTTCTAATTTGCCCAAATTAACGTTCATTATTCTGGTCCTTTTTAATTTGGTCACTTCATAATTAAGGTATTCACACATTCTTCTAATTTGTCTGTTTAACCCTTGAGTTAAAATAATTATGAATGTATAATCATTTACCTGTTTCACCTTGCATTTTTTAGTAATGGTTCCTAGTATTGGAATGCCACTACTCATTTTTTGAATAAATTCTTCTGTAATAGGTTTGTTTACTGTTACAATATATTCTTTTTCGTGGTTATTTCCGGCCCTTAATATTTTGTTTACAATATCACCATCATTGGTCAAAAAAATCAATCCTTCAGATGGTTTGTCTAGCCTTCCAATTGGAAATAATCTTTCAGGATGGTTAATGTATTTTACAATATTCTTTCTTTCTTTCGAATCGGTGGTACTTACAATTCCAACAGGTTTGTTAAAAGCTATATATAAGGTTTTTGGTTTTGCTTGCAAAGCTTTACCATTAATTTTAACGATATCTCCTTCAAATACTCGATTACCTAATTGAGTAGGTTTGTTATTAATTGTTACACAACCATCAACAATTAATTTTTCAGCTTCTCTTCTAGAGCAAATACCGGTACTACTAATGTATTTGTTTAAGTTTACCGAGATTTCATTTGTATTTCCCACAACGATATTATTTTTCGATGCGAAGTTACTAAATATTCTCAATTTTATAAATGGGAATATTTTTTAAAAAATGTAGTTTCAAAAAATGTTATAAATGTGTTTTAATTATTTTTTAATTGCTTTTATCACCACAAAAGAGCCTTCTCCAAAACCATCTTTTGGTTGCTGAATTTCTTTTATCGAATCTAAGTTTCCAAATAATGTTTGATTGTATTCTAAATTTTTGAATCCATTTTCTTTTAGAACTTTGGATATGTATTCAACAGTATAAAATGTGGCATATCTAAAAAAGGTACTTTCCTTACGATGTTCTTCATACGCTTTTCCAATTAATTGATCTTTTACAATAAAACCAATAATAATACTTCCGTTTGGTTTTAATATTCTACTCGCTTCTTTAAAAGCATCTTTTATACTTTTTAAATTGCAAACTGTTACAAATAATACGAAATCAAAATGTAATGCTTTATACGGAATATTTTCTGCAGTTCCATTTACAACCTCAATGCCTCTTTTTGTTGCTAATGCAGCCATTTCACTTGCAGGTTCAACACCTTCCTTAATACCTAACTGATGGGCAAACTTGCCTGTTCCAATGCCTATTTCTACACCTTTAATATTTTCTGGTAGTTTTAGCAGTTGTTCTTGTAATGCTGCAACTTCAGAAAGATATACTTCGTTATATTTTGTGTACCACGCTTCATAAGCTGGTACGTTTTCGTTAAATATTGTTGTTTGTTTCATTTATATGTTTTTTTAATTTAAATATGACGGCTACTTTTTAAATTTTTTTGAAGAAAATATTCCCAAAAAAGAACCAAAAGACCTATTAATTTTCGATTTTGGGAATATTTATCAAACTAACCAATGAAATTATTTATCCATAATTGCAAAACATACTTTAGTGTTTACACGATACTCAGCAATTTTGTTATTGTTAACAGTCACTTGCATATCTTTTACATATACAGATTTAATGTTTTTTACTGTTTTTGAGGCTTCGTTAATTACTTTTTGAACAGCATCTTCAAAACTTACAGTTGAGTTCCCTAATACTTCGATAACTTTTAATACAGACATGGTTCTTGTTTTTAGTATTGGCTTTTGAAGTTATAGGATACTTTTTATTTTTAAAATGATTTCAATCAATCTTAAAACATAATGTTACTTTAATTTATTATCCATTTCAGATTCTCTAGTTCCAATATCATTTTTTACATCATTAATACATTTAAAGAAATCTCAAATCAATATCTTAATAAAGCATTCATTAGTCTTCCTTTAGCAGGCATTTCTTCTGGTTCTATCAAATATACTTTTCCACCTTTTATAAATGTATTTAATGAACTTAAATTGGTAAGTGAAGCGTTGTTCATTTTCTTTTTGTCATCTATATGCACTCGATTTTTATCTTTATCATAAGTGCCATAAACATCCGAGTTTTTTTGAATAAAAAGAGTGTCAATGTTACCATTAAATGCAGCTGGTATGATATCTGTAATATCAAAAGCAACTTTTGAACTTGCATAAAGTTCATTAAACTGTATTAATTTTTCATTTTTTCTTTTTTCAAAATAAGGTTGAATTAATTTCCAGGAGGCCTTATGTAATTCATTTTTATCTTTAAATTCAGGATCACCACTTATGTTTTTTTCAATGAGTAAAGAATATGAATTTGCTTTTTTATAAATCGGAAATTCTGCATTTATACAAGCTACAATTAATGGAGCTTTCGAATTTTTAATTTGTTGTGTAACACCCTTATCAATTGCTCTAAAAAAAGCGAGTATTTCTTTTTTATGATCATCTTTTCCTTCTCCATAACCATGGAATGCACCTTCACCGTGAGATCCTTGATTATTTCGAACTTGAATCATTTTTGAGTGGTAATCAAATCCAACTGCTTTTTCTATTTGGTCTGGAACTAAATTTTTAATCTCAAGGTCTTTTAAACCAAATTTAGAAGCCTCATAAAGTTTTATATAATCTTGACTTAATTCTAATAAATAATAAATTCCATCATCGCTATATAATGGTAATAATGGTTGTAAATAGAAATTTGAACCAACTTCTGTTCGTGTTTCAAATGAAATTGGAAGTGTGTAATATGTGAACCCTTTTCTATCTAAAAAAAGTGCTAATCCGTTGGATGGATTTCTCCATAGTTCAACATTTGCCAATAAGCTTTCGATTGGTTGAAGATAGGATGTTATTTCTTTTTCAGAAATAATATGATCTTTAAGGGCATTATGTACTTCCTTAATACAATGCTTTAAATTTGTTTGAGCAAGCCCTTGGTTTTGTTCCTTACCTTTTTTATCCATTGATAAATATATTGACACACAATGCAAATCGTGATTATCAGCCAGATTTTTAAATTTTTGAAGTGGCAACGGATGATTATTAGATGTATACATAATTCTATTTTTATTCTAATTTATCCATTCAATATGAAATTTGAAATGATAACAATCAATTGATTGAGTGTTAATTTAAAAATTCATTCATGCAAAAGAAATTTATGGTAATCGTAAAATGTTTTTAAAATTTAATAAGTGTTAAAATAAATGTTTTTTATTGAATTTTGTGATCCCTTAAAGCGTTAAACTGATTTATATCATTGCAAATGAATGATGTAGGTCATTACAATTTTTACTCGATATTTTTAACTTAATAGTCTAAAAAAATAATGAGATGAGAAAAATAGTAGTAATTATCGGACTATTGATGTTAACTAGTTGTTCTTCTACAAAATTTGTAGACAGTTGGAGAAATAAAGAAATTACTTCTTTTTCACCTAAAAAACTTTTAGTTATAGGAATGACTGACAATTTAACAGCTCGTAATATTTTTGAAGAAGATTTAAAAAAGGCTTTCATATTTCGCAACATTTATTCAGTGCAAAGCATTCATGAATTTAAAAATGGTTTCACTAAATCTAAAAAAAGTGAAAAAGAAATAGATGAAATGATAAAACAATTAGCTAAAAATGATTACGATGCGGTAATTATTACCGCTATAAAAGGAGTTGAAGAAAGAAGAAGTACATATGGAGATGGTTATTACACATCTGGTTATAGATGGTCGAGATTTGGATATTATTATTTTAGATTTCAAGATATTTATTACACACCCGAATATTATGACACCTATAATGTCTATCACATAGAAACTTCAATTTATAACATTAATGAAGATGAAAACAAATCATTAGTCTGGGTTGGGGCGTTAGATATTATAAATCCAAAAACAATTGCTACAACAGTTAAGGATTATGTGGCAAGAATAATTACAGAACTCGAAAGAGAAAAATTAATAAAAAAGTTATAAATTAATTTAAATAAAGAAAGGTTAATAATTAGCTTCATTAAAACTTAATAAAGGAATGTGTCCAAAAGATTCCATTTCCTTCACTAAATCTCGATGGAATAATTTTCGTAGAAATCCACTTTTTTTACGCTCTAATAATGCTATTAAATTTGCATTTTCTCCTTCTAAATAAATTTTAAGTGTTTCAAAAATAGCATCAGAAAATAATAAATCAAATTCAAGTTTATTATAATTTACCTTTTGAGAAAGTAATTCTTTAAACCATTCCATTTGCATATTTCCTTTATATTCATTTGTTGTAGAAATATGAACAATTTTAATTGTAGCGTTAAAGGAAGAAGCTATTTGAACTAGTTTATAAATTGCGCCAATATCTTCCTCTTCAAAATCGGTAGCATATACAAAAGTTTTAACTTTTTTTGTAGAAGCATTTGTTGGGATCGCCAAAACAGGGCAAGGAGCTTTTTCTATTAAGTTGATGGTCGTAGTACCCATAAAAAGTTCTTCTAATGCACTTTTATTTTTCATCCCAATAACAATCAAAAAAACGTTGTGTTCAATTGCTTTGGCAATAATTCCGTTTGTTACTGATTGTTCTTCAAAAGCATCAAACTTTATTTTTTGGTTGTCGAAGTTATTTACTAAAATTTTTTTACAGAATTTTTTTAATTTAACTGTATGCTTCTTTAAAGTGGTTTGTTTAAGTTCTTCGTAAAACAGTTCATGTTCTAAACCTAAAATTAAAGGTAACTCGTAAATATGAATCACTCTTAAAATGGCTTCTAGTTTTTTACTTAATTCATATGCGTATTTTAATGAAGTAATACTACTTTCTGAGTAATCTGTTGCGCATAGAATTGTTTTCATAACTATAAAAATTAATGTTTTGAAATCATATTTTTAACGATTCAATCAGTTTATTACCTTTTTTGATAGCGTAAATCACATAATAGATTAAAAAAAAGATATTGGTTAGTTCATTTCTAACAGATAAAACTTTTAACATTTAGAATTAAGGTAAGTTAAAAATCTTATAAGGAACATTAAATGATATCTCTCATTAAGTGAATTTTTATGAATGACAGTGGTCATTTTTTTCAATTTATGCCTTTGATAAATTTAAGGTACAAAATATAGGGGTATGAATAATATTAGTAAAAAAGATCTTCTTTGGGTGTATAGGGCAATGAAAACTTCTCGATATTTTGAAGAAAAAATGGAAAAAGTATATTTAGAAGGAAAGCAACCTGTATTCAATATTGGAGCAGGACCTGTGCCTGGGGAAATGCACTTATCGAACGGACAAGAACCGGCTGCCGCATCAATGATGGTACATTTAACGAAAAAAGATACAGTTACAGCTACGCATCGCCCTCATCATGAGGCGATTGCAAAAGGTGTTGATCTTAAAAAAATGACTGCTGAAATTTATGGAAAAAAATCAGGTTTAGGGAAAGGAAAAGGAGGTCATATGCATTTATTTGACCCAAATGTGAAATTTTCTTGCGGAGGAATTGTGGGAGCAGGAATTCCTCATGCGGTTGGTGCTGCTTTGGCTAATAAAAAGAAAAAAACAGACTGGGTTGCTGTTGCTTTTATTGGTGATGGCGCTGCAAATACTGGAGCATTTCACGAATCATTAAATTTAGCTGCTTTATGGAATTTACCTCTTATAGTAGTTGTTGAGGATAATTCCTGGGGTATTTCGGTTGGTAAAAAAAATTCTACAAGTGTACCATCAAATACAATAAGAGCTAAAGCTTATGGCATCAACGGATATTATGTAAAAGACAATGATCCAGTTGATATGTATAAAGTGAGTAAGGAAGCTGTTGAACGAGCAAGAAAAGGAGAAGGTCCTTCACTAATTGAAATAAAAACATATCGATACTTAGGACATTTTCAAGGAGATCCAGAATTCTATAGAAGTAAAGAAGAAGTGCCGGCTTTTCGTGCAAAAGACCCAATAGAACGGTTAAAAAAACAATTAATTTTCGATAAAATTGCTACAGAGGAAGAAATTTCAGCAATTGAAAAAGAAAGTTTAAAAGAGGTAACGATAGCTTTTGAATTTGCAGTTCATAGTGAATATCCAGAGCCCGAAGAAGCATTGGAAGATGTATTTTGTTAGCACTTGGTACTTGTGATTAATTTTTTAAAATAATTTTAGAATGGAAGCGATATTAGAAAAATCAAAAAAACTCACAGGCAGTAAAGCGATGATACAGGCTTTGGATCAAGAAATGAGTAAAAATAAAGACATATTTATAATGGGTGAGGATGTAGGCCAATACGGAGGGATATTTGGTTCTACCACTGGCTTGTTTGATAAATTTGGAGCAGAAAGAGTGATGGATACTCCAATTTCGGAGACTGGTTTTATTGGTGCTGCAGTTGGTGCAGCTGCTGAAGGATTAAGACCTGTAGTAGAGTTAATGTTTGTAGATTTTCATGGCGTAGTAATGGATCAAATTTACAATCACATTGCAAAAATTCATTATATGAGTGGAGGCGCAGTAAAATTGCCAATAGTTATGTTAACTGCTGTTGGTGGTGGTTATAGCGATGCGGCTCAACATTCACAAACGTTATACGCTAGCTTTGGTCATTTACCAGGTTTAAAAGTCGTTGCTCCTACCTTCCCAGAAGATATAAAAGGTATGTTAATTTCAGCTTTAAGAGATGATAACCCAGTAATATTTATGTTTCATAAAACCCTTCAGGGTTTAGGCTGGATGGATCAAATTGATGCATCCATAGGCGATGTTCCTGAAAATGCTTATACAATTCCATTAAATAAGGCGAAAGTGGTAAGAAAAGGTAATGATATCACAATTGTTGGAGTTCAAATGATGACCATTGAAGCATTAAAAGCAGCTGAAGAATTGGCAAAACAAGGGATTGATGCTGAGGTGATTGATTTGCGATCCATAAAACCGATCGATAAAGAAACTATTTTACAATCAGTCCAAAAAACACATAGATTAGTGGTGGTTGATGAAGATTATTATTCTTACGGGATTACAGCCGAAGTTGGTGCTATTGTAGCGTCTGAAGGCTTTCATTTTTTAGATTCTCCAATAGTTCGTTTGGCTTTGCCAGATGTTCCAATACCTTACAGCAGAGTACTTGAAAAATTTGTAATTCCTAATTCAAAAAGTATCATAGAATCAGTAATTAAAGTTTTTGCAGATTAACGAAAAGTGGTATGTCAAAATTGAAAGAAATATATCTTCCAAAAGAATTAGGAGAAGGAAAGGAAAGCTTGGTAGTTATGTGGTTTAAAGAAATTGGAGATGCATTCGATGAAGGAGAATCGTTGTTAGAAGTGCAAACAGATAAGGTAGCTTTTGAAGTTGCTGCACCTTTTTCTGGAGTGCTTTCTGAAATAAAAGTTAAACGTGGTGAAACAGCAAAAGTTGGTCAGGTAATTGGCTTAGGAAAAATAGAAGCAATGGCTAAGAATTAAATAATAATATCTAAAAAATGCAATTATGAGTGATTTTAGAAATAGGCCTAAAGGAACATATTTGTTTGAGGCCGATTGGCAGGAGCTATATGTGTTAACCGAACATTGGAAAACAGATTTATTGTTTTATAAAGATGATTTAAAAATATTACATCATTTGATAGATAAGTATTTTTTATGGATTTCAAAAAAAGAGAATTTGAATCAAGTGAAAAAAATTGAGGAAAGTTTAAATAAAATTGATAAACAATGTACATCCCTTTTAACTAGAGTTAGCAAGCATTTACATCACTTGGCAGAGTTAATTGATCATCCTTTTAAATATGATTCACATCAATTTAGAACTGAACATGAAGTTTTAGAGGATAACATAGCTGATTTTGTTAAAGATTTTAGAAAAAGCAGGATAGAAGTTTTTGAATTAATTGAGCAATTAATAGAAAGCGAAAAATTAGTTAAGTAGTTGAATTTTTAAAATATTGAATAATGAGTGAAATTGGGAAAAGAAGATTAATTAGGAATATTTATGAAGCAGATTGGCAAGGAATGTATATAATTGGTGAACAATGGAAGTCTGATTTATTATTTTACAATGATGATTTAAAATTTTTAGAACACTTGAAAGAAAAATATTTTAACAGGGTTTTTAATAATGAAGAAATCACTAGGGTTTTAAAAATTGAAATTACTTTGAATCAAGTAAAATTAAAATGCGAAGAATTGTTAATTAATACCTACCAGCACTTAACAAAAATAGCGAGACTAATTGATGTTCCCTTTAAATATGATTCATATTTGATAAGAAAGGAACATGATTGTTTAGAATTTGAAATATTGAATTTTATAAAACAATATAGAAGTAACAAAGCGGCTGTTTTTGCAATGGCTGAACAGGTTATGGAAAATTCAGAACTTGCCTAATCGTTAGTAAAGAGCTGTTTAAACTTGTTGATTTTTAGGTGTTTCTTAGACTGTTAATCTTTATGGATTGAATGGCTTTTGTTTCTGTTTTTAGTTATTAATATAAAGATAGATGGTACTTAATAGGGTTAAAATAATAGTTATTATTGTTGCATTTTTAAGTTTAAAGATATCTTATTCTCAAAATAATATACTGTTAAATTTAGATGAAGCTGTTCAAATGGCTCTTTCTAAAAATAGTGATATTATCATTTCAAATTATCAAATAGCCGCCACAAAATTTGCTTTGAGAGAAGCCAAAGGGAATTTTTTACCAAAGGTTTATTTGAATGCTCAATATAACAGAAATATAAATCCAAAGGTTTTATATTTATCAGAATCAAATACAGCTACAAAACTGGGTTCAGAGAATGAATATAGTAGTTCATTAAATGTTACTTTTCCTTTGTTTTCTGCTTATAATTCTAGCAATAAAAAAATAGCCTTAACACAGCTAGATCTCCAAAATGAAGGAGCCCGTGGAGTTAGGCAATCTATCATAAATTCAACTAAAAAAATTTATTTCAATTATTTAATTGCTTTGGAGCTGGTAAAAGCTCAGGAAAACCTATTAAAAAATGTGGAAGAAACTACCGCAGATATTAAAAAAAGAGTAAAAAAGGGAACTTTAACAGATTACGACCTTGCTTCAGCAAAAGTTCAGGAAGCAAATGCTAAAAATAATTTAATTGAAGCACAAAGTAACTTAATCCCTTCTTCTAACAATTTAAAAAACATATTAGGGTTAGATATTAATGACGATTTAGAATTAACTGATTCAATTAAATTAATTGATGACGAGATGGTTTTTGAAGATAAGAGTGAATTGTTAATAGAGAAAAATAGCAGGTTGAAACAACTGGAAAAGGAGATTGAGCTAAACCAAAAAAAAGTACAATTGGTAAAATCGTCCTATTTTCCAACAGTTGATGTTGTGGGTAATTACAATTACCAAACACAAGCTAATAATTTCAATGTTTTTAATTATAACTGGGTAAATACAAGTCTTGTTGGTATGCAAATACGTTTTAATGTTTTTAATGGTAACATAACAAAGCAAAAGGTTGAACAATCTAAAATTGCACAAAAAATTGCAGAAGAAAAAAGAGAATATGCTTCAAGAGAGTATCAATTGCAGTTTAAAGAATTACGTTCTCAATTGGAATTTTCTCAACAAAAAATTAATGTTCAAAAGGAAAATATGAATCTAACAGCAGTAGCACTTGCAATTTCAAAAAAACGCTATGAATTTGGTGTTGGAACCTTTTTAGAAGTATCGAATGCCGAATTAATGTATACTCAAGCTAGGTTGAATTGGTTGAAAGCTATATTGGAATATAAATCGGCTTATTATGATTTTGAATTACTAATAGGAAAAGATGAGCAATTATGAAAAAATGGAGTTCGATAATCCTTGGGATTTTACTAATAACAGCTGGCTTCTACTTTATACTGAAGCCTGAAATGGATGTTGATAAGTTAGAATTTACTTATACTAATTTGGATAAAGGAAATATAGAGTCCATTGTTTCGAGTACAGGTACTTTAGAAGCAATAAATACGGTAGAAATTGGTACGCAAATATCCGGAACTATTAAAAAGATTTATGTGGATTACAATGATAAAGTTACAGCAGGACAACTTTTGGCTGAAATGGATTTAAAATTATTAGAAACCAACTTAATATCCACCCAGTCAAATTTTGCTGTTACAGAAACTAAATTTAACCAAGCAAAGGAAGAGTATGAGAGAGATAAAAGTTTATTTAACGAAAAGGTTATTTCGCAAAAAGAATATAGCAATTCAAAATATACGTATCAGCAGTCAAAAAGTTCTATGGAAGCTGCATTGGCAGCAGTAAAGGGTATAAAAGTAAGTATTGGTTACGCTCATATCACCTCTCCAATAAGTGGAACAGTAACGGAGCGAAGTGTGGAAGAAGGACAAACTGTAGCCGCGTCATTTGCAACACCAAGGATGTTTATTATTGCGGAAGATCTTTCAAAAATGCAAATTCTAGCAGATGTAGATGAAAGTGATATTGGCTACATTAAATTTGGAATGGAGGTTCATTTTACCGTTCAAACTTTTCCAGAAAAACAGTTCAATGGACGTGTAAGTCAAATAAGGTTACAACCCATAGAAATGAATAATGTGGTTAATTATCAGGTGGTGATAGATGTAAATAATGAAAAAGGATTGCTGTTACCCGGAATGACTACTAATATTGAATTTATAATTAACAGAGCAAATAATGTTTTACTTATTAATAATTCAGCGTTAAGATTTCGGCCAAACGAGGCTATGTTAACTGAATTAAAACCCATTTTAGAGAAAAAAGCAAAAGAAGTACTTCCAGATTCTATTCAACAAAGGTTTCTTGAAGGAATTTATGATGAAGAAACCTTTACACCAACGAACTTCAAAAAAAAATTACCCAAAATTATAGATGGTTTTTTCTATAAGAATTCTGAAAATAAATTGGATTTTAAATTTATTGAAATTGGTATAAAAACAGGTTTGCAATCTGAAATAAAACGTTTTTTTGATGGGGATGAATTGCCAGAAAAATCCAAAGTTATAAATGGTATTAAAACTAAAAAATAGACATTATGCCTTCCAAAAAAGTCATAGAAACGAAGCAGATAAGTCGTGTCTTTAAAACTGGAGATATTGAAGTTTACGCCTTAAATGAGGTGAATATGGTTATTGAGGAAGGAGCATTTGTTGCAATTATGGGAGCCTCTGGTTCTGGAAAATCTACATTGTTAAATATTCTGGGATGTCTCGATAAGTCTACTTCTGGAGATTATTATTTAGACAATGTGCATGTTAATAAATTAAATAAGAATGAATTGGCCGATATAAGAAATCAAAAAATAGGATTCATTTTTCAAAGCTATAATTTATTGTCAAGAACAAGCGCTATTGAAAACGTTGCTTTACCACTTGTTTATGATCGATCCGGAAGATTTTCTAACCCTCAAAAAATGGCAATGGATGCATTAGAGCAAGTAGGCTTATTGCATAGAATACATCATAAAACAAACGAACTTTCGGGAGGAGAACAGCAAAGGGTAGCAATAGCCAGAGCTTTGGTAAATGACCCTGCTTTAATACTTTCCGATGAAGCAACCGGAAATTTAGATAGTAGGGCAAGTATTGAAGTGGCAGATCTTTTTGTAAAGTTAAATAATGAAGGGAAAACCATTGTAATGATTACTCACGAACCGGAAATTGCCCAATTCGCAAAGCGTATGATTTATTTGAGAGACGGACGCATACTAACCGATGAGCTTATAAAAAATAGAAGAACCAAAGAAAGTGCTCTAAAAGAATTGGAGTTAACAGCTTAATTTAAAAATAATGAATCAATTATTTAAAACATTTAAAGTTGCATTTCAAGCCATTAATAAAAATAGAACAAGAAGTTTATTAACTGTATTAGGAATAATAATAGGTGTTGGAGCCGTTATTATGACGATTTCGGCAGGAGAAGGAGCTACTAAACAAATTCAGGATCAAATCTCCGGTTTGGGAACGAATTTATTAATGATTGCAACAAAAACAGAGCATAGAGCTGGAATAAATGTAAGAATGGGCAGACCAATTGATAAAAAGGATTTTGATATGTTACAAAAGAACGGCGTATGGATTTCTAAATTATCGCCTTTGGTTGTAAATGGAGCTCAGGTTATTGGACCAGATGGATATAAATCAACTACAGTTTACGGAGTTTCTCACGAATATTTTGAAATTTTAAGTAGAGGAATATCATTAGGAGATGTTTTTTCTGAGGAAGACGTAAAAACCGCTAAAAAAGTATGTGTTATTGGAGAAACTATTCGAAAGGAACTTTTTTCAGGAATAGATCCAATAGGAAGGAAGATTAGAATTGATAAAATTCCTTTTACGGTTGTTGGCTTATTAAAAGAAGAAGGAAAAGGTGCAATGGGACAGGATCAGGATGAAATTTTAATAGCTCCATTTACAACCATTCAAAACAGATTGTATGGTCATAGAAGAGGTTATAATATGATTTTAGGAAGTGCTTTAAGTGAAGACCATATTGTGGATGCTGAAATTGAAGCAACTGAATTATTACGTGAGTCACATCGAATTTTGGAAGGGGAAGAAGATGATTTTGAAATTACAACCCAAATTGAACTTCAGGAAATTACAGGGAATGTAACAGGAATATTAACCATTTTATTAGGTGCAATTGCTAGTATTTCTCTTATAGTTGGAGGGATAGGGATTATGAATATTATGTTGGTATCAGTAACAGAACGAACGAGAGAAATAGGAACCCGATTAGCTATTGGAGCAAGAGAAAGTGATATTCTTACACAATTTTTAATAGAGGCCATTGTACTGAGTTTGGCAGGAGGTTTTTTAGGTGTTTTGCTAGGTGTTATTGGAAATCATATCATCTATAAACTAACTAATTTTTATATTCCTACAGCTGGTTATTCAATATTAATAGGGTTCGGATTTGCAGCATTGGTTGGCATTGCATTTGGTTATTTTCCTGCTCGAAAAGCAGCGAAACTAAATCCTATTGATGCTTTAAGATATGAATGAAGAAATCAATTTTTAATCAATTGTATTATGGGAGAAATAGCAACATCAAATCGTCAAATCACCTTATTTTATAGCTCAGATTCAATAAGAGCTAAGCAAGCATTAGCCTATGCAAAGGAAGAAGGTTTACCAATTCTTGAAATTGATATTTTAAAAACACCTTTAATAGGTACTCAAATAGTTGAAATTGCAGATCGATTGCATATGGAAATTAAAGATTTGGTAAATCAGGAACATCCGGCATATACATCTCATTTTGAGCATCATAATTTTTCACCAAAAGATTGGATAACTTTGATAAAACACAATCCGTAAATTATGAAACAACCTATAGCTTTAAAAGGAGATAAAACCATATTAGTAAATACGCCAAGCGATATTATTAAAATATAATTGATGCATAAAAAGAGCTTCATTTTTTTAGTATGAGTAATATCATTTTAAGGGTTTTTAAATTCAAATAACTTTAATAAGCTTTAAATTAATTTAAAGCGAGAATAAAATGGATAATGACTTAAAAAAAAAGGATAAAAGTAAAGTGCCAAAAGGCTTTAAGTTTAGTTGGCTTTATATTATTTTCCTTTTTTTTATTTTTTTATCAATATTAAATTGTCCAGGTATACAAACAAATTCAATTAGTTGGTTGGATTTTGATAAAACGATGCTACAAACGCGTGATGTTGCTAAAATTGTTGTTGTAAATAAAGATATTGCTGAAATTTACATCAAAGAAGATCGGCTTAAAGGTCCAAAATATGCTCAAATTTCTAAAAATTCATTTTTTTCAAACTCAGGACCTCATTATGCCATTCAAATTGGTTCTGTAGATAGTTTTGAGCATAAAATGGAACTTGCACAACAATCATTTTCAGCTATTGATAAAGTTGAAATTATCTATAAAAATAACCCAAGTTGGATGAGCATTATTACTTGGGTACTTCCGGTAGGATTGTTAATTTTATTTTGGATGCTGCTTTTTAAAGGAATAAGTAAAGGTGGGGTTGGTGGAAGTTCTATGTTTAATTTTGGTAAGTCTACTGCAAAATTAATTGATAAGGATACAAAAAGTACAGTTTCATTTAAAAATGTAGCGGGCTTAAGAGAAGCAAAAAAAGAAGTAGAGGAAATTGTTGATTTTCTTAAAAACCCAGGAGATTACACGAAATTAGGTGCGAAAATTCCGAAAGGTGTTATGCTTGTTGGGCCAACAGGAACTGGTAAAACGTTATTAGCAAAAGCAGTTGCAGGTGAAGCCCAAGTTCCTTTTTTTTCATTATCAGGATCAGAATTTGTAGAAATGTTTGTAGGTGTGGGGGCTTCAAGGGTTAGAGACCTTTTTAAACAGGCAAAAGAAAAAGCTCCAAGTATTATTTTTATTGATGAAATTGATGCAGTTGGTAGAGCTAGAAGTAAAGCGAATGCATTTCAATCAAATGATGAAAGAGAGAATACCTTAAATCAGTTACTTACCGAGTTAGATGGTTTTGGAACAAATACAGGTGTTATTGTTTTAGCCGCAACAAACAGAGCCGATATTTTAGATAAAGCCTTATTGCGACCTGGAAGGTTCGACCGTCATATTTATTTAGAATTACCTACAAAAGAAGAGCGTAAAGAAATATTTGAAGTACACCTACAACCAATAAAAAAAGCAAAGGATGTTGATGTTGATCTTTTAGCCTCTTTAAGTTCGGGATTTTCAGGAGCCGATATTGCGAATATTTGTAATGAGGCCGCTTTAATTGCCGCCCGTAAAAAAAAGGAAGTTGTAGAACAAGTTGATTTTATGGAAGCTAGAGATAGGGTAGTAGGTGGTTTAGAGCGCAAAGGGAAAATAATTTCCATTAAAGAAAAAACAATTGTGGCCTACCACGAAGCTGGTCACGCTGTTGTAAGTTGGTATTTAAAAAATGTAGATTCCTTAGTTAAGGTTTCTATTATTCCAAGGGGAAAATCTTTAGGTGCTGCTTGGTATTTGCCAGAAGAACATCAAATTATAACAAAAAACCAATTTATAGATCAAATTTGTGCGTCGTTGGGCGGACGAGCGGCTGAAGAAATAATTTTTAATGAAGTTTCTTCTGGCGCAATTGATGATTTAGAGAAAGTAACAAAGCAAGCTTATAATATGGTGGCCTTTTATGGCCTTGATGAAGAAATTGGTCCAATGAGTTTTTATGATTCTACAGGTGAGAATGAACGCTTTTTAGGAAAACCATACAGTGAAAATATGGCAAAGTTAATTGATAAAGAAGTTCAGGATTTAATAACACAAGCATATAGTAGAACAAAAAAATTATTGGAAACTCATAAAGAAGAACTAGAAAATTTAGGAAAAAAATTATTGGAAAAAGAAGTTGTTTACCTGGAAGATCTTGAACAAATATTAGGGAAAAGAAATAGATACGTGCCCATAGATTCACACGATAAACTTTATGAACACAATAAATTAATAATTTAAAAAACATTTATTATGGAAAAAGAACTCATTTTTAATTCGGACTTGCATTTTGAGCACAAACAATGGAGACGCGAACTCTTTTTTTGGGAAGATGAAATAAAATCTTTTAGAAATAGATTAGTTGAATTAGTTAACCGTTGGACTAACAAAACAGTTTTAGCTCAATTAGATCATTATCAGAATCAATTTAAAATTCAGGAAGAAGCCATTAATGAATTACTGGATGATATTAATTTACACGAAATCAACATTTCAGAACATAGTAAAAAAGGAGAAGATGTTCTAGATACTTCTGTTGTGAAAAAACATATCGAATTCAGAAATCATATGGATACACAAAGGCGTATTTATAATGAACTCAAAAAAGAATTCTTTAGGTTTTTGTCTGAATATATGTAGCGAATTATTTTTATATAAGGTAATCACTTAAGAAACTTTAATGGATGATCTTTTTATCATACAAACTGAAAATTTTCAACTTACAGAGTTAGATTTTCTGATAAGAATGCTCATTACTACAGGAATTGGGTTTGTTTTAGGTTTAGAGCGCGAATTTTCTCAATTTACTGAAAAAGATGAGGTTTTTGCTGGAATTCGTACGTTTACTTTTGTTGCGTTGTTGGGTTTTTTAACTGCTTTTTTGAGTATTAGTTTTAATTATTGGATTTTCATAGCAGGATTTGTAAGTGTTGTTATTATTGTAGGAGTTTCTTATTGGGTTACTTCAAATAATGGTGAAATTGGAAGTACAACAGAGTTTGCAACTATTTTTACTTTTTTGTTAGGTGGTTTAACATTTTTAGGATTTATAAATGCTAGTCTCGCACTTACTGTTGTGGCAATAGTTATTTTATCATTAAAGTTAAAATTAAGAACTTTAATAAGTCAGTTAACACAAAAAGAAATCTATGCATTTGTTAGGTTTGTAATAATAGCGCTTTTAATATTACCTTTTTTACCTGATCAAAATTTTGGACCTTTTAATGTCATCAATCCGAGAGAAATTGGATGGGTAATTGTACTTACTTCAGGTATTGGTTTTGTTGGTTATATATTAATAAAATTTATAGGTTCAGATAAAGGTTTAATCTTAACAGGGATTCTTGGAGGTATAGTTTCCAGTACTTTAGTTACGTTTATTTTTTCAAAAAAAAGTGTGGAAAATCCTTCATACTCATATAATTATGCGGTTGGAATTTTTGCGTCGGCTACTACAATGGCTGTAAGAGTTGGGCTATTGGTATTTATTTTTAATGAAGTTATGTTAAATAAACTTCTGTTGCCTTTGGCAATTATTTTTTTAACGGCTTTTAGCACTACCTTATTTTTCTACAAAAAACATCAATCTATCAAAACAAGTAATGATAAGTTGTCTTTAGGTGATCCTCTCGATATAAAAAGTGCTGTTTTTTTTGGTGTTTTTTATATTGGTATTTTAATATTGGTTAGTTATGCAAGTAACTTATATGGAGATAAAGGAATTTATATTTCAAGTGTAATTAGCTCATTAACAGATATTGATGCAATTGCGATTTCAGTATCAAAATTTGGGGGAACCTCTATTAAGCTTCTAACAGCACAAAATGCGATTCTATTTGCAACGTTGTCTAATACCATTGTTAAAATTGGAATTACCGTTTGGATAGGTAGTAAAAACCTAAAAAAATATGTTTTAATTGGGTATAGCTTCATTTTTATGGCAGGAATAATAGGCTTTTTAATATTAAATAATTAAAAAAGAACTACATCATTTAACAACAATCATAAGTATAATTGATGACTGTCATTTGGGTATTGCTATAATTTACTTCACTTTGTATCAGTAATATAGATTTGAATAATTTAAAAATAAGATGATATGAAAAGTTTGAAATTTTTAGTGGTGATACTATTGGTATTATTTACATCTTGTGTGAGTCAAAAAAAATATAGTGATCTTCAAAATCAATCAGATCGGTTTGTGAATGATTTAAAATTATGCCAAAATGAAAGAATGGTTTTAGAAACCAATTTGGCTAATGAAACTAGTAAAGTTAGTAAGTTAGAAAGTCAGCTCGACTATTTTAAAATCACGAATACCAATTTATTAGATCGTTTATCGGATCTTTCTGTGGTTAGTAAATCTGGAGCCGAAAGTATTAAAAAATCTTTGGAAGCTTTAAATGAACAAAATAAATACATCAAAGATTTAACTACTTCCATGCAGCGAAAAGACTCCTTGAATTTGGTTTTAGTAATGAATTTAAAAAGATCGTTAGATGATTTCGATGATGAAGACATTACCATTGAAGTTAAAAAAGGAGTTGTGTATGTATCAATTTCCGATAAAATGTTATTTAAATCTGGTAGCTTTAAAATAAGTGATAGAGCTAAAGAAGTAATTGGGAAAATAGCCAAGATTATTAATGATCATAAAGAGTTGGATATTTTAGTTGAAGGACATACCGATACTGTGCCAATTTCAACAGAATGTATGGCAGATAATTGGGATTTAAGTGTGAAAAGAGCAACTTCTATTGTTCGATTAATGCAAACAGAATTTGGTGTTCAGCCACAACGTATGACAGCTGGAGGACGTTCAGAATATATTCCTGTACAAACAAATGATACGAGTGAAGGGCGGGCAATTAATAGAAGGACAGAAATAATTATTCTCCCAAAATTAGACCAGTTTTTCAAGTTGCTGGAACCACCAAAGTAAGCTTTAATGGATGAATATTTATCATCAAACTGAATAACAAATGTTGGGCAATTTTTTAAAATAAATTACAAAAGCAGGAAAAGATATTGAAAATAATACTAAAACATAATATTATGAAAACAGATAGTATAATAAAAGAAAATGTGCTTGATGAATTATCATGGCAACCAAATATTGATGAAACTCAAATTGGTGTTATTGTTGAAAATGGAGTTGTTACTTTATCAGGAGTTGTAGATAATTATTCTAAAAAAATAGCTGCAGAAAAAGCAGTGAAAAATGTAAAAGGAGTAAAAGCTGTAGCCGATGATATTGAAGTTTTATATGGGATTGAGTATAAAAAAACAGATAAAGAAATTGCTAAAGCCGTTGTAAGCGCATATGAATGGAATCCTTCTGTACCTAATAATAAATTAACAATTGAAGTTAGAGAAGGTTGGGTTTATTTATCTGGAGAACTTGAATGGAACTACCAAAAAGATGCTGCTAAAAAAGTTGTTGAAGATTTAATTGGTGTAAAAGGTGTTGTAAATAATATTAAGTTAAAGCAAGCAGTTAAACCGTCTGAAATAAAACAAAAAATAACAAAAGCATTTGAACGTATGGCCGATCTTGAAGCTAAAAATATAAAAGTTGAAGTTGATGGACATAAAGTAAAATTAAAAGGGAAAGTTCATTCAAAAGCAGAAAAAGATGAAGCAAGACGAATTGCCTATTTTGCACCAGGAGTTGATGAAGTTTCAAATGAATTGGAAGTAGTTTATTAAAAAAGTCTATATATAAAAACAGGAAGCTTTTGCTTCCTGTTTTTTTGAAGAGTGTAAGTTTTTTTAAATTTTCAATAATTTCTTATGTTATTCTCTCATCAAATAAAACTGAACTTATTTTCAAATAATAAACAACCTAAAACCTTCGTAGTTATCTATATTATTTCTCAATAATATAAATTTGTTTGAATCTAATAAATAAAAAGAACTTCTTTATTATGATATCAAATGTACAAGGTGAATTCAAGTTAAAAGATGATAAATCTCAAATAAATAAATGATTGATATCATACCAAAGGTTTGAAAAAAATGTATGATTAACAGTTATGAAGTTGTGAGTTGTAGTTATTGAGGGCGTTAAGTGTTGTTTATTAGTTCGTTAAATCTTGAAGTTGGATTATTGTTTAATTTGTATAGTGATTTTAAACTAATGATAGTGGCTTAAATTATTGAGAATAAAATAAGGGTATCAAAGAAAATAATTGAAATTATTTTTAACCTTCAGTTTGTTCGAAATAATAGTCGAATTTGATTCATATCTATTCACTATGCTCCATCTCTCTGAGATTATGAATCAACCAAAAACCTCAATTCATTTCTTTTGATACCCCATTAACCTTAAATAGATGATTAAGAGATTTCTATTACTTTTGGTTTATGTTTTTTAGTTTCTTCTTTTTTCGAAAGATTGAATTTAAGAATTCCATTTTCATAAACAGCTTTAACTTTTTCATCTTTAATACTATCAGGTAATTCTAAAGATCTTTCAAAAGAATTATAACTAAATTCTTTGCGAGTATAGTTTTCATCTTTTTCTTCTTTAGTTTCTGATTTTTTTGCAGAAATATTTAAACATCCTTCATCAATAGTAACTTTGAAATCTTTTTTTGAAAATCCTGGAGCCGCTAATTCAATTTCAAACTCATCTTTTTTTTCCTTAATGTTTAAAGCAGGTTCATCCATTCTTTTTAACCATAAATTATCGTTAAATAAATGGCTTGGATTAAAATCTAACAAATCTGAAGAAAGTAGATTTTCCCAAGGTCTTTTTCTAAATTGTACTAATGACATAATATGATTTTTTAAGTTAAACATTTTAATATTCAAATTTACCACCTTAAAGGAGGTATTGAAATGATGATTCTCATTTTTAGTTTTTTGAAATGAATTTTTTTTATAAACTCAATGAAAATAGGTGCTTTGGGATGTTTTTAATAATTTATTATTTGCATATTTTTTATGGTTGATATTAATCATTAGTTAACATTGATTATAGAAATTTTAATAAAGAGTTTGGTAAAATAATTTATTATAACTAGAATCATAATTGAATTATTAAAATGTAATATTTAGGCTGCATTTTTGAGTTTTTATTAAAAGAGCAAGTAATAAATGGCTCCTATTAATGTAGTGAAAAGTAATTTATGATGATATTCCTCATTACAAGTGAAAATGAGAAGAGTTAAATTTAATATTATGAAATAAATTTGCTAATTAGTTGTTTATGAGTGTTTAAGATAAATTCATTTTATCTATTATAAAAATTATAAAAAATTTCGGATGAAAGCAATTCAAATTCTTAAAATTTGCCTTGTAGTTTTAATTGTTTTAATACCTCTTTCAAATATTCAATCTCAAACAAAACTAAGTGCGAAAGAAATAGTAAAGAAAGCGGATGAAAATATGAAAGGGAAAACGTCACAAGCTAATATTTCCATAAAAATTATAAGACCTTCCTGGAGTAGGGAAATGAATATGACGGCCTGGTCAAAAGGAGATGATTATTCAATGATTTTAGTGAATTCACCAGCAAAAGAAAAGGGAACTGTTTTTTTAAAACGGATGAAGGAAGTTTGGAACTGGATTCCATCAATAGAACGAACGATTAAACTACCGCCATCAATGATGTCTCAAAGTTGGATGGGAACCGATTTCACCAATGACGATTTGGTAAAAGAGGCTTCATCGGTTAGCGATTATACTCATACACTTTTAAATAAAGAAACCATATCTGGAAAAGAGTGTTATAAAATTGAAATGATACCACTTCCTTCTGCGGCAATTGTTTGGGAAAAAGTAATAGTATGGATAGATGCTTTAGAGTTTTTGCAATTAAAAGCGGAGTTTTATGATGAAGATAGCAAATTGGTGAATGTTATGAACTCTGAAGGAATTAAGGAAATGGGAGGAAGAAAAATAACTTCAAAAATTGAAATGATTCCAATTAATAAAGAAGGAAATAGTACCTGGATTATTTATAACAGTATTCGTTTTGATGAAGAAATAGATGATAATTTTTTCAATACCAGGAAAATGAAGCAATTAGAATGACATGTTTTTAAAATTAGCCTGGCTAAATATTTGGCGTAACAAACGTAGAACATTAATAACAACTGCATCGGTATTCTTTGCGGTTTTATTAGCCATTGCAACACGTTCAATGACGAATGGTATTTATGAAAATATGATTCATAATGTGGTTAGTTATTCATCAGGCTATATACAAATTCATAAAAAAGGTTTTTGGGATGAACAATCGATTGACAATACTTTTGAAGAAAATAAACAATTATCAAAGAGTTTATTAGAAAATTCTAACATTGGGCATTTAATGCCTCGATTGGAAACTTTTGCCTTGGCATCTTTTTCAGATAAAACGAAAGGTGTTTTAATTTTAGGTATTGATCCTGAAAAGGAAAAAGAGGTTAATAATTTACATGAAAAAGTTGTTCAGGGAGCGTATATAGAAACTATTTATGATAATGCTGTGGTAATTGGTGAAGGATTGGCATCTCAATTAAAATTGAAAGCTAATGATACATTAGTATTATTGGGGCAAGGTTTTCACGCAAGCAGCGCTGCTGGAAAATTTAAAGTGAAGGGTATCATAAAATTGGGTTCTCCCGAATTGAACAACAATATTGTTTATATGCCACTTCAACAAGCGCAATATATGCATGGTGCTGAAAACAGATTGACAGCCATTTCAATAATGTTGAATAAATCGGCTAGTATTGAAAAGCTCCAATCTTCATTACAAAAAGAACTTGATATGGATACCTATGAAATTATGAGCTGGAAAGAAATGATGCCAGAAATGGATCAATTTATAACAGCAGATAGCACAGGACATTATATCATTATTGGTGTTCTATACTTTATCATTTCATTCGGGTTATTTGGAACTTTGTTAATGATGACTTTTGAGCGCTCCAGAGAATTTGGAATTTTAATAGCCATAGGTATGAAAAAGAGGCTTTTGGCGGTTATATTATTGTTAGAATCGTTAATGATCTCTTTCATTGGTTGTATTGCTGGAATTTTAGGTGGAATCATTATTGTGAAATGGTTTACTAAATATCCGGTTTATTTTTCAGGTGAACTTAAGGAGGTTTATGAGAATTATGGTATAGAACCAATCATTTATTTTTCTAGTGATGAAAAAATTTTTATCGTTCAAACATTAATTGTTTTAATACTATCTACCATACTAACATTATATCCTTGTTTAATGGTAATGAAATTAAAACCTATTGAAGCTATAAATAGATAAATATGCTTATACAAATTGCTTGGCGAAATATATGGCGTAATAAAACAAGAAGTTTCGTTGTTATTAGTTCTATAATTATTGGGTTGTGGGCAGGGGTTTTTATGCTTGCATTTTCTTGGGGAATGTATAAAAATAATATTGATGATACAGTTTTTAAACAGTTGTCTCATATTCAAATTCATCATCCATTATTTAAAGAAGAAACCGATTCCAAATACAGCATTCCAAATACCGATCAAATTCTTCAAAAATTAAGGTTAAATAAGGATATAGCCTCGGTTAGTTCACGCATAATTTCTTCTGGAATGATAACTTCTCCAACAACTGCGAGTGGTGTAAAAATTTATGGAATTAATCCTGTTGAAGAAGAAAAGCAAATTGGTTTAAACGAACATGTTAGGCAAGGTGCTTATTTTAAATCTGCTAAACAAAATGAAATATTAATAGGTGAAAAACTGGCTAAAAAACTAAAGATTAAATTAAAAAGTAAAGTTGTATTAACCTTTACCAACATTGAAAATGAAATAGTTTCTGGAGCGTTTAGAGTAGGTGGTTTATATAGATCTAAAAATATTTCATTGGACGAAGTAAATGTATATGTTAAACAAAATTATTTAAAAGATCTTTTAGAATTAGACAATTCAAACAGTAATGAAATTGCTATTTTATTGAAGAATGAAGAACAAATGGAAGTAGTGAAAGCATACAGCATAAATTTGGTTCCTAATGGGAAAGTGGAAGACTGGAAAGAACTTTCACCAGAGCTTGGAATGGTAATAGAATCCTTTAATTTGTACACTTACATTATTACCGGAATTATTTTATTGGCATTAACGTTTGGAATAGTAAATACAATGTTAATGTCGGTTTTAGAGCGTGTTAGAGAACTTGGTATGTTAATGGCAATTGGCTTAAACAAGCGTAAAATATTTATTATGATTATGCTGGAAACCCTTTATTTAACTTTAATTGGTTGTCCAATTGGTTTATTAGTTGGTTGGTTAACTAATAATTTTTTAGGCGAACACGGAATTAATATCTCAATGTTTTCAGAAGGATTAGCGTCTTACGGATTTAGTTCTGTTATTTATCCTGCTTTAGACTATGAAAAATATGTTATTGTAGCTGTAATGTGTTTTTTTACCGCAATTTTAGCGGCGATTTATCCAGCTTATAAAGCGTTACAATTAAACCCTTCAGAAGCAATTCGTAAAATTTAGAATGATGGCTAAAACAATTATAGATGCACATAATGTGAGTAAAGTTTATAACCCAAAAACGGTTCCGGTTCACGCGGTTCAAAATGTTCATGTGCATATTGAAGAGGGTGAGTTTGTTGCATTAGTAGGTCCTTCAGGTTCAGGGAAATCTACGTTGTTAAATATGATGGGAGGTTTGGATGAACCAACAATAGGAAGTGTTATTATTGATGATGTAGAAATTACGAGTCTGGCCGAAAATAAATTAATAGATTTTAGGCTTCATAATATTGGATTTGTTTTTCAATCATTTAATCTTATTCCTGTGTTAACTGCCAAAGAAAATGTTGGTTTTGTGTTACAGTTGCAAAATGTTCCAAAAGAAGAAAGAGAAAAACGAGTAATGCAATTACTGAAAGAAGTAGGCTTAGAAGATAAAATAAATAGCAAGCCAGGAGAGCTTTCTGGAGGCCAACAACAAAGAGTTGCGGTTGCAAGGGCATTGGCATCTAAACCTAAAATTATTTTAGCTGATGAGCCTACTGCAAATTTAGATTCAAAGTCTGCGGGCAATTTATTAGATATTATGGCAAAGCTGAACAAAGAAGAAAAAATTACTTTTTTATTCTCTACGCACGATATGAGAGTTATAAAAAAGGCGAGAAGAGTAATTACTTTGGTTGATGGAAAAATAGATTCTGATGTGCAACAAATACCAAGTTAGATGCTATGAGAAAACATATAAAAATAGTGTTGTTTATTTTTATGTGGAATTGTTTTGGGTTAACTGCTCAGGAAAAAGAGCCTAAATTATTTTTAACTGGTTATATTAAAAATCTACATGAATTTAGCTTTATAGATAACTTAGATGAGTTACAATGGACTACCTTTTTACATAACAGGCTCAATTTTAAATACACTCCAACAGAAGAAATTAAAATAAGGTTAGAGTTAAGGAATCGAATATATTATGGAGATGGCATTAACAATATTCCGGGATTTTCGACTATAATTGGTCAGGATAATGGAGTCGTAGACCTTTCCTGTAATTTGGTAAATAATACTATTGTTTTTAATTCTATGATAGACAGAGCTATGGTGAATTATATAAAAGGAGATTGGGATATATCTTTGGGAAGACAGCGTATAAATTGGGGAATGAATGTAACTTGGAATCCCAATGATATTTTTAATACGTATAATTTTCTCGATTTTGATTACGAAGAACGCCCGGGAAGTGATGCAATTCGAGTGCAATACTATGTAAATGATTTTAGTAAAATTGAAGTTGCTGCAAAAAAAGGAAAAAATAAAGAGGATTATATTTTTGCAACCATGTATAAGTTTAATAAGTGGTCATATGATGTACAGTTGCTAACTGGAATTTATCAAAAAGATTGGGTAATTGGAGTTGGTTGGGCTGGCAATTTAAAAAACACAGGATTTAAGGGTGAAGTTTCTTATTTTGTTCCTTTTAAAAAATATGAGAACTCTAAAAACATAGTAAGTGCTTCTTTATCCGTTGATTATGGTTTTAAAGAAGGGTTGTATGTAAACGGGTCATTATTATATAATAGTAATGCAAATGAAATTGATAATTTAGAAAGTTTACAATATGCGAATGTATCTGCAAAAAATTTAATGCCTTATAAATATGCGGGGTTATTGCAGTTGTCAAAAGAATTTACTCCTATTTTATCGGGTACTTTAAATATAATTTATGGAACCAAAAATCAATCTGTAATTGCAATGCCAAGTCTTAATTATTCATTAGCAACAAATTGGGAGCTTAATTTTACGGGACAATCTTTTTTTGAATTCAATCCTTATAAAACATTAGGAAACACATTATTTATGAGGTTACGTTATAGCTTTTAAGCGGTTGATCTTGCACATAATTTAAATTTAAATTTAAAGCTGTTTTTGCTTTGCCTAATTCATTTCCAAGGTAGCCAGCATGACTCATTTGAGAAACTAAATTATGTTCTAGAATTGTAAGTAAAATTTTTTCAGAAGAACGTCCAGTAATCAAATGTCCTGGTTGATTGTTTTTATAATAATGCTTTACAATAATTACCATCTTATTCCGATCGATAGAAATTACAAAAAATCCATTTTTGTCATAATCTAAAGGGATTCGTTTTCCGGTTGGTTTTAGCTTTAAAAATGATTCTTTTTCTATAATGGCTGGTTCGTTAATGAGTAATTCTGAACTATCAAATTTTTCGTTTTTCAATTCGATTTCATTTATTTTTTGATGAATGAATTCTATTTCTTTCTCATCAATACAATCTATCAATTCTACTTGTTTTAAAAAAAGGTTTATTTTTTCTACTGAAATATTGTTTAAAACAGGAAATGATCCAGTGGCATTTATAATCCGTTTCTCGCTGTTTATTCCGAATTTAAAAAGGCTTTGAATTGCTTGTCCAGCTTGAAAAATTGGTGAATCTTTTCCACATAAAACTAAGAACCGAATATGAGGATTGGAAATAACATTGATAATAATTTTTTCAACACCTAAATTAGGGGTAAATAAGTTTCCAATTATAGCAACATTTTTATTTATAGAAATTGAATCCTGTAAATTTGTTGATGTGAGCGCACAAACGGCTATTTCTCCTTTCGTATTTATGACCTTATAATTACCCGTTTCAATTGGCCAATTTTTCTTAGTGAATTTTTTTTTATTTTTTAAAAAATCCTTTACCCTTTGAATATTGTAATACATTTTTACAGCTTTAGAATTTTCTCCATTTTTGGAATTTGGAAATAATGTAGCTATAAAGTGCATTAATTTTTTCATATTTGTTGAATATTTTCTATTAAAACCAATGTTAAAGATAACTTTTTTAATAAAATATTCAGGTGAAATTTGAAAATGAAAATAATATTTGCTTTTCAAAAATAGTATGGGTTGGTATAAAAATTGATAGTCTTAAAAAAAGAATAATTATAATGAAACATTTCTATATCATTTTCGCTCTTTTTATGTTTTATTCATGTATTCCATTAAGAATTGCTCCAAGAATTAAGGATGATAAAGTAATGGTTGCAAAAAAGTTTAAAAGAAAACTTCCTAAGAGCTATGCATTTATTTTTGAAGATCCAAAAGATGCAAATGAATTTTATAATTATATTAATATTAAGTATCAATTAAACGATGAAGAAGTAGGGTGGAATGTTCCTTTTATTATTGAAAATGAAGAGCTTTTTTTAACGTATTATGAAGTAGAAATTCCTACAAAAACAATAAATTTAATTCCTATTTTTTTAGATGCCATTTTGGAAGATAATGATCACGATCCTTTACTTGAAGAATTGGAGTTCTCTCGAAATGGACATTGGTATTTAGTTTTAACAGTTTCAAATTCCAATTTTGAAGATTGCCTTAAGCCTAATTATACCTATAGAAAAGAGGTTTTAGCTTACCTTCGAAAATTAAGATTGCAGTATTTATATACGCAGAATTATGTTCAGGTTTTATTAGAAAATTGAAATAGTAACGTTCTTTTGTTTTTCATTAATAATAAAAGAAAAATGATAATCTAATTAAAATAAAAAAGCCAAATTTATTAAAATTCGGCTTTTTTATGAAATATCATTTTTTGTTTAGTGGTAGGATGCGAAAATTCTAATGTATCTGCGTGTAAATACAACCGATTAGATTTTTTTCCATATAAATCATCACCAATTATTGGAATATTCAATCCTAAGCTATGAGAAGCGTGAACTCTTAATTGATGTGTTCGCCCAGTAATAGGGTAGAAATGTATTTTCGTTTTTCCGTTTTTCCGCTCAATAACTTCCCATTTTGTTTCTGCTGGTTTTCCGTGTTCAAAACATACCAATTGTCTTGGTCTATCATCTAAATCAACTCTAAGAGGTAAGTTGATGGTTCCGTTATCATCATTTACAATTCCATCTAATAATGCCGTATACCTCTTTTTCACCGTTTTATTAATAAACTGCCTTTGCAAATCTTTGTGTGCTTTTTTGTTCTTTGCTAACACCAATAAACCAGAAGTAGACATGTCCAATCGATGTACAATAATTGGTCCTGAAATATTTTTTACCTGTTGCTTAATTCGTGTAAATACAGAATCTTGAATGTGAATTCCTGGAACCGATAAAAACTCTGCAGGTTTGTAAACCACAATCAATTTTTCATCTTCAAAAATAGTTTCGAGTTCTTTACCAATTGCAGGATTTTGTAACATTGGATTCGTATCCATCTCAATTCCTTTTAACATATGTGTTAAAATTGGTTTGCACTTTCCTTGGCAAGACGGATAAAATTCTTGGTGTTTTCGTATTTCTTTATTTGGCGATTGTCCCCACCAAAACTCAGCCATTGCCATAGGTTTTAAATTGTGTAAAAAAGCATATTGCAATAATTTTGGAGCAGCACATTCTCCAGAGCCTGCTGGTATATTTTGCTCAGAAGTTTCGGCAAACAAATCGGTTAAGTTTTTAACTTCTTTTTTTGAATTTAAAAACTGATATTGTTCAAATAAATACTGTTGCAATGCAACGGATTTTGTTTTACGTTGCTCTTTTAATAGTGCTATTTGATTGGTGAAAACCGTAAGATTTTCTTTGAGAGGTTTTAAAGTATGTTCCCAATAACGATTTACATTATTAAAAAAATATTTAGCTTCTAAACTTTCTTTACTCAAAGCAGCTTCAAAAGAGGCATAAGCTTCTAATGATAATTCAGATTGTGCTTTTTCTCTTCTTATATTTCGATCTTTTTTAGCCGCTTTCAACGCTTCTTTTTTTTCTTGAATATCAATAGCTGCTTTTTTCTTTTCTGATTTGTATTGTGCTAATAATGTAAGATATTCAGTAGTGTTCTCTAATCTTTCTAATTCTAGATTAATGCTGTTTAAAAGATATTCCTCTTGCAAGAAATACGAATCTTTTGTGAGCATATCATAAACAGGCGGAACAAACTTTTTATGAATGTTTTTTTCTGCCAATTTTCCTGAAACAGCCGCAATATATCCGATTTCGTTTTGCTGATTTTGTACCACTAAAACTCCAAACATTTTTCCAATAATCAATCCTTTTTTAGAAGTATCTAACCCAAAATTATGTTCAAAATCGATTTGCTTTTTTAAATAATTTTGAATTTCGTTTGCAGCTAATTTACATAAAGGATGCGGCTCATAATAAAATGGAAAGGTAAACTTATTTGGAAGTTTAAAATCGTCTATAGAAGTAGAAAAATGTTGAAAATGTGTTTGCACAATGGTTAAAGTAAAATTCTGAGCAAATATACTTTTTTTGAGAAGGACTTCTGGGATTATAATTTAAATGTCTTGTCCTGAAATACAGCTACAGGATAAAATAGATTTTAAGGAGTAAATTTAGCTACAATATTGGATTCAGTGATTTTTTATTTTCTATGTTATAGGCATATATTTTGCATTCATCTCCTCATTGTCTATTTACATTTAATCATTTTTTGAAATACTTTTGTATTAATGCCAATAATTTTTCTTGCATGATGGGTTTTGAAATATAATCATTACAACCTGCCTCAATTGCTAGCTCCTTGTCACCTGTTAGCGCAAAAGCTGTTTGGGCAATAATAATCACATCTTTATTAAATTCCCGAATTTTTCTGGTAGCTTTATATCCATTTATTTCGGGCATTTGAATGTCCATTAGCACTAAATCTAAATCGGGATGCTGTCGGCAAACTTCAATGGCATCTAACCCTGTTGTAACTTTAAGAATTTCCTTGCTAAAATTTTCCAGTTCTATTGAAATTAACATTTCAGATGCTTCATCGTCATCAGCAATTAATACTTTTAAGCCAAAATTTTCAGAGATATTCTGTTTTTCTTTGATATCAGATAAAAAAGCTGCTGTTTTTTTGGTTTCCATCTTAGAATTGAAATTGCTGGGAAGGGTGAAAAAGAAAGTTGAACCCTTAGCTTCTTTGCTTTCTACCCAAATTCTACCACCAAGCAAATCTACATAAGCTCTCGCAATAGCCAATCCTAAACCTGCACCTTGTCTTGCCATTTTATCGGTAATATCTGCCTTAATAAAACGCTCAAATATGCTTTCCTGCTTTTCTTTTGGAATTCCTATTCCTGTGTCTTTCACATAGAATTCAATTTCATAACCTTTTTTGGTATACCCAAATTCTATCTTTCCTGCGTCAGTATATTTTATTGCATTTTTAACGAGATTGGAAAGAATTCCATTAAATTTTTCAATATCTGTTTTAATAATTGCTTCTTCTTCAAGTAGTGTACAATTAAAGGATAGATTGATTTTTTTAGTATCGGCATCAAATTTTAAAGAATGGCAAATAAATTGCAACTGACTGTTTATATCCATTTCTGAAAGATGAATATCTACTATACCTGATTCTATTTTTGAAATGCTAACAATATCATTTATAATGTTAAGCATGCGAGCACCGCTTTTTTCAATAATCTGAATGTATTTTTGTTGTTGTTCACCAGATAATTCTGGTTCTTTTAGTAGTTCGGCAAATCCCAATATTCCATTCATAGGAGTACGGATTTCGTGACTCATGTTAGCCAGAAAGGCTGATTTTATGCGGTCGCTTTCTTCTGCTTTTTCTTTTTCTTTAGCTAATTCTTGTTCAGCTAATTTGCGTTTGGTTATGTCCTGTGCCGCACCCCGAAGGGCAACAGTTTTACCTTTTTTATTATATTCTGTCTCACCACTTAGCCATATCCATCCGTTGCTCCCATCTTTTCTTATTGTTTTTAGCTCAACTTCGTATGGAATTCCTGTTTCTTTGGTTTTGGAAAGTGAAGCCGATAATAGTTCCCAACTCTCGGGTGTAAACAACTTTTCGTGTTCAGTATAGAGAGGTGTTGGTAGAGTAGGATTAAATCCAAACATCTTATAAAGTTCTTCTGTCCAAACCACTTCATTGGTTTCCACATCTAAATACCAACTTCCTATATGCGTGAATTCCTGTGCTCTTTTTAGTTCTTTCTCACTTCGGATTAAATTTTTTTCAATTTCTTTACGCTCTGTTATATCTTCTTTTACAGCTAAATAATGGATAATTTTGCCTGCTTCATTAACAATAGGTGAAATGGAGGCTAATTCCCAATAGAATTCACCGTTTTTCTTTTTATTGTGCAACTCGCCAGTCCATATTTTTTTTGATAGAAGCGTATCCCATATTTCTTTATACGTTTCTTTAGCTATTTCTCCCGATTGTAAAATTCTTGGGTTTTTCCCTTTTATTTCTTCTAAGGAATAACCGGTGAGTTTAATAAATTTAGGGTTTACATATTCTATATTCCCTTCCAAATTGGTAATGATAATAGAAACAGTGCTTTGTTCCACAGCATAAGATAGTTTTAATACTTCACTTTCTGCACGTTTGCGCTCGGTAATGTCGTTAACCAAAACATATCGGGCATTCTTATTATTTGAAATAATAGTATGGGAGCTAATTTCAACTACAATAATTTCATTATTTTTTTTGATGTGTCTCCATTCACCTGCCATATTTAGATTGCTCGAAGCTTTTTCAAGATCCTCCATAAGAGCAGGAACGTCTTCAGTTGGCCGGATATCTTTTATTGTCATTGACAAAAATTCATCAAGCGAATATCCATAATGATTAATGGCAGCCTCATTTACTTCCAAAAAAGCGAGCGTTTCAAGATCGTAAATCCACATTGGTTGTGGGTTACCTAAAAATAATAAGCGGTATTTTTCTTCACTTTCAAGAAGTTCCTTTTTAGCTAACTTTTGTTTTGTAATATCTTCAATATTCGACCATATGAATTTTTCACCCATTCGCTCAATAATTAAGCCATGTAACCTAACGGGAATGAGTTGTCCGTTTTTATGAATGTATTCCTTTTCGTAAGGCCCGTAACTACCCGATAAAATAAGAGATTCCAATTGTTGTTTTTCTTGTTCCTCATATTTTTGAGGGGTAATATCCCAGTAACTAAGTTGCAAGGTTTCTTCAATGGTTCTTCCAATTAAGTTGGCAAAAGCTTGATTTACATCAATCATATTCCCATCCATAGAGGTTAATGCTAGGCTGATAATAGATTTTTCAAAAAGCATTCTATTATAATGCTCACTTTCTGTTTGCTGTGCTGTAATCCGACTTAGTTCTTTGCTTTCTTTGGTGTACAATGCCTGTAAAGCATTGTGTTTATTTTGCAAACGCTCTAACTCATTTAAGAGTTCTTCTTTGGTTTTATTCTCAATGTTCATTGTAACGTTTGTTTAAATATTGAACTTTATGTAAATGGGTAATTACGCATTGGAAATTAAGGGATTTTATAAGATTTTCGCAGGTCGCAAATCGTTTATTCATATTTCTTTTTTTTGCTAAACTTAAAAAACTAATTGGCCGTTTAGCAAAGAAAAACCCTAGTTTTATTATTTGCTGTGCCCTTTATTACATATCGTTTTTATTATTGTTATATGCTTTGTTTTATATTCTTAATTTATCTGTTAGTAGCAAATTATATTTTAAAATATTTTTGAATTAATTCATTTAATTCCTCTCTTTTAATAGGTTTTGCAATATAATCATTGCAACCCGCTTCAATTGCCTTTTCTCTGTCGCCAGATAGTCCAAAAGATGTTTGTGCTATAATCACTACATCCTTATTAAATTGGCGAATTTGCCGGGTAGCTTCATATCCATTCATTTCTGGCATTTGAACATCCATCAATATCAAATCGATATCAGTGTTGTTGCGGCATGCATCAACCGCTTCAATACCAGTTTGTGCATGTAACAATTCTTTACTGAATTTTTGCACAATAATTGCATTTAGTTGCTTAGACGTATCATCGTCCTCGGCAATTAATATTTTCAGTCCTGAAACTTCCTGATTAATATGTTTATCTAGATTTTCTTCTGGAAGAATTTTTTCAATTTCATTTTTCACATTTGTTTTAGCGTCATTAGGCAGGTTGAAATAAAAGGTTGAACCTTTTCCTAATTCGCTTTCTAGCCAGATTTCGCCACTGTGTTTTTCTATAAATTCTTTACAGAGTACCAATCCTAAACCAGTTCCTTTTTCTTTATTTGTACCTGATGTTGAATAATTTTCATCAATACGGAAGAGTTTTTGTATGTTGGCTTTTGAGATTCCAAGTCCGTTATCGCTAACCGAAACTTTTAACTTATTTTGGTTTTCTTGTATTGAAATGATGATTTCACCACCAGAATGAGTGAATTTTATTGCGTTAGAAATTAGGTTTCTTAGCACGGTGCTTATCATGGCTTTATCAGCAAAAACCGTGGTATTTTGAGGTAAAGATCTTTTTATAGTTATAGACTTTTGGAAGGTAATGTTTTTGAATAAGAGTATATTTTCATTAATAAGATCGGGCAAATTAAAGTTTACAGGCTCGTAATTCATCCTACCTGTTTGCGACTGCGCCCATTCCATCAGGTTCTTCAGCAGTTTAACGGCACTTTCGGATGATTTAAGGATAATTTCGGCATATTTTTTTATTCCCTCTAAATTCTTCTCCCCAACTTGTTTAGTAAGAATTTCGCTAAATCCCATAATTGAATTAAGAGGACTTTTTAGATCATGAGCGATGATATTGAAGAATTTATCTTTTTCGGCATTAGCAGTTTGAAGTTCATCTCGGTTTGCCTGGATTTCCTCTTTTTGTTGATTAATTTCAAGTAAACGAGCTTCTACAATTCTTTCTAACTGAATATTAGCCAATTTTAATCTCCTGGAATACAATACGGTAATTAGCCAAACTAAAGCAGCTGTAAAGATTACATAGGAAATATAAGCCCAAATTGTACGATGCCAAGGCGGAAGAATGCTGATTTGGAAAGAATCAATTTTGCTTTCCACATCATAAATATTGAGTGCTTTTACGCGGAATTCATAATTCCCTTCGTGTATTTTTGAATATTCTTTTTTTGTTTCGCGGCCCCATTTACTCCATTCTTTATCGTAACCAATAAGTTGATAACTGTATAAAGTGTTATCTTCCTGATCGAAAAAAGGTGCAGCAAACTCAAAGGTAAGGTTATTAGATTCGTACTTTAATTTTTGTGGTTTTTCTAAATTTTGCAGGTTTGATTTGTTTCCGCCAAAAAGCAAACTATCTGAGCCGCTGGTAATTTTACGAATTAAACAACTAAATTCTTTAGTGTAGTTTTTAGTATCTTTTGTATAATCATAACGGTATAAACCTTCGCTTCCACCTATCCATGCAATACCCGAAGGTTCTACGTAAAACGTCTCTATGTCCATTTTAGGAATTCGTCGGAAAGGAGCGAACACCCATTTATATGAGCCTTTATTATTTGGCTGTAAATAACCAATATCTTCATTTTTATTCTCCGAAGGGCTAATCCAGATTTTACCATCTGGCATTTCAATTAATGAAGCAATCTCCCGGTTAACATTGCTAAATTGCGCTCCTAAATCATTATAAGTCTCAAAACTATCCGTTTTGGAATTGTAAACAAAAAGTCCTTTTTCGGTTCCAATAATTAAAGAATCCTTAAAAAGAAAAGGAATGGAATTTCCGGCATTTATTTTATAATATTTTAACTGGGAAGATTTTGTGCTATCCTTCCAATTGGGTGTAAACCTAATGATTCCATTTCGTGAAGTACCCATCCAAATTTCCCCATTCTCTACTTCTACAATTCCATTTATTTGGTCCTTTATGCCATTGAAATAACCTTCAGACAACCATTTGCCATTTTCATTTGTAAGTGATATAAGTCTTCCACTGCTAGTCGCAAATATTCGATTAGGATTTATCGCAGATTGTACCAATTCGGTAATATGCGAACCAGCGTATATTTTAACAGCTTTATCGTTTTTTATTTCATAAATCCCATCTGAAACACCTACCAATAATGCATTTGTATTTTTAGTTTCTAAAAAACACCAACTTTGTCCAGTACTAATATTTTGTATTTCCTGAATTTGGTTTTTATCGTCGATGTAGTAAACTTTAGAGCTGGTAGCTATATAGATTGTTTTATGGTGTCGAATGACACTTTCAACAATACCATTTAATCCGGATTTTTTATCCCAAAAACTTAAATCTTGACTATGTTCTGTTTTGCTAATGCCATTATTCAAGCCAAACCATATGTTTTGGTTAGTGTCGGAAGTAGTTTTTAAAATTTCGTTATTTTGAAGAAGATTACTCTCCTGGTAGTGTTGTAATTCTTTTCCTTGTTTGTCGATTAATAATGCTCCTTTTTTTAAAGAACCTAGAAGAAAATTATCCTTTTGAAAAACTGAGGCACTGTAAATACTATTGTCGGGAATGAAATATGAATCCGAAATATTCAATTTTTTTGCTGGCTCATTCTTATTTGGCTCGATAAGAAACAATCCATTACTTTTAGTGGGGAACAATAAAGTTGTTGGGTTGTAAGGCAAAATTGCCAAACTATATAAATCTTGAAAAGAGTCTGAATTAGGTACTTTAGTAAGGTTGTTGTTTTCAATTTTCATCAAACCTTTTTGAAACATTTTTGCGTAATAAGTATCTTTATAAATGAAATCTAAAGAAAAGGAAAGATTTGTATCCGCTTTGAAAATATGAAGGTTTTCATCTGTAGGCGAATATTGTAATATAGCATCGTAGGTTCGAAAATAAACATATTTGGAGGTTAGTTTAACCGACCAAACGGCGCCTAATTTAAATGTTTTGTCACGTAATAAATGTGTTAAGGATTTGTAAATGGTATTTCCAATACTATCTGTAGCCAAATATCCAAATTCATTGTTGGCACCAACATAAATCTTCCCATTTTTATCTTTTGCTAGGTCATATGTATAAGCTTGTTTTTTATTCGAAATAGTGCGCCAGCTTACACCATCATATTCCATTAAACCATCGGTAACTCCAAAGTAAAAAACACCTCTTACATCTTGTACTGCACCAAAAATTTGTGTTGAATTATTGTATTCTTTGGGAGTATAGTTTCGAATTGTCGGAAACCCAATTTCCTGTGCTTCGGAAATTGAAGCAAACAATGTGAAAAATAGTAAGAGAATTAAATTTTTAAGTTTAGGGGTTTCCAATTTAGTTTTCTGTCTTTATATCCATTTTCTAAAATTATTTTATTATTGTTTCAGTTTTATCTGAAATCGTAAAATTAATTTTTTTTCTTTCTCAACTTCACTTTCAGCTAAAAGTACTAATAAACTCTTTAAAAGATGTTTGGGAATATGGGAGTTTTGTATTAATAAATGATTTACGTTTCTGTGTCGTTTTCAATGGTAACTTTTGAGAATTACTTAGCATTGTTATATGACTTTTCAAAGTTAATATTTTTTAATTTAATAAACATTCTATTTTACTGCATTAAGGCATTTTTTTTAGGTGTATTGTTGTAAAACGTTTTCATCTTTTGTTATAAAAATCTTTTATGTCTTGAAATATTCTCTCACCATTTTTATTGTTGATATAATTAAGTGAAATCATATTTAAATCAGCTTCATTCTTAACATAAATCCCTTTCCAATCTTTTGAGAACAAACTCTCTCCACTTATAGCTATTGTTTCATCTTTTTTCTGTGCCGCTAATCTGTATATAATTTTATCCTTACATAGCAGAATTTTTGTGTTTTTATATGAAGTAATAAATACTCCTAATGCGCCAAATCCATTAAAAGTTAAGGATAACATCAAAAGCCAATTAGGATCATTCCAATCTTCATTTACGATATAAGCAACAAGTATTATAATCCATATCAAAAGAACTAGTATTAGGAGTTTTTTGCGAGTTCTATAGATTTTAAGGGTTTTCATACTTATTTCATTTTATGTTTTACAGCGAGTTTTGTTAAGAAGTGCAGCTGGCGTTTTTCTCATTTTTAATCATAATTCAATTTACTCAAGAATCCTTTATCATCCATTTCAACATTCAGGTATTTCTCTAAATCTTCAACAAAAAATCTATTCGGTGAAATGGGGAATAATTTTAGTTTCATAAAATAATCCTTAAGAATTAAATCTCCGTTCAATTCAATTATCGAAACTTTTTCATCGCCAATAGTAAAATTACCAATATATTTTGAATAGTCCAGTTTTTGTTGATATAAACTTTCAGGGATTCTCGAACTTGTTTTTAATGTGATTAACTCTGGATTATTTATAGGTTTATTGATTTTTGCTTTTAAGATTAAATCAAATAATTTAATAACTTCTCTATCATATAATTTGTCTCTTTGATAAGTGTTGCAAAGGTTCACCAAAATCAAGTCCTCTGTTGGAAATATTGCAAGAAATTGATTTCCAACTCCTGCTCCATAATACATTTTATTTTCTTGAAAATATTCTGAAACGTTCCACAACCAACCATACCACCTACCAATTTCCCCGCCACCACCGTGTTTAGAAACTGGATACGTACTATTAAAAACCCATTGTTTTGAAAGTACCTGTTTACCATTCCATAAGCCTTGTTGTAAATAAAGCTGACCATATCTTGCTAAATCTCTAGCAGACATCTTTAAATGGTAAGCAGGATGATTCGAATATTCAAGTTCGTAGTAATATTCTCCATCCATAACTCTGTAATCTTGCATTTGCAGTGGTTTAGCAATATCATTGTATAAAGATTCATAAATTGAAGTTTTAGTGAATTGCTCAAAAATAGTCCCCAATACATTAAAGTCCCAGTTATTATAAAACCATAAAGAATCTGGCTGAACACCGTTTCTTTTTGGTCTATTATCATCAACCCAACTTGGTTCTCCTGCAGCCTTATGGTAAATCCCAGAACGAGCTTTCAAGAGATGAATTATTTTGGCGGATTTTTCAAGTTCAGATAATGAATCTTTATCTGTAATTCCAATTTCTTTAATTGTTTTATTTAAATCTATTGTTCCATTCTCAGAATAAATTCCATACAAGGAATTAAGAATTGCCTTTCTTGTAGAATGAACTATAAACCTTCTATTAACATCTCCCCAATTAGCAACTATTTTTCCATTTTGGATAATCAAAAATGCTGAAGAATTTAAAGAGTCGTAATATGTTTTTACATTAACTAATTTTTCTTTAGAAAATCCTGATTGTTCAATATGTCTAAATTTTTCCCAATTCTTTTTTGGGTTTTGTGAATAGCCGAAATTATTTAATAGTAAAATTGAAATAGTGAGAATGATATATGTTTGTTTTAGTCTCATTCTGTTAATGTATACTAACGTGTTTGTGTATGGTTAGTTGGGTGGTGAAGCGCCTAATTTAGCAAATAAATCACAGATAGAATATTCCGCAGGAATGTTCGTAAGAAGGTAGTGAACCAAGCAATTAATTATACACAATGTTAGGCTAAGTTTGTTTTAATCATTTGCCATTCTGTTGAGTTCATAATATATAAATTCCAATTTATCAATATTAAGCCATCTAGCCGCTCCTTTCAAGGTGCTAAATATTTTATATTGTGATGAGACATAACCTTGTTCTAACGCAAAAATTGTGGCATTAGCAACTTGTTCAGGAGTATCTGTCAGTATAGCAATTTTCTTGAGACCTTTAGATACTAAATTATCTGAAACAAAATCCCCATAATTTTTTGTTGATTCATTCGTAACTTTAGACCTCGCTTCTCTTACATCAATTAAAAAACTGAAATCAGGACTAAAATCAACGTCATTTAAGATTTTTATTTTTAATTTTTTTGCATCCTCATAAGTCAAATCATTTCTATGATATTGAATCACCAACCCAGCATCTTTTATAATTTTATATTTGTAGATATTTTTCATGATAATTTATTTTTGTTAATTAAAATTATAATTATTATTTGTGTTCCCCAAAGAACGGAGCCTTATTTAGTCTAACTTGTTATATCCAATATAAATATACCTTATATAAATATAAAGAGAGCAGTTGTTTTTACTTTCTTTGTTCTTTTTAATGTAATCGTATAAACATTATCTATTTTTTATATCCCAAGAGATTAAGAATTCTTAATTTAAAATAATCCCTAGCAAATGCTTACACTGCAATTTTCTTAATATATGTTTTGATAAAATTATTAATCAATAATAACTAAATTTGAACTTTCTTAGATAAAAAAGATATAATGAAAAAACTAGCGAATTACTTACTTCAAGGAATCCTTTATATTGCTCCGTTAAGCATAACTGCCTATATTATTTATTCGGTTTTTATGTTTTTAGATGGCATTTCCCAAAAACTAATTATTAAATATTTTGATGTTCAAATTCCAGGGTTGGGTATATTAGGACTCTTTGTTTTTTTAATTCTTGTTGGTATTATTGGCCGTACAATTATCGCTGATCCATTAAAATTACTATTCAAAAAAATTATCATACGAATTCCTTTACTAAATTTTGTGTACTCTGCTTTAAATGATTTGTTTTCTGCTTTTGTTGGAAAAGAGAAAAAATTCAATCAACCGGTATTGGTAAAAGTGAATTTAATTTCTGATCTTGAAAAATTAGGATTTATTACTGAAGAAAATCTAACTGTTTTGGGAGAACAAGAAAAAGTAGCGGTGTATTTTCCGCATTCATATAATTTTTCAGGTGAATTATTTATAGTACCTAAAGATCAAATTAAACCTATAAATGTGAATTCTGGAGATTTAATGAAGTTTATCGTTTCTGCTGGATTGACAGGCTGGCAAAAGGGATAAAAAAAGCACAATAGCAATTCTTTAAAAAATTGAGTATATAATAACTTAGTTTTATTAGCCTTAATAAATTAACTTTATTGCAATCATATTAAATTATAAAAATAAAATCAACTCAAATGGCAAGGTATTTAAAAACGAAAAAAGAAGAAATAGGTCTGTCTCCATATGCTTTACACTTTAGGGGTGAAAAAAAATCAGAAAAGGTAATATTAAGAGTTATTGATTATGATGAGTATAATTTGGATGAATTAAGTTTAGGTAGTATTGATGAGGTTATAAAATTCCATACTACTAAAAGTACTTCTTGGTTTAATGTTGATGGGTTGCACGACGAAAACATAATGCAAGAAATTTCAAATGCATTTGACTTAGAGCCAACAATATTAGCCGATGTAATGAATACACATGCGCGTCCTAAAATTCATGAGTATGACAATTGTATTTATATTTCTGTTAAAATGCTTCAGTATGATGAGGTTTTAAATTATATATCAGGTGAAAATCTTGTAATCATTATTAAGGAAAATATCATTATTACATTTCAAGAAAAACCAGGGGATGTTTTTGAGCCTTTAAGAGAAAGAATTCGAAAAAATAAAAGAAGACTAAGAACTTCATCTACCGATTATTTGGCATTTGCTATTATGGATATTGTATTTGATAATTATAAATACATTATAAGTGAATTAGGAAGTAAAATTGAAACAATAGAAGTTGATTTACTAAACGACCCTCAGGTTTCTTTACTTGAAACAATAAATAATTTTAAAAAAGAAATTATTTATTTAAATAAATCGATAAAGCCATGTCGCGAATTAACAGATGACTTATTTAAATTAGATTCTGATTTATTAGGTGACGATGTTTCTGTTCATTTAAAGGAATTAAAAGACAATATAAATCAATCTATAGAATCTTTAGAAAGTTATCGAGAAATATTATCGGATCAGCTAAATATATACCATATGACAATGAGTAGTAAGCTGAATGATATCATGAAATTTTTAACGGTGTTTTCTGTTATTTTTATTCCACTTACTTTTATTGCAGGTATTTATGGTACTAATTTCGATTTTTTGCCAGAGCTTCATTTTAAATATAGTTACTTTATAATGTGGGGTATAATGATAACAATTACTATATCAATGATATTTTATTTCAAAAAGAAAAAGTGGTTTTAATTCCATTAAAAAAGAATTTATTTTTATCATTTATTCCAAACTAATAATTAATATTGCGCTAAAATAAATTGTTAAAGTAGAACTACTAACTTTATATATTATAAATATAAAATATGAAAAAAATTGAAAATGTTGAGCTTGCTTTTTTAAGTCTGGACGATTATCAAGAGCTTAAAAAAGCGATGATTGAATCATATTCAAGCATGCCTAACTCTTATTGGAGAGAGCATCAAATTGAATCATTGATAAATAGATTTCCTGATGGTCAGGTGGTAATTAAGGTAAATAACCAAATAGCAGGTTGTGCTTTGTCTATCATTGTTGATTATAGTAAAATTGAAAAGCATCATACATACCAAGCAATTACTGGAGATTATACTTTTAATACACATACAGATGATGGAGATATGTTGTATGGAATAGATGTATTTATTAAACCAGAATTTAGAGGTTTACGCTTGGGAAGAAGGTTATATGATTACAGAAAAGATTTATGTGAACGATTAAATTTAAAAGGTGTTGCCTTTGGTGGAAGAATACCAAATTACCACAAATATTCCAATACACTTTCACCAAAAGAATACATAGATAAAGTTAGAAAAAAGGAAATTCACGATCCAGTGTTTAATTTTCAAATTTCTAACGATTTTCATCCTGCAAGAATATTAAAAAGTTATTTAGAAGGAGATGATGCGTCAAATGATTATGCTGTTTTATTAGAATGGGATAATATTTACTATGAAAAAGTAACTACTTCAGCAACTACTCAAAAAAAGATTGTTAGGTTAGGATTGATACAATGGCAAATGCGTTCTTACAAAAATTTAGAAGAACTATTGCAACAAGCCGAGTTTTTTGTTGATTCAGTTTCGGGGTATAGGTCAGATTTTGCTTTGTTTCCAGAGTTTTTTAATGCACCATTAATGGCTGAAAACAATCATTTAACAGAGCCAGAAGCAATTAGAGAGCTTGCAAAGCATACACAACCAATCGTTCAAAAATTTTCAAAGTTTGCTATTTCTTATAATATTAATATTATTACTGGAAGTATGCCTGAAATTATTGAGGACAAACTTTATAATGTTGGTTATTTATGTAAAAGAGATGGTACTATTGAAAGGTATATAAAACTACATATAACACCAAATGAAGCTAAAGTTTGGGGTATGGAAGGTGGACACGAAATTAAAACCTTTGATACTGATTGTGGGAAAATAGGAATTTTGATTTGTTACGATGTTGAGTTCCCTGAATTGGGAAGAATTTTGGCAGAAGAAGGAATGGATATTTTATTTGTGCCATTTTTAACCGATACACAAAATGGATATTCTAGAGTGAGGCATTGTGCCCAGGCTAGAGCTATTGAGAATGAATGTTATGTTGCTATTGCAGGTAGTGTTGGTAACTTACCTAAAGTACATAATATGGATATTCAATTTGCGCAATCAATGGTGTTTACACCTTGTGATTTTGCTTTCCCAACGAATGGTATTAAAGCTGAGGCTACTCAAAACTCTGAAATGATATTAATTGCAGATGTGGATATTGACTTATTAAGAGAGTTAAATAAACAAGGTAGTGTTCGAAATTTACATGATAGAAGAACTGATATTTACAGTTTGAAAAAAAGGTAAATAATAAAATTAAATATTGAAAAACGTAAAAGTTTAATTTTAAACTTTTACGTTTTTTTAGTTATAATTAGTTTTCAATTGAATGTGTGTTTTTTGATGAATATCAAATCAAAATTCAACAATCAATTTGCCATTTTTCAACGAGTTGTAAAACAAAAATTATGGATAAAATTAAGTGGGGAATAATTGGTTGTGGTGATGTAGCCGAAGTTAAAAGCGGACCAGCTTTTCAGCTAACGGAAAATTCTGAATTAATTGCTGTAATGAGAAGAGATGGTGAAAAAGCAAAGGACTTTGCCTTTAGGCATCAGGTTCCGTTTTGGTATTATAATGCCACTGAACTTTTAAAAAATAAAGAAATAAATGCAGTTTATATTGCTACGCCACCATCAACACATTTAAAATATGCGCTTGAGGCTCTAGATGCAGGTAAACACGTATATTTAGAAAAACCAATGGTTCTTTCTTTACAAGAAGCAAAAATACTAAGTAAAAAAGTGAAGGAAGGAAATCATAAACTAACCATAGCACATTACAGAAGATGTTTACCAGCATTTTTAAAAGTAAAGGAGCTTTTGGATACAAATGCAATTGGAGAGATTAGGTTTGCAGATATACAAATATTACAACCATCTAATACTAAAATAATTGCCAAATCAAGTGTAAATTGGCGTTTAGATTCTGCAATTTCTGGTGGTGGGTATTTTCATGATTTGGCTCCGCATCAAATAGATTTAATGCTTTATTATTTTGGAACGTATAAAAGCGCTTTTGGGTATTCTTTAAATCAGGAAAAAGTTAATAATTCAGATGATATTGTAAATGGAGTAATCAATTTTAAAAGTGGCATTTTGTTTAGAGGTCTTTGGTGTTTTAACATTTCAGAAAATACTAAGAAAGATAATTGTACCATTTATGGAAGTAAAGGAACTATTTCATTTTCTTTTTACGGTGAAGAAGTTATTGTAAATTATGGAGGGTTAATTAATAGTTACAAATTTAAAAACCCGACTAATATTCAGCAACCAATGATTCATGAAACTGTGAATTATTTTTTAGAAAAAGGAAAAAATCCGTGTACGGTTGAAGAAGGTGTAATTGTAATGGATATAATGGATACATTTTGTAAGAAATAAATTGAAAAAAAGGCATTCAATTCAATGTTTTATTTTAAATAATAAATGCCCAAGAATAAAGTTTCAGGGGCATTTATTATTTTTTAGGAACTCTAATAGAAATTTTGAAATTTTCTTAAGCCCATTTATGTAGTTGAGGTTTTAAATCTGTCAACTCTTCAATTTTAACGGGTCTTTTTTCATCGATACTAATTCTAGCAGCAATTCCAATTAAAACAGCTAAGGAGCCATCTCGCATACCAGCAAAATGGTTTAATTCTGGATTGATAACTTCTCCTCTAAAAATTTCATTGAACATTAAGGTATCACCACCCCAATGCCCTTTTCTAACAAATGGAAACTCAATTTTTTTGTAGTCTTCAAAATTACGTTGAGAAACGATTTCATGATACTGAAGTTCTGCTTTTGAATGTGTTGTTTGATCCATTTCCTTCTCATGAATTTTAGATTGATCTTGTTGAACAGTTTCTCTCCAAGGAATACCTTCTTGCGTTTCCAAGCGTCCATCTTTTCCATTAAAGGCAAATTTGAAACCTTCAAAAGGAGAGTAGGTAGTAAGTGAATAACTTACCTGAACGTTGTTTGCATATTTAATTTGAACAGCCATTTTATCGAAAATATCAATTTCCTCTCTAAACAAACAATTGTCCCTTATATACCCGTCATATTTTTCATTCTTGGTATATAAGTTTACTAATTTTTCGTCTTTAGTAATATCCCAATAAAACTTGCATGAATTTTTGTGATCACAGGTTCTACATTTATCTCCTCTAAACGAATTGTTTTTACCGTATTTTTCTAAAGCTCCGTAAGCATGTACTTCTACTGGATCGGAACCAATAAACCAATTTAACAAATCAAAATGATGCGCAGATTTGTGGAGTAGTAGAGAGCCGCTTTTTTCTCTTAAACCGTGCCAGCGTCTAAAATAAGATGCTCCGTGATATGTGTTTAAATACCAATTTAGATCAATTGAAATTAATTCACCTATTTCTTTAGATTCAATGATTTCTTTCAATTTTGTAAAAACTTTTCCATAGCGATAATTAAAGGCCATAATAAGTTTTCCAGTAGATCTTCTTTGAGCATCAATTATATTTTGGCATTTTTTTTCATCGGTAGTCATTGGTTTTTCAGTAACAACATCAATTCCCTTATCTAAACCTTTAATAATAAACTCATCGTGCGTAGAATCTACAGTGGTCACCATTAACAAGTCAATGTCTGCTTTTTCAAGCATTTCATCAAAGTTTAAATAAATCGGACAGTCAACACCAATATGTTCTTTTGAGTATGCAACTCTTCCTGGGTTAATGTCACACAAACCAACGAATTCTATAACGTCAGAATATTCATCATTCAAATATTTGCCCCAAAAGGAAGTACCCCGTATTCCTGTTCCTACCAAGGCAACTTTTTTCTTTCCATTTAATGAATTTAATACATTGCTAAAAGCAGGTGAAATTATCATAGTCCCTGCTACGGCGGCTCCTGTTTTTTTAACGAAACCACGTCTTGATAATAATTTTTTGGTTGATGAAGTCATAATATTGGTTGCTTATTTATTTTCTTGTTATACTTTAAAGTGAATTTATTTTCAATGATCCTTTTTATTTTTTTTGAAATCTACATTTAATAAAAGTTTCAGATAAATAAATGTAATCGATTACAAATTTATTGTAATATTACAAAAAATTAAAGATACATCAAATTAAAAGGTTGTTTGTAATATTTAATTTTATGAACGAAATTAATAATTAACTAGTTTTAAATTGTAGATTATGAATGTGTTAAGAGTTTTTAAAATGTTTTTATTTATAATAATAATTCAACAGTCTGTAGTTGCTCAGGAGGAAAAGGAAGGTTTAAATCATTCAGATAAAAAGTTTACAATAGAAAACTGTGTGAATAAATTTTCAATGGATAAAACTGTTGAAACAAAAGTAGGATATCAATATTGGTTTGCTGATAAAGAATTTCTTGATGGTCGCACACTTAAAATGAGTGTTGTTGGTCCACATCAGTCAACGCACGCGCCGCACAGACATTTAGAGGATGAATTCTTTTTTGTTTTAGAAGGAACCGCACAATTTTATTTAAATGGTAAAACTACTATTGGCGAGGCTTATACAAGTTTTTATTGTCCTTCAAATGCAGAACATGGTATTAGTAATGTAGGAGATACTGAATTGAAGTATTTGGTGATAAAAAAATATATGGAAAAATAGAAATTAGATTATAGTTTATTTTTGTGCACCTCGATAATTCAATTAAAAATAATTGTCGAGGTGTTTTTTATTTTATAGTATTTAATAATAAAAAGTTACATGCTTTTTCGAATGCCCATTTCCAAGCCTCTTAATTCTGCCAATCCTCTTAATCGACCAATGCCAGAATAACCTGGATTTGTTTTTTTACTGAGGTCGTCAAGCATTTTATGACCGTGATCTGGACGCATTGGAATATCTAAATCTGTTCTACCTGCTTTTTTCCTTCTTAATTGTTCTTTTATGAGAGCTTTCATAACGTTAAACATATCAACATCGCCTTCTAAATGATTAGCCTCATAAAAATTACCGTAGGAATCTCGTTGAGTACTTCTTAAATGTATAAAGTGAATGCGATTACCAAGTCGTTCAATCATACCTGGTAAATCATTATCTGAACGAACTCCAAATGAACCTGTACAAAAAGTGAGTCCGTTATGAATGCTGTTTATAGCATTATAAATTTTTGAAATATCCTGTTCGGTACTCACTACTCTCGGTAAACCAAGTATTGGATAGGGAGGATCATCAGGATGAATACACATAAATATTCCGGCTTGTTCGGCAGTTGGAATTATTCGTTGCAGAAAGTTAATTAAATTGTTTCTTAATTCGTTAGGACCAATGTTATTGTAAGTTGTTAAAACAGCATTGAATTGTTCTAAAGTATATCCTTCCTCAGCACCTGGAAGTCCGGCAATAATGTTATTGATTAATAGTTCCTTTTCATTTTTCGTCATTTGTTGCTCAAAAGTTTTTGCTTGAGCTATTTGCTCTTCGGAATAATATTCTTTGGCATTTGGTCTTTTTAATAAAAATAAATCAAACGCAGAGAATGCCGCGGTATCAAATCTTAGAGCAGTTGACCCATCGGGTAAATGAAAGTTTAAGTTTGTACGAGTCCAATCTAAAACAGGCATAAAATTATAGCAAACGATATAAATTCCACAGGCACTTAGATTTAAAATTGTTTCTTTATAATTTTCAATATAAGTTTTGTGATTTCCTGATTGGGTTTTAATATTTTCATGAATAGGAACACTTTCAACTACCGACCAAAATAATCCTGCTTTTTCAATTTCCTCTTTACGTTTTTGTATTTCTAAAATTGGCCATACATCTCCATTTGGAATATGATGTAAAGCAGTTACAATATGAGTTGCTCCTGCCATTTTAATATCTGCCAGGGAAACAGGATCTTCGGGCCCATACCAGCGAAATGATTGTTCTAACTTCATAATATTCAATTGTTAAACTCCAGAAAAAGCACTAAATCCTCCATCAACAGGAACCACAATTCCATTAACAAAGCTTGACGCATCACTGCACAACCATAAAGCAGTGCTAATTAATTCATTTGCTTCTCCAAACCGATTCATAGGTGTATTTGCAACAATCGTTTTACCTCTTTGAGTTAAGGATCCGTCTGTATTTAATAATAACCGTTCATTTTGTTTTCCTATAAAAAAACCAGGTGCAATAGCATTTACTCTAATGTTGTTAGATTGTTTTTGTGCCATTTCAACAGCTAACCAGCGAGTAAAATTTTCTATGGCTGCTTTTGAAGCAGAATACCCAACAACCCTTGTTAAAGTTTGTTGTGCGGCAATAGATGAAATATTAATAATACTCCCTGTTTGTTGTTTTGCAATTTCTTTTCCAAAAACTAAAGAGGGTAGTACTGTACCTTTAAGATTTAAATCTACAACGGTATCAAAATCTTCCATATTCATATCAAAAAAACTATCTTCAGGCATTATTGTTGCCCCTTTTACATTTCCTCCTGCTGCATTAAGAAGAATATCTATTCGTCCCCATTTTTCAAGAGTTTTAACTTTAGCGTTCTCTAATTCCTTGCGTTTTAAAACATCTGCAACCAGCCCAATGGCTTCACCGCCTAATTCAATTATTTCATCAACTTTTAATTGAATAGTTTCTAAAGTTCTCCCTAAAATTGCAATTTTAATACCTTCTTGTGCCATCCCTTTAGCCATTGCACCTCCTAATGCACCAGCACCACCTGTTATTATTGCAACTTTATTTTTATAATTATGGTTGATCATTTTTTATTTATTTATTATTAATTTTAAGCACTATTAAAATGTAATTTAACTCGAATTTTTGTTATTTTTTTAATTTTAATTTAATGTAAAAATAGAATAAAACGGATAACAGTTCAAAAAAAATAGGATTTTATATAATTTATATTACCTTTGTGTAATCGATTACAATAACTAAATTTATTATGACAAATTATAATTTCAGATACGCATCAAATCCAAAGGATGCTCAAAAATACGATACAGCTGAGCTTAGAGAGCAATTTTTAATTGAAAAATTATTTATTGAAGATGAAATTCAGTTAACCTATTCAATGTATGATAGATATATAGTTGGAGGGGTAATGCCTGTTAAGGCTAGTTTAAAGTTAGAAACGATTCCTTATTTGAAATCTGAAAATTTTTTAGATAGAAGAGAATTAGGAATAATTAATGTTGGTGGAAAAGGGATTGTAAGTGTTGATGGAATTCAATATGAATTGAATAAAAAAGAAGCATTATATGTTGGGCAAGGTTGTAAAGATGTTGTTTTTTCGAATGCTACTGGTGAGCAAGCTTTATTCTATATTAATTCTGCGCCTGCACATAAAAAATTCCCAACTAAAAAAGTTGGAATGGAAGATGCAGAAGTAATTCAATTAGGTGATGAAAAATATGCAAATAGAAGAGTTTTAAATAAACTAATTGTAAATAGTATTGTTGAAACTTGCCAACTTCAAATGGGATTAACTGAGTTATTACCAGGGAATATTTGGAATACAATGCCAGCACATACGCATAACAGACGCATGGAAGCTTACTTTTATTTTGATTTAGAAGCCGGGCAAACAATTTCTCATTTTATGGGAGAACCTCAAAATACACGTCATATTTTTATGGAAAATAATCAAGCAGTATTATCACCAGAATGGTCTATTCACTCGGGAGCTGGAACTGCAAATTATTCATTTATTTGGGGTATGGCTGGAGAAAATTTAGATTATAGCGACATGGATATTTGTGCGCCTAATGAACTAAGATAAACTTGATACAAAATTATACAATGAAAAATTTATTTGATTTAACTGGTAAAAGAGCATTGATTACTGGAGGTGTACATGGTTTAGGAATGGCTATGGCTAAAGGTTTAGGTCACGCAGGTGCTGAATTAATTGTGAATAATTATTCTAGCGATATGCTTGATGTAGCAAAAAAAGAATATGAAAGCGAAGGCCTTAAAGTTCATACCTATGTTTTTGATGTTACCAATGACAAAGAGGTTGAAAAATACATCGATATAATTGAAAAAGAAGTTGGTCCAATTGATATTTTAATAAATAATGCAGGTATTATTAAAAGAGTTCCAATGGAAGATATGGAATCTGAAGATTTTAGAGCTGTAATTGATGTTAATTTAACAGGTCCTTTTATCGTTTCTAAATATGTAGGGCGTAAAATGATAGCTCGACGTGCGGGAAAAATTATTAACATTAACTCAATGATGAGTGAATTAGGAAGAAACACCGTTTCAGCTTATGCCGCTTCAAAAGGAGGGTTAAAAATGTTAACTAAAAATATGGCTACTGAATGGGCTAAATATAACATTCAAACAAATGGTATTGGACCGGGATATTTTGCTACATCTCAAACAGCACCAATAAGAGTTGATGGACATCCATTCAATGAATTCATTATTCATCGTACTCCAGCTGCTCGTTGGGGAAATCCAGAAGATTTGGCAGGAGCAGCAGTATTTTTAGCTTCAAAAGCAAGTGATTTTGTGAATGGACAAATTTTATATGTTGATGGAGGTATTTTAGCAACAATAGGGAAACCTTCAAACGAAGACTAATTTTAAACAAATAAGAGTTAAGATGAGCGCAAAATTTATACATGATAATTTTTTACTGGAAAATAAATTTGCAGAGGAATTATATCATAACTATTCTAAAAATCAACCAATAATTGATTATCACAATCATTTACCCCCTCAACAAATTGCTGAAAATACTCAATTTGATAACATTTCAAATGTTTGGATAAATGGAGACCATTACAAATGGCGTGCAATGAGAACTTTGGGTGTAAATGAGGAATTTATTACTGGAGGAGCATCTGATAAAGATAAATTTTTAAGTTGGGCTAAAACAGTTCCATATACAATGAGAAATCCATTGTACCACTGGACACATTTAGAATTAGCTCGTTATTTTGATATTAACGAATTGTTGAATGAAAATTCAGCAGAGAGAATTTATCAAGAAACAAAAGAGAAATTAAATACAGAAGCATATAATTGTCAAAATTTACTTCATAAGGTAAATGTAGAAGTTGTATGTACTACAGAAGATCCAATAGATACTTTAGAACATCATCAAAAAATAGCTAAAAGCAATTTGAGTATTAAAGTAAGTACTGCTTTTAGACCAGATAAAGCTATTTATATTAATAATGAAGGTTATAATAATTATATAGATTTATTAGGGAATTCAGCTGATATGTCTATTAATTCTTATGCTGATTTATGTGATGCTTTAAAAAGAAGAATTGAATTTTTTGATAAAAATGGTTGCAAACTTTGTGATCACGGATTGGAACAAATTTATTTTGAAAACTTTACTGAAAGTGAAGTAAAGGCAATCTTTGAAAAGAAAAGAAACAATAAAGAAATAAGCAATGCTGAAGCACTTAAATTTCAAAGTGCAATTTTATTGTTTTTAGCTGAAACGTATCACGAATTTGGATGGGTTCAACAATTTCATTTAGGAGCCTTAAGAAATAACAATGAGCGTATGCTAAGAGTTTTAGGTCCTGATACAGGATGGGATTCTATTGGTGATTATTCTCAGGCTACAAAATTATCGGCATTTTTAAATGCTTTAGATTCTAAAAATAAATTAACTAAAACAATCATTTACAATTTAAATCCAGCTGACAATGAAGTTATGGCTACTATGATTGGAAACTTCAATGATGGAAGCGTAAAAGGAAAAGTTCAGTACGGATCAGGATGGTGGTTTTTAGACCAAAAAGATGGAATGACAAAACAATTAAATGCACTCTCAAATATGGGTTTAATTAGTTGTTTTATTGGTATGTTAACCGATTCACGTAGCTTTTTATCTTTTCCAAGACATGAGTATTTTAGAAGAATACTTTGTAATCTTTTAGGAGATGAAATTAAGAGAGGTGAATTACCAAACGATATGGAGTGGATTGGTAAAATGGTTTCAGACATTAGTTATAATAATGCAAAAGAGTATTTCAAGTTTTAAATTAAAATAATATTAATTAGAATATGAGTAAAGTAGTAACCTTTGGAGAGATCATGCTAAGATTAGCACCTCAAGGATTTTTAAGATTTTCACAAGCTAACAATTTTGATGTTGTTTACGGAGGAGGAGAATCAAATGTAGCAGTTTCTTTAGCTAATTATGGGGTTTCTGTTGATTTTGTAACACGTTTACCAAAAAATGATATTGGTGAGTGTGCAATGATGGAAATGCGTAAAAGAGGTGTTGGAGTTGATAAAATTGTTTATGGTGGTGATCGTTTAGGAATTTATTTTTTAGAAACAGGAGCTGTATCAAGAGGAAGTAAAGTTGTTTACGATAGAGCCCATTCTTCAATTGCTGAAATTAAATCAGGAATGATTAATTGGGAGGAAGTATTTGCAGGAGCAGAATGGTTTCATTGGACAGGTATTACACCAGCTATTTCTCAAGGAGCAGCTGATGTTTGTTTGGAAGCTGTAAAAGCAGCAAGTAAATTAGGATTAACAATTTCTACAGATTTAAACTATCGTGCAAAACTATGGCAATATGGTGGAGATCGTGAGGCAATAATGACAGAATTAACTTCTTACTGCGATGTTATTTTAGGTAATGAAGAAGATGCTGAAAAACACTTCAATATTAAACCAGAAGGATTAGATATTACAACACAAGGACACGATGTTAAAGCGGAAGCTTTCTTATCTGTTTGTAAACAAATGATGGAGAAATTTCCAAGAGCTAAAAAGGTAATTACTACTTTAAGAGGTTCTATTTCTGCATCTCACAATACTTGGGCTGGTGTTTTATACGATGGAACAAAAATGTACGAAAGTCGTCAGTATCAAATTACTGATATAGTTGATAGAGTAGGTGGAGGAGATAGCTTTATGGGAGGTTTAATTTACGGATTATTACAATACCCAGAAGATGACCAAAACGCTTTAGATTTTGCAGTAGCAGCTTCATGTTTAAAACACACAATTAAAGGTGATGCAAACTTGGTAACTGTTGATGAAGTTCAAAAATTAATGGGTGGAGACGCTTCAGGAAGGGTAGCACGATAATATTTAAAAAGATATGGCACAATTTACACGAATAGAAGTTGCAAATGCAATGAAAGAAACAGGGATGATTCCTTTGTTTTTTAATAGCGATCTTGAATTAAGTAAAAAAGTTTTAAAAGCTTGTTACGATGGTGGAGCTCGTTTAATGGAGTTCACAGCTCGTGGTGATTTTGCTCATGAAGTTTTTGGTGAATTAACAAAATATGCAATAAAAGAATTGCCAGGAATGATAATGGGGGTAGGTTCTGTAACAGATGGAGCTGCAGCATCTTTATATATGGCTTTAGGAGCCAATTTTATTGTAACACCAGTTTTAAGAGAGGATATAGCAATTGCTTGTAATAGAAGAAAAGTATTATGGTCTCCAGGATGTGGAACATTAACTGAAATTACAAGAGCAGAAGAATTAGGTTGTGAGATTATAAAATTATTTCCAGGTGATATTTACGGACCACAATTTGTAAAAGGAATAAAAGGGCCTCAACCTTGGACAAGTATTATGCCTACTGGTGGAGTTTCTCCAACTAAAGAAAATTTATCTGGATGGTTCAATGCAGGAGTTACGTGTGTTGGGATGGGATCTCAATTAATATCAAAAGAAATTTTAGCAAATAAAGATTATGCTAAGTTAGAACAGGATGTGAAAAATGCCTTAGCACTTATTAAAGAAGTAAGAAAATAAATAGGTGAATTTTAAATTCAGCTCAGAATTCAAAATTAGAATTCGCAAAATTAATTAAACCAAATAAAATAAATATTATGAATGAACCACAGCAAAAAATAGGCAATTATCGCTACAGAATTTTGGCGCTATTAATGTTTGCTACAACTATTAATTATTTTGATAGAAGTATAATTGGTGTAATGGCTCCAACACTTGAAAAATTGTTTGGATGGACAAATAATGATTATGCTAATATTATGATTTCATTTAAGGTAGCATATGCAATTGGTATGTTGTCAATGGGTGGGCTAATCGACCGTTTAGGAACTAAAAAAGGATATACACTTTCTATCGCTATTTGGAGTTTCTTTGGTATGTTACACGCATTGGTTCGTCCAGGATTTAGTATTATTGGTTTTGCGGCAGCACGATTTGGTTTAGGTTTTGGAGAAGCTGGAAATTTTCCAGCAGCAATTAAAACAACTGCAGAATGGTTTCCAAAAAAAGATAGAGCATTTGCAACAGGTCTTTTTAATGCAGCAACAAGTATTGGTGCTATTGCAGCTCCATTTGTAATTGGTTGGATTGTTCATGAAGACGGAAAAAATTGGCAGATACCTTTCTTAATTACTGGAGTATTGAGTGCAATATGGGTATTTCTGTGGTTTAGAATGTATAAAAAACCTCAAGTTCACCCTAAAGTATCAAAAGAAGAATTAGCGTATATACAAAGTGATTCTGAACCTGAAAATGAAGAGAAATTACCTTGGAAAAGCGTACTAAAAAAGCGTCAAACTTGGGCTTTTGGTTTAGCAAAAATAACGGATGCTGTTTGGTGGTTTTATCTTTTCTGGGGTGCAAAATTTTTGGCAACTACATTTGATGTGAATATTAAAAATATAGCGCTTCCATTTTTTGTAATTTATATTTTAGCGGATGGTGGAAGTATTTTTGGTGGATATCTTTCAGGAGCATTAATGAGAAAAGGTTGGACTATTAATAAGGCACGAAAAATCACTTTGTTAATTTGTGCTTTAATTATCCTTCCTGTAAGTTTTGTAGCAGTTACAGATAGTAAGTGGGTAGCAATTATACTTATAGGTATTGGAGCAGCCGGTCATCAAGCTTGGTCAGCTAATATCTTTACACTAGTTTCTGATGTGTTTCCTAGAAAAGCTACAGCTTCAGTTGTTGGAATTGGAGGGATGATTGGTGCGGTTGCTGGTATTATAGCAGATAAAGCATTAGGTTCAGTATTGGATGAAGCAGGTAATTCTGGTTATTTCTGGGCATTTTTAATTGCAGGTTCTTGTTACCTTATAATTTTAGGTTTTGTTCACCTGTTAATGCCAAAAATGACACCTCTAAATGAAAATTTAGAGCTAGTAAAAGAATAAAAAACATAAGATTAATAAACCTCTTTTTTTAGAGGTTTATTAATAAAAAGTAAATAAAGTTTTTCAAACAAGAGTTATTCATTCTTATAGAAGAAAATGAAAAAATTAAATAGAGAAAATACAGGATTAGAGAAGAAATTACCTATTAAAATTGTTCAATTTGGAGAGGGGAATTTTTTACGAGCATTTATAGATTATGCTTTTCAAAAATTAAACAAAGAGGTTGATTTCAATGCTGGTGTTGCAGTAGTTCAACCAATTGATAAAGGTTTAGTAAGTATGCTAAACGATCAGGATGGCTTGTACACCTTGTTTATGAAAGGTGTGAAAAAAGGCAAAGAAATTCAAGAGATTGAGTTGATTTCAAATATTGTAAAAGGAGTTGATCCTTATACCAATTTTGGGGACTATTTAAGTCTTGCAAAGGAAGAAGAATTGTCATTTATTATATCAAATACAACAGAGGCTGGTATTGCTTATGTTGCTAATGATAAACCTGAAATGCAACCACCTAGTTCATTTCCTGCTAAATTAACTGTTCTTTTATTTGAAAGGTTTAAACATTTTAATGGAGATCCAGGTAAAGGTTTAACGATTATTCCTTGTGAACTAATTAATCATAATTCGGAAACGTTAAAGGAAATAATTCTTCAATATATTGAAGATTGGAAATTAGGTGATGAATTTAAATCGTGGTTATTTAACAATAGTTCTTTTCATAGTACATTGGTAGATAGAATTGTACCAGGTTATCCAAAAGATCAAATTGAAGAATACAATAATCAGTTAGATTATTCAGATAATTTAATTGTTGCTGCTGAAGCATTTTTATTATGGGTCATCGAAGGTGGAGATGAATTAAAAAAGAAACTTCCATTTCATAAAACAAATTTAGATGTTAAAATAGTTGAAGATATGCAACCTTACAGAACTCGTAAAGTTCGAATTTTAAACGGGGCACATACTACAATGGTTCCATTTTCAATTTTGTACGGAAATGATACGGTAAAAGAAACTATTGATAATGAATTTACAGGTGAATTTATTAATAAAGCTGTTTTTAAGGAAATTATCGATACGTTAAAAATGGATAGAGATGAATTAAATAGTTTTGCAGAAGAAGTATTTGATCGTTTTAGAAATCCATTTATAAAACATCAATTAGCTAGTATTGCTTTAAATTCAATTTCAAAATTTAAAGTTAGAGTGTTACCAAGCTTAGTTGAGTATTTTAATATTCATAAAAAAGTTCCTACGAATTTAACCTTTGCTTTTGCTTGTTTAATTCGTTTTTATAAAGGTGATTGGAACGGAAAAGCATTACCTATTAATGATAGTGCTGAAATTGTTGCAGATTTTGCTGAAATATGGAAATCTAATGACTATACCAAAATTTCAACTTCTGTTTTAAAAAACAGCACTTATTGGGGACGAGATTTAACAGAAATTAATAAGCTGACAGAAGCAATTTCCTTGGCATTAGCTGAGATTGATGCGGTTGGAGTTGAAAAAGGATACACAAACTTTTGTAAGCAATTTTAATAAAAATTTAAGTACATTTTATAATGGGAAAAAAGTTAATAAAGGTAAATACTTCCGATAATGTTGCTGTAGCTTTAGTGAATTTAAAAGCTGGAGAAACTGTTTTATTTGAAGGTGAAGCAATTCAAGTTTTAGCAGATACAAAAGCAAAGCATAAAATTGCCTTAAATAATTTTAATGAAGGAGATCGGATAATTATGTATGGTGTTCTAGTAGGGAAAGCCAATAATTATATAGCAAAAGGAGATGTACTTACAATTAACAATGTAAAGCACGAAAGCGAAAAAGTATTTAATAAAACAGAAACCACTAGTTGGACAGCTCCAAATGTTGATAAATGGAAAGATAAAACCTTTTTAGGATATCACAGAGAGGATGGGCAAGTTGGGACTGCAAATGTTTGGTTGTTTTTTCCATTGGTTTTTTGTGAAAACAGAAATATTGAAATATTAAAAGAAATTTTTGAAAAGGAACTATTAACTCAAAAAGTAAATAGCCATCAACTATTGCTTCGTTCATTGGTAAATAATGAAAAAGGAGGTGAGAAAGAAGTTGAAAATTTAATTTCAGAAAATGTATTTAATAATATTGAAGTAAAATTTATAACACATCCTGGAGGCTGCGGAGGAATTCGTCAAGATGCTGAGAGTTTGGCTAAATTGTTAGCAGGTTATGTTAATAATCCAAATGTAGCTGGAGCAACTGTTTTAAGTTTAGGATGTCAAAATTTACAAATTCAAATTTTTAATGATGCTTTAAAGAGCATCAATCCAAATAATACAAAACCTGTATTAATATTTGAACAACAGCAAATGGGAACTGTTGATGAAATGTTAAGGGCAGTTGTAAAAGAATCTTTTGAAGCTATTAAAAAAGCGAATAATATTCAAAGAAAACCAGCTCCATTAGCAAAGCTTAGTGTTGGATTGGAATGTGGAGGATCCGATGGATTTTCAGGTATTTCTGCAAATCCTACTTTAGGTCATGTTTCGGATTTGTTAGTTTCATTAAAAGGAATTGCCATCCTGGCTGAATTTCCAGAATTATGTGGTGTGGAGCAAGAAATTGTGAATCGTTGTGTAGAGGAAAAAGACGCAGTAAGATTTTTACAATTGATGAAAGCTTATGAAAAATCAGTTGTAGATGCAGGCTCTGGATTTGATATGAATCCTTCACCCGGAAATATTAAAGATGGTTTAATAACTGATGCAATGAAATCTGCAGGTGCAGCTAAAAAAGGGGGTACTTCACCAGTAGTAAATGTATTGGATTATGGAGAGTACATTTCAAAACAGGGATTAAATTTATTGTGCACACCAGGAAATGATGTTGAAAGTACAACTGCTTTGGTTGGATCTGGTGCAAATATTGTATTATTTACAACGGGATTAGGAACGCCAACAGGTAACCCAATTACTCCCGTTATAAAAGTTTCTTCTAATTCTGAATTAGCAGAAAAAATGTCGGATATCATAGATATTGATACAGGAGCTGTTATTAGAGGCGAAAAATCTATTGAAGAGATGGGAGAGGATATGTTAGAGCTAATTATTAAAGTCGCTAGTGGTAAACTTAAAACGAAGGCCATGCTTTTAGATCAGAATGATTTTATTCCTTGGCGTAGAGGTGTTTCATTGTAAGTATTAATTGTCAAAAATAAATTGGATGATGAAGGATGTAGATAATAAAATCAAGTATGAGTTCGATGAGGATTCAGGGATTTTTTATAAAAGCTACTTTGGTGTTATTTCTGTAAATGATATCTTGGCATCTTGGGAATATGCGTTTGAAAATAAGTTAATTCCACCCGGCGTAAACGGGTTTATTTTAGATCATAGGAATTCAATTTTAAAATTAAATACATTTGATTATTTACAGATAGTTGATTTTTATAAAAATAATTTAAACATTTTTAGGAATTTTAAAATAGGAACCATAACTGAAGATCCACATGGTGTTGTAGTAACAATGCTTATTGGGACTATTGAAGAAGGTTATGCAACTAAGCCATTTGCTACCAAGAATTGTGCAGTAAATTGGGTGTTGAGTTAGTAACTATTTTTTTATAAAAATAGCTCAATTTATTTAATTGTTTAACCCAAATAAATTATGGGTTCTTTAAAGATGACTTTCTAACTAATAATTGAGGTGTTAATACAACTTTCTTTTCAATTTTAACTTTTCCAGGATTTGTAACTTGCTCTAAAAATACTTTTGCAGCCATCTTTCCCATTTCTAATGGTGATTGATCAACTGAAGAAATAGAAAGCTCCATAAATTTGGTGAATGGCTCGTTACTAAAACCAACTACGCAAAAATCTTCTGGGATTTTGATTCCTTGCTCCTTTAATTCTTGAATGGCACCTAATGCAACAAAATCACTTGATGAGAATATGGCATCAGGTGGATTTTTCATTTTTAATAATTTTTTAACGGCTAATTTTCCATCCTCAACTTCACTTTTTGTTGGGACCACATATTTTTCATCAAACTCAATTCCGTTATCAATTAAGGCTTTCTTGTATCCAGAACACCTGTCTTTATAAATTTCAAAAGACCTGTCCCCCGCCAAATGGGCAATGCGTTTACATCCTTGATCAATTAAATGCTGTGTAGCTTTATAACCTCCTTCAAAATCGTTTATAGTTACAGAGCTTACTCCATCAATATTTTTTTTTCTATCGAAAAATATTAAAGGAACATTTTTTTGAATTACCCTATTTATTATATGATCTATTTCAATGGTTACGTTAGAAATCGACATTAAAATCCCATCTACTTGCGCATTTAAAAGTGTGTTTATTTTTTCAGTTTCTTTAGATTCTATGTCATGGGTTTGACAAATAATAACCTGATAGCCGTGCGGATACAATTCTTCTTCAATTCCACGGATTGTTGATGCGAAAAAATTTCTATCAATATGAGGTACAATGACACCAACATTGTTACTTTTCCCACTTTTTAAAGCTAATGCAAGTTTATTCTGCTTGTAATTCATTTCTGCAGCAGTTTCAATTACCAGCTTCCTTGTTTTTTCACTTATTTTTGGGTTGTTATTTAATGCTCTTGAAACAGTAGCTGCAGTAATATTAAGTTTTTTGGCAATGTCGTAAATCGTAATTTTTCCACTCATGAAGCCGTTTTTTTAAATTGATTTCGAAAATATACTTTAAATGCTATTAATAAATGTAACCGATTACCTTGATTTTGAAATGTATTCAAATATCTATAAAAGATACATTCATTTAGTTAATTAAAAAGTAAAAGTAGTTGATTCCTTTTTTATAAAAGTAAAAAATTTATTTTTTTTATCGAAACCAGACAATTTCATCCTCATTTTAACAATTATATGTTTATAATTTGCTTATCTAATCGTTTTTATTTAGTTTTGTGTAATCGATTGCATAAATTAAGGTTATAGTGGTTGAGAGAATTTATTTAAATACAATTAAGAATAATGGATAGTAACTTAAAAATAAGCAAGTTGAAAGTGGGAAAATCTAAACTAATATTAATTACTGTTGTTATTATTTCTATGATTTCTTGTAAAAAAGAGATGCCTAAGAATGTTGTAGCTTCAAGTCCATGGAGCAAGATGTATGAAATTTTAGATAGTGTGAAGCCAGTTTCATTCCCTGATAAGATATTTAAAGTGGAAGATTTCGGAGCTATTTCTGATGGAGTGTATAATAACACTGAAGCATTTAAAAATGCTATAAACAAATGTACAGAAAGCGGAGGGGGTAAAGTGTTAATTTCAGCTGGAGCGTATTATACGGGTCCAATACATTTAGAGGATAATGTTAATTTACATTTAGAAGAGGGTGCTGTTATTCTTTTTAGTACCAATCCTAAAGATTATTATCCATTAGTTCATACTTCTTATGAAGGTACTGAACTTTTTAATTATTCTCCACTAATTTATGCCTATAAGAAAAAAAACATAGCAGTTACAGGTAAAGGAATTTTAAATGGGCAGGCTAGTAATGAAAATTGGTGGCCTTGGTGTGGTAAAGATTCTTACGGATGGAGATCTGGTATGGGGCAACAAAAAGATAGTTTGAATCTTCCAGTTTTGATGGAGATGGGAGAAAATAATACTCCGGTTGAAGAAAGAATTTTTGGTGAAAACCATTTTTTACGTCCAAGTTTTTTTCAACCATTTGACTGTGTGAATGTTATGATTGAAGGGGTAAAAATTATAAATGCTCCATTTTGGGTAATTCACCCAATAAAATCTGTAAATGTTATTGTAGATGGTGTTACTGTTGAAAGTCACGGGCCAAATAATGATGGTTGTGATCCTGAGTACTCTAAAAATGTAATTATTCGTAACTGTACATTTAATACGGGTGATGATTGTATTGCAATAAAGTCAGGGAGAAATGGAGATGGTAGAAGAGTAGCGATGAAAAGCGAAAATATTGTTATTCAAAATTGTAAAATGATTGATGGACATGGTGGTGTTGTGATAGGTAGTGAGATTTCTGCAGGTGTAAAAAATGTTTTTGCTGAAAATTGTGTAATGGATAGCCCAAACTTGGACCGAGCTATTAGAATTAAAACGAATTCTAAAAGAGGTGGTACTATTGAAGATGTGTTTGTAAGAAATATAGAAGTTGGACAAGTAAAAGAGGCTGTATTAAAAGTGAATATGTTTTATGGAATTTATGGGGCTCAAACAGGAGATTTCATTCCAGTCGTAAAAAACATATCCTTAGAAAATATCACGGTAAAAAATGGAGGGAAATTTGGTATTCTGGCAAAAGGATATGAAGAATCTCCAATCAGTAATATTACCCTTAAAAATGTAATTATAGAAAAGGTTGAAGCGCCTTATTCACTAGAGAATGTAAAGAATTTAACTTTTATTGATACCTATATAAATGGGAAACTAATTGAAAATAAAATTAATTAACCTTAACACAAATATTAACCAAATTTATAATTAAATTATGAACATCAATGTTTTATTAAAAAAAATCTTAAAATGGAGTTGTGCGATATTCCTTTTTTTAGGTACGTTCATGGGGAATGAAATTATTGCCCAAAATGGAACGACAATAACTGGAACAATTACGGAGGCTTCTGGGATGCCTTTACCAGGTGTGAATATTATTGAAAAAGGAACGAACAATGGTTCATCTTCTGATTTTGATGGTAGATATACTATTAAAGTAGCTAATTCTGATGCAATAATAGTGGTGAGTTATGTTGGTTTTGAAACTCAAGAAATTAAATTAGCTGGAAAAAGCACTGTTGATGTTGTTTTAAAAGCAGAATTAGAATCACTTGATGAAGTGGTGGTAATTGGATATGGTACACTTAAAAAAGAGGATCTTACCGGTTCTGTTGGAAGTTTGGATGCCACTGCTTTAACTGAAAGAAATGTAACTAGCCCGTTAGAAGCAATTCAAGGAAATGTTGCTGGGGTTCAAATATCATCTTCTACAGGACGTGTTGGGGATAGTTTTGATATTACTATTAGAGGTAAAAACTCTATGAGTGATAATGCAAAACCATTATATGTTGTTGATGGTGTGCCTACTGATGGAATTGACTTTTTAAATCCACAAGATATTGCTAGAATTGATATCTTAAAAGATGCTTCTTCTACTGCAATTTATGGTTCTAGAGGTTCAAACGGTGTAATTATTGTTTCTACCAAAAGTGGTTCAACTGCAAAATCAGGAATAAATATTTCTTATGATTCTTATATGGGGGTTAAAGAAACAACAAGATTGCCTAAAATGATGGGTGGAGAAAAATGGTGGTTATACCATCAGTCGGCTTATTTAGCAACAACTGCTTCTGATCCAATGACAATTACTCCTGAAAAATTAGAAAGTAAAGTAGTTGGAAGTGCAAATACATTATTAAAAGAACGCGCATTAAATAATGATACTTTTGATTGGTATAATGCTGTTCTTAATAGTGGTATTCAACAAAATAATTATTTATCTATTTCAGGACGTTCTGAAAGTGGAGTAGGTTATAACTTAGGTTTAGGTATTCAAAGTGAAACAGGAAACGTTGAGAATGAATCATTAGATAAATATACTTTTAAAGCAAGTGTAAATCACAAAATAAATGATAAAGTATCTATTGGAACTAATTTCACAGTTGCAATGACAGATCAAGAATTAGGAAGTGATGTTGCAATGCGTGAAGCATTTAGATTAAATCCATTTTTAACTCCTTATGATACAAATGGAGATTTATACCCTCAACCAGGTAAATTGAAAGATGCAGATGGTAATTACTTAATTAATAAAACAAGTACATTTAACCCATTATTGGAAATTGCAAATTCTTCAGATGCAATTAGAAGATGGAATGCTATTGGAAGTATGTTTGTTGAGTATAAACCATTAGAGTGGTTATCATTTAAATCTACATATTCAGCAGGACTTGATAATTATAGAAGAGGGAAAGCTTGGGGAGCGTTAACTAATACTGGTGTTAGTAACAATAATTTACCTTCTGCAGAAATGGCAAAAAGAGAAAACTTTAATTATACTTGGGATAACCAATTTAATGTTAATTACACTCTAAATACCGAACATGTATTTAGTTTATTAGGTCTTCAAACAGTTTATTCAAGTAGAACTGAGAATTCTTTTATCAGTTCAAAAAATATGCCTTTCGATACTGGGTTTTATAACATCGGATCAGGGGAGCAGTCTACCTTTAATTTAGGTTCAGGATTTGTAAAGCAAACATTAAGCTCTTATGCAGCTCGTTTAAATTACTCATACAAAAACAGATATTTATTTACTTTATCAAATAGATGGGATGGTTCATCTTTATTATCTGATGCAAACAGATGGGATTCATTTCCTTCAGGAGCAATTGCTTGGAAAGTAAGTGAGGAATCATTTATGCAAGAGCAAGACGTAATGTCTGATTTGAAAGCAAGAGTTAGTTATGGTTTTACAGGAAATAATATTATTTCTCCATATTCAACTTTGAATAGATTAGATCAACAAACATATTATGATTATAATGGAACAACTGCAAATGGTTGGATGGCAAGTCAATTAGCTAACAGTCAATTAGGTTGGGAGAAAACTAGAGAATTAAACGTAGGTTTAGATTTTGGTTTATTAAGTAATAGAATAACAGGTAGTATTGATGTGTATGACAGATTATCTGATGAGTTATTATTACAACAACAATTACCAAGAGAATCCGGATGGGAATCTATAAACGCAAATGTTGGTTCTGTTAGTAATAAAGGGATTGAAGTTCTTTTAACAACTAGAAATATTAAAACTGAAAATGTTTCTTGGGAAACTACATTTACATTTACAAAAAACACAAATAAAATTGTTTCAATCTATGGTCAAAAATTGGTTGATGATATAGGAAATAATTTATTTATTGGAGAATCTATTGATGCACAATATAACTATCAATTTGATGGTATTTGGCAAGCAAATGAAAGAGATGAAGCTGCTTCATATGGACAAGGAGAAGGTCAAGCTAAAGTTGTTGATATTAATGGAGATGGAAAAATCGATGCAACCAATGACAGAATTATTTTAGGATCAGCTAATCCAGATTGGTCAGGAAGTTTAACTTCTAAATTAAAAGTAGGAAATTTTGATTTTTCTGTTTCTGCAATTACAAACCAAGGCGTATTTGTATATAGCCCGTTCCATGCCAACTTTACTGACGTAAGAGATAGAGGACGTCAAAAAGCTGATATAGCAGATTGGTATATTCCAGAAAATACTGCTGGTATTCCTGCACAATTTTCTAATCAATATCCACAAGCACGTAATGCTGGTTCTTATTGGAGAAATGATGGTGTTGGATATTACAGAGATGCTTCTTTTGTAAAAGTTAAAAATATTGCTTTAGGATATTCATTTGATAATAAATTACTTGAAAAGTTAAAAATCAAGAATTGTAGAATTTATGCGAATGTTTTGAATCCATTTGTAATTACAAATTATGATGGGTATGACCCAGAATGGGCTGGAGCAAGTTTAAATATTGGACGTGTTAGTTCTGTAACCTACCAATTAGGATTAAGTTTAAAATTATAAAAAGAAAGAAAATGAAAAAAATAATAGTAGTTTTAGGAATACTTATAGGTACGCTTACATCTTGTAGTGACTTTCTAAAGGAAGAGAATCTTTCTAACGTTACAGCTGAAAGTTTTTATGTTACAGCTGAAGGATTTGAAACATTAGTAAATGCAAATTATTCTCAATTAAGAGAAATATATGGAGATCAACCTTGGCTATTTTGTGCAGGAACCGATTTATATGCTGAAGGAAGAAATGATGAGCCAACAGGATTGAGTCAATATTCTCAGTTAACTCCATCATCTCAAGGAGTAGAGCAATTATATAATACTTGTTATAAAGCAATTCAAACTGCAAACATGGGATTATATTATTCAGATCTTACAGAACAAACAAGCGCAACAAATAAATCAATTGGAGAAATTAAATATTTAAGAGCGAATGCTTATTTTTTATTAGTACAAACGTACGGGGGAGTAAGTTTAGTTAAAGATTATATTTCTAGTCCTGAGTTGTCATTTACTAGAAATTCAGCTGAAGAAGTTTATAGTTTTATTATTTCTGAGTTGGAAGAATCATTAAATTTAGTTTCAACAGGTAGTTTTACAGGAAAAGTGAATAAGAGAGCTGTACAACATTTGTTAGCTAAAGTTTATTTAACAAGAGGTTATGAAAGTTTTGCTGATGCAAATGATTTTTCGAAAGCAGCAACTTATGCGGATGATGCAATTGCAGGTCAATCATTAAATTTAACTTTTGAAAATTTATGGACACCAGGAAATGAAATGAACGAAGAAGTATTGTTTTCAGTTCAATTTGATCCTGCGTCTGTAAGTGCTGACCCTACAAATTTAGGAAATAGACAATCTACTTTTTTTAGTTCTTATTTAGGAGGTTCAGAGGTTGCAGGAGATGCACCTTACAGATCATATAATTTATGTCCAACTGATTTTGCAATCGGTTTATATTCTCAAAATGATGCACGTTGGAATGCAACTTTTATGGTGGAAACATTTAAAAGATATTATGATTATTTTGATAAAGAAGATCATAGTGGTTTAGAAGTAACACATTACTATGCGCCGCAATGGGCTACAGATGCAGATAAAACTGCTTATGAAGCACTACATCCTGGTGTAAATTACCACTTATATGGTACTTATGGTGCTGGTGTTGTAAGTAGTGATTATGAAACAATCCCAGTAAAAAAGTTTGATGACCCTAAATCTCCATTTGGTTCAAACGGAAACAATGGTAGAGTTAGTACAAGAGATGTTGTACTTTCTAGATTAGCTGACACCTATTTAATTGCTGCAGAGGCGTATTTACATACAAATCCGGGAACTGGTATAGATAGATTAAACGTTGTAAGGCAAAGATCAGGTGTTACTCCAGCTTTAATTGGTGAATTTGATATTGATTATATTTTAGATGAAAGAGGAAGAGAATTATTAGGTGAATACCACAGATGGTTCGATTTAAAACGTACAGGGAAACTTGTTGAAAGAGCATCATTATATCATTATTTAATTAATGAGTCTAATTTTAATGGAGCGAATGGTGAACTTAAAATTTTACGTCCAATACCTCAAGAAGCAATGGACTTGAATCAAAATAAAGACTTTGTACAAAACCCTGCATATTAATACATTTTGAGTTTAAATTAATTGTTTTTTGGTATTAATTTGAAAGGAGTTTGGTGAAAATCAAGCTCCTTTTTTTGTACTGATAATTTTTTTTGCTCTAATTTTTGAAAACCCTTTTTTTGGATTTATTCTAAATTAGTTAATTTCGATATTAAAAAAATGTAAGTGTTAGGTAACTAGTGGTTTAAAATGTTTTTAGTTGTTTTTTTGTCGTTGTGAAAAAATTTGTTTGTTAGTTTATTTTTTATTAAGTTTGTGTAATCGATTACAATTTATTTTTGAGATTTTTTTCTCACAACTTAAATAAATAACTAATTAATAATCAATACTAAATAATTGTTTCAATGAAGCACAATTACCTATTCAAACCAATGCGTTTTTTTCTACCAAAATTAAATCAAGAAAAAAACAGTAGAAAATTAATCTTATTAATTTTCACGATATGTTTTTCATTTTCAATGGTATTTGCACAAGGGAGTTTATTGTCGGGTGTAGTATCCGATGAAATGGGGCAACCATTACCTGGTGTAAATATTTTAGAAAAAGGAACAAAAAATGGGACATCAACAGATTTTGATGGAAATTTCTCATTTAAAGTGTCAAATTCAAATGCTATCATTGTGATTAGTTATTTAGGATTTGAAACAAAAGAAGTTAATTTGGCAGGAAAAAAAACTGTTAATGTAGTTCTTAAAGCGAATTTAGAAGCACTAGATGAAATAGTTGTTATAGGCTATGGAACTGCTCGTAAGTCTGATTTAACAGGTTCAGTTGTTGCTGTTTCTGGTGCCGATTTAAAGAAAACAGCTATTTCGAATGTGGCTGAAGCCTTAACAGGACGTATGGCCGGGGTTCAAGTGACTTCTTCTGAAGGGTCTCCTGATGCAGAAATTAAAATTAGAATTCGTGGAGGAGGGTCTTTAACACAAGATAGTTCTCCGTTAATAATTGTTGATGGTTTTCCTGTTAACAGTATGAGTGATGTTTCTCCGTCAGATATTGAAAATATTACAGTTTTAAAAGACGCCTCATCTACTGCAATTTATGGTTCTAGAGGTGCGAACGGGGTTGTTATTATAACTACTAAAAGTGGTAAAGATGGAAAAATTGATGTAAGTTTTAATACTTTCTATGGTATGAGTTCTATTGCAAAAACTATAGATGTTCAGGAACCTGAAGATTTTGTGAAATGGCAATATGAATATTCTTTACTAAAAGATGATTTAAATTCTTATGAAAGAATTTTTGGTCAATGGCAAGATTATGACCTTTACAAAGGATTAAAGGGGAATAATTGGCAAAAGCAAATTTATGGTGGTTTAGGAGAAGTTCAAAGTCAGGATTTAGGAATTCGTGGCGGTTCTGAAAAAGTTAATTTTAATTTTAATTATGCTCATTATGATGTGAAAACTATTATGTTGGGTTCAGATTTTAAGAGAAATAATCTTTCATTTTCTTTGAAAAATAAAGCTAGTGAAAAAGTTGATTTATCATTTACAATGCGTTACTCTGAAACTGAAATAAATGGTGGTGGAGCTAATGAACAAAATGAAATATCATCTGCCGATGCTCGTTTAAGACATAGTGTTGGATATTCACCAATTCCACTTGCAGGTTTAACAACTGACAATACGGATGAAGCACTGTCAAGTTATTTAGTAAACCCATTTGTTGCTGTAGCAGATAATCAAAGAGAAAAACTTAGAAAAAATTTCAATATTCTAGGAAGTTTTACATGGGAGATAATAGATAACCTTAAATTTAAAAGTGATTTAGGAATAGATAATTACAATAATTTAGATTATCGTTTTTACGGACGTTCTACATATTATGCAAATAATAGACCTGCTGCTGAAAATCAAGGAGCACCATCATTAATGTTTAGTGATGATAAAAGAAATCGTTTTAGAAATGCGAATACAATCAACTACGACTTTAAAGAAATATTGGGAGATAACCATAGTTTAAAAGTTCTGGTTGGTGAAGAAATGTTAGTTAACCACAGTAATGAGGTAACTACTGAAATTCAAGGTTTTCCAAAGTTCTTTGACTTTGAAACTTCTAAAAATCTTACTACACAGGGTGTGCCTCAATCAGTAGATAATTATTACAGTCCAGATGACAAGTTATTATCTTTCTTTGGTCGTGTGAATTATACATTTAAAGATCGTTATCTTTTTACAGCAACTTACCGTGCCGATGGTTCAAGTAAGTTCTTAGGTAATAATCGTTGGGGTTATTTCCCATCTGCTGCTGTAGCTTGGAAAATGACAGAAGAAGACTTCTTAAAGGATGTATCTTGGATAAATTCACTTAAATTGAGATTAAGTTATGGTCAGGCTGGAAATAATAATATTCCTTCTGGACAAACTGTTCAAAATTTTGAATCTAGAAACACTACATACATAAATGGTATTTCTAATTATTGGGCAGCATCTAATACTTTAGCGAATCCAGATTTAAAGTGGGAAACTACTATTACTCAAAACGTTGGTCTTGATTTTGATTTAATTAAAGGTCGTATCAGTGGTTCTTTTGAAGCTTATAAAAATAATACGAAAGATCTTTTAATCAATTTTCCTGTTCCAGGAACTGGTTATTTAAGTCAGTATAGAAATATGGGTGAAACTCAAAATTCAGGTATTGAAGCTTCATTAAATATTGCTGCAATAGAAAAAGAAGATTATGGTTTAAGTTTTTCTTTCAACATAGGATTTAATAAAAACCGTATTAACTCGCTTGGAGTAATGGATGATTTCGGTCAAAACACCAATTGGGCTTCTTCACAAATAGGTAATGATTATGTTATAAATGTTGGTCAACCAATTGGTTTAATGTATGGATACCAAAATGATGGTCGTTATGAAGTTTCAGATTTTGATTATGATGCTTTATCAGGAAGCTATACTTTAAAATCGGGTATTGCAGATAATACTTCAATTGTTGGAACGGTTATGCCAGGAATGATGAAATTAAAAGATATTAATGGAGATGGTTTAGTAACAGTAGACGACAATACAATTATTGGGGATTCTAACCCAACACATACTGGAGGTATGGTAATTAATGCTAATGCTTATGGTTTTGATCTTTCAGCTGCTTTCAACTGGAGTGTTGGAAATGATGTATATAACGCTAATAAAATAGAGTTCACAACGTCTAATCCAAATGGGCAATATAGAAATCTTTCTACAGAAATGAGTGATGGAATTAGATGGACAAATTTGGATCCAGTTTCTGGTCAATTAGTAACTGATCCTTCAGCGTTAGCTACACTTAATGAAAATACAACAATGTGGTCACCATATATGCAAAGATTTGTTTTTAGTGACTGGGCCGTTGAAGATGGTTCTTTTTTAAGGTTGAATTCTCTTACGTTAGGTTATACACCTCCAGAAGCTTTATTTACTAAAATTGGTATTTCAAAATTAAGATTTTACGTTACAGCTAACAATGTTTTTATTCTTACAAAATATTCTGGGCTTGATCCTGAAGTTTCTACAAGAAGAAAAACTCCTCTAACACCAGGTGTAGATTATTCACCATTTCCACGCAGTAGACAAGTGGTTCTTGGTTTAAACCTTAATTTTTAATTTTATAATTATTAAAAGATGAAAAATATAATAATAATTGCAGGAATTTTAATAGCTGGGCTTTTTAGTTCTTGTCAAGATATAACAGACGATTTCTTAGAAGCACCTGCGAAATCAACTTTAGATGAATCCGTAATTTTTTCAACAGCTGGATTGGCTAAAGGAGCTGTAGATGGTATTAAAGAACCATTTGGTCAAACGAACTCTTATAGAGGTCGATTTATACCTTTTTATGGATTTAATACAGATAGTGAATGGAATAACAATTCAGATAAATTGAATGATTCTCAGGCCGACCTTTGTGTTTACGATGCAAAGCCTAATAATTCTCAAATGAATACTTCCAACAATGCTTGGGCTATGATGTACTTGGGTATTGAACGTGCAAATATTTGTATTAGAGGATTAAGAACTTTTGGTAATCCAGAGGCAGGAACTGAACTTGGACAATTGCTAGGAGAAGCTTTAACATTGCGTGCAATTTATTACGCAGATTTAATGAAAGCCTGGGGAGATGTTCCAGCTCGTTTCGAGCCGATAAATTCTGAAACTATTTATTTGGAAAAATCAAGTCGTGATGTAATTTATAAGCAAATTATTCAGGATTTAGAAGAAGCTTCAACATTGGTAGCTTGGCCTAATGAAACTTCTGCTACAACGAGTGTAGAAAGAATTAACAAAGCATTTGTAAAAGGGTTTAGAGCTCGTTTAGCAATGGTTGCTAGTGGTTATCAACAATACCCTGATGGTGTTCGAAGAAGTAATGATTCTGAACTTTCTGTTGAGAAAATGTATAAATTAGCTTTAGATGAAAGTCGTTCTGTTATTAATAGCGGTATGGCACATTTAGAACCTTCTTTTGAACAATTTTGGAGAGATTATAATGGAGAAAATATCACAGCAGGTGGAGAATCACTTTGGGAACTTCCTTTTGCTGATGGTCGTGGACGTGTATTATTTTCATTTGCTGTAAGACATACTAAAGTAGATCAATACACTGGACAAGCTCGAGGTGGACTTGCAGGACCTCTTCCAACTGTTTTTTATGATTTTGATGAGGCAGATAGCCGTAGAGATGTAAGTTGTGTTCCATATAGATATGGTACTCCAACAGATGGAATTGCTAAACAAGAATTAGGAAGTTCAGATACATGGTATTTTGGAAAATACCGTTACGAGTGGATGAATCGTTATGTTACTTCAACTAATGATGATGGAATTAATAAATTGTATATGCGTTATGCTGAAGTTCTTTTGATAGCTGCAGAAGCGGCAAATGAGTTAGAAGGACCTGCTGCTGCAGCACCTTATTTAAAAGAAATTCGTAATAGAGCATTTGCTTCCGACGTCCAAGGTGAAAAAGTAGATACTTATGTTAATGGCTTAACAAGCAAAGAAAGTATGTTTAATGCTATCGTAAAAGAACATAAATTTGAATTTACTGGTGAAATGGAACGTAAGCAATCACTTATTCGTTGGAATTTACTTGGGGCAAATTTAGAACAAGCTAAAGGGAAAATGGCAGATTTACAAAATCGTACAGGTGAGTATGCGGATGTGCCAAGCACTTTATACTATAAATATAAAGAAGACAATGAAACTTTAGAAATTTATGGCTTAAACAGAGGAGAAAATGTTGATCCAGGTGTAGAATACTCTGCTTTTGGATGGAACTCATTAATTGATGATAAGGTAAATTCTCTTTTTAAAACTGGTATAAATCCAGATGATAGACAGTTTTGGCCAATATGGCAAGTGTTTATTGATGGAAGCAACGGTAAATTAGTAAATGATTATGGCTATTAAGAGCTTATAAAAATTAATAAATAATACGGTATTATGAAAACAAAATATATATTAAAAAGATTACTATTTACCCTATTACTGGTATTTACAATTGCCAGTTGTAGTTCTGATGAAGCTGTGATTGAGGAGTTGGTGGTAGATAGAGCGTTTGCACCTGTGGAACTAACTGCAATAGTTAGAAATCAAACAATTGTAGAATTGAATTGGACAGTACGTGATAACGTGGACCATTATGTGGTTGAATTTAGTGCAGATGATCCAGAATTTAATACTATTTTTAAAACAGTTGAAGTTAATGCTGATGATTTACCTGTTCAAGTTGCATTGGAAGGTGAAACAGTATATGCAATAAGAGTAAAAGCAATAAGTTCAACAGGATTGGAAAATTCTAAATGGGCAATTGGTGAGGCAACTACTTTAACCGAACAAATTATGCTAGCTCAAGAGCTAGGTGACATAAAAGCGTTGGAAGCTACTTTTAGATGGGTTCCTAACAGTAATGTTACCCAAATTGTTATAAACCCAGGTGATATTAGACATGATATTACGCCACAAGAGAAAATTGATGGTATAGCTACAGTAACTGGATTAACTAGTGAAACTGATTATTCAGCACAATTGTTTAATAATGCAAAAGTAAGAGGTTCATCAACGTTTACAACTGGAATTGATGTAGGTGATAATACTTTAGTTTTACCTGAAGATGATTTGTTTCAAATGATTGCTGATGCTGCTCCTGGAGATATTTTATTATTAGAAGGAGGTGATTATACTGCACAAACTGGTAAAATCACTTTAAATAAATCAATTACAATTCAAGGTTTAAGAAGTTATAATAAACCACTTTTAAACGTTAGTTTTTCAATTGAAGCTGGCGCTGCAGATGTTAGTATAATAGATTTAGATTTAATTGGAGATGATGGAACCAACTTACCTGATGTTGTAAGATATAATGAAGCGGGTAATTATAATTCACTTTTAATTAGTGGTTGTAATATACACGACTTCTCTCGTTCATTTATTGGAGGTAATGTTACTGGTGCAATTGTGCAATCAATAACTGTTGAAAATTCTATTGTAACCAGCGTTTTAACTAGTGGTGGTGATTTTATCGATTTTAGAAACTCAGATGTTTTTAATGTTATTGTAAGAACCAGTACTTTTAATAATTGTGCTCCTGGGCGTGATTTTTTCAGAATTGATGATGCTGGAACTTCAACAGATACAGGAATAGTTTGTAATGTATTATTAGAAGATTGTACTTTATATGGAGTTTCAAACTCTTCAAGTAAGAGGGTTTGTTATATTCGTTTTAAAACCAACAAAATTACGGTTCAAAATACATTAATTGCGGAAACTGCATCAGAAGGATTTTCAGATCAAAGCAGAACTGATCCAACTCCTACATTTTTAAATAATAATTATTTTAATGCCCCTGGATTTTTTAATACTGCTCAAGTAGTATATGATGGCTCTGGTACTCATACCGAGTTAGATCCTGGATTTGTGGATGTAGCAGCAGGTAATTTTACAATAACAAACCAAACTTTATTAGATAATATGGTTGGTGATCCACGATGGAGACCTTAATCAAATCTAATGCATAAGTAAATTAATTTTAGAGAGGTATGCATTATTTCGCATACCTCTTTTAATTTAAAAAAGTTAAGAGTAATTATTTAAAAAGGTGAGATATTAATATAATTAGAAATGAAAATAATATATTATTTTTTTATTATTTTGAGTCTTTTTTCATGTTCAAAAGACGATGTTAATGTTGATTCTATCGTTTATGTGGAATCAATTACTATAATTGGATCCAATATTATTTCTGGAACAATTGGTCAAATGACAGCAGAGGTTCTTCCAGTAGATGCTGATAATAAAACTATTGCGTGGTCAACTTCAGATGTTTCCATAGCCACTATTTCTTCAAGTGGTGTTGTAACTGCTCTTCAAAATGGGATTGTTACAATTACTGCAACTGCAATCGACAAAAATGTTATTATAGCTAACAAAGAAATTTCAATTTCAAGTTTTAAAGAAGATATAATTGAGAATGAGAGTAGTTTTATTGTGTCTACCGTAAATGAATTAATTGAAACACTGTCAAAGGTGAAACCTGGTGATACAATTTTAATAAATGAAGGAAACTATGTTTTAAATAATACTTTAAATATTAGTTTGTCTGGTACTTCAGGGAATAAAATTAATTTATTTGGTCGTGATGGGCAAGGAAGGCCAAAGTTAGATTTTTCTTTAATGGTTGAGAATTCATCAAATAGAGGTGTTTATTTAAATGCTGAATTTTGGCATATTAAAGGGATTGATGTTTTTGGAGCTGGAGATAATGGAATGTTTGTTAAAGGAAATAATAATCTAATAGAATTCTGTACGTTTAGTGAAAACTCAGATACAGGTCTTCAAATTGGTAACGGCGCATCAAATAATACTATTTTAAACTGTGATTCTTTTTATAATGCAGATTCTACTCTTGAAAATGCTGATGGATTTGCATGTAAATTAGATGCTGGTACAGGTAATAAGTTTATTGGATGTAGAGCATGGCAAAATCTTGATGATGGCTGGGATGGTTATTTAAGAGGAGCAGATGATATTACAACAACTTATGAAAACTGTTGGTCATTTAAAAATGGTATTCTGAAAAATGGAACTGTAGGAGTAGGGGATGGAAATGGATTTAAAACTGGAGGTAGTGACGATAAACTATTAAAACACAATGCTATTTATAAAAACTGTATTTCTGCAGGTAACGTTTATGACGGTTTTGATCATAATAGTAATAGAGGAAACATTGAAATTTATAACTGTTCAGCATTTAGTAATGGTAGAAATATTAGTTTTAGTAATACCAATATCGCAAATTCACTAATTTTAAAAAATACTGCTAGTTTAGGAGGTAGCAATAATGATAGTTTTGCTGCTTCAACAACCGATATAACGAATAATAGTTGGCAAAATGATATTACAATTGATACTTCTGATTTTGTAAGTTTAAATATGGATTTATTAAGTAGCCCTAGAAATTCGGATGGTAGTTTACCTAATATTGATTTTATGAAATTAGTTTCTGGAAGTGATTTAATTGATAAAGGAATAGATGTAGAATTACCATTTAATGGTATAGCTCCGGATTTAGGTGCATTTGAATTTTGAAATTTTAATTAAAAATGAAGATAAATAAGGTAATTTATATAGTTTTTATTTTGTGTTCAAATCATATTTTTTCACAAATATGGTTTCCCATTGATACATCTTATACTGTAAAAAGTGCTTTTATTAAATCTGTAAAAAAATATCCAACCATTAATATTGCTCAACCTAATAAACCCGAAAATGTAATTGAAAGTCAAAATATTATTTACAAGGAAATAGGTGACAGAAAACTTCATTTTGATGCCTATATTCAAAACTCAAATAATATAAAACCTGCAATTGTTATATTGCACGGAGGAGGCTGGATATCTGGAAATAAATCTCATGTTAAATATTTAGCTCAGCAAATTGCCTCTAAAGGATATGCTTGTTTTGCAATTGAATATAGATTATCACCAGAAGCAAAATATCCGGCAGGAATTTATGATATTAAAAAAGCCATTCAATTTGTGAAAGAAAATGGAGATAAATTCAATGTAGATACTGCAAAAGTTGCAATTTTAGGTTGTTCTTCTGGAGGACAAATGGCTGCTCTAATTGGTGCAACAAATAATAATGATGATTTTGAGGAGTTACAAGGAATAAACAATCAATCAACAACTGTTCAGGCAATAATTGATATTGATGGGATTTTAGCATTCAAACATCCTCAATCGAAAGAGGAAAGAGTTGCTGGGTTATGGTTAGGTGGAAATTATGTAGAAGAACCTGAGAATTGGAAAATGGCTTCAGCTTTAACTCATGTTGGTGAAGATACTCCACCAATTTTATTTATCAATAGTCAATTTGAAAGGTTTCACGCCGGAAGAGATGATATGATAAAAATTTTAGACCAATATGGCATTTATAACCAAGTTAAAACGATAGAAAATAGTCCTCATACTTTTTGGTTATTTCACCCGTGGTTTAATGAAACTGTAAAATATAGTATTCAGTTTTTAGATAAAACCTTTAAAGAAAATAAAAATTAAGATCAATTTATAAATTTAAAAAAATGAAAGCACTTAAATTCATTGCAGTATTGTTATTAGTATCATTTACTGCTTGTAAAAATCAAGAGAAAAAGGCAGATGATTCTGCTACTTCATCTGAAATAGCTAAAGATGAAGCTTTAAAAACATATGCTGAAATTTCAATAAAAGAAGGAGGGCATTGGGAAGAAAGAAAATATATTGATGGTACTTTTAAAAATGTAACTGAAGTAAAAGTTCCTGTTGAACATACCGATCATTCTTGGTTTATAAGATATGAAGGCCCAGGATGGGAAAGCAGTAAAGTTGGGTATAGAATGTATTTAGATTGGAGAAATTGCATTGATATTTTTGGAAAAGTAACTGACACAATGGTGCTTTCAAAAGTTGGTTTAGATGGATTCGATTCTTACCATGAAAAAAGTGACTGGGGTCAGGACATTCTTAAAGCAGGAAAAGGTTTAGGAATTGGGTCTATCGGAAGATTTGTAAATAAAGAAGTATTACATTTTAACAATGTTGATTCTACATTTGCCAAAGTTGAAAACGCAATAGATAAATCAACAGTTATAGCTAATTATTTTGGCTGGAATACTGCAGATGAGACTATTGATTTGAATCAGGTTTTATCAATAGCACCTAATCAACGTTATACAAAACATACGATTAAACCATCTAAAGAAATTGAAGGTATTTGTACAGGTATTGTAAAGCATGGCGTAAATTATTTTTATAAAGAAAGTGATGATAAAAAATGGGGATATATTGCAACCTATGGAGTGCAAACTTTAGTTCCTGATAAATTAGGAATGGCAATTTTTTATGAGATTGAAACGGTAAAAGAAGTTACTGAATGGCAACATGATTATTTATTGCTATTTAAACCTACAACTAATGAAATTACATTCTACTTTTTGGGTGCTTGGGAACAAGAAAAAGATGGAATAAAAACAGAAGCAGACTTTTTATCTTATTTAGATGAAAAATTGGCAGAACTTAATATTAATAATGAAATTTAATAATAAATAATGAACTTAATAAAAAAAATAATTTTAGCTGTATTTTCCCTTGTATTTACAATTTTAATTGTGAGTTGTAAGGAAGGAAAAAAGAATGATGTAGAAGGAACTGTAAAAGAACTTGCTGTTTCAGATACTTTAAAATGGTCAGAAAGAATGGCGTTATCTATTATGAAACGCAATCCAGAGGCATACCAAATCGACGATAAAACTGAACCAAAGTGGGATTATGTTCATGGGTTGGTATTAACGTCTTTTGAGGTGTTATATAAAACAACTCAAAACAAATTATATTATGATTACATTAAAGGTTATGCTGATGCATTAATAGACAGCACTGGAGCAATTTCAACCTATAAAATTTCTGATTATAACATTGATATGATTGAGGCTGGAAATATTCTTTTCAATCTATATTCAACTACAAAAGATGAAAAATATCTAAAGTCAATGCAATTGTTGAGAAAGCAGTTAGCGGAGCACCCAAGAACTACAGAAGGTGGTTTCTGGCATAAAAAAAGATATCCTAGCCAAATGTGGTTAGATGGTTTATATATGGGTGAGCCTTTTTATACTCAATACACTGTTAAATTTGAAGAAGGAAAAAATTTAGATGATGTAGCGAACCAATTTGAATTGATTCAAAAACATGCCTTAGATATAAATACAGGTTTATTATATCATGGGTGGGATGAAAGTAAAGCAATGGACTGGGCTAATAAAGAAACAGGAACTTCACCTAATTTTTGGTCACGTTCATTAGGTTGGTATGCTATGGCTTTGGTTGATGTACTAGATTATTTCCCAGAAGATCATCCAAAACATAAAGAGTTAGTAAGTTATTTAAATCATTTAGCAGTTGCACTTACAAAGGTGCAAGATGAATCTGGTTTATGGTATCAAGTACCAAATATGGGAGAAAAAGAAGGGAATTATTTAGAAGCTTCTGGAACATCTATGTTTGCGTATGCTTTCGCAAAAGGTGTTAATAAAGGGTATTTGCCTTTAGAATTTAAAAATATTGCTAACAAAGCATTTGACGGATTAACAAGAGACCTTATAAAAGTAGATGAAGATGGTGAAATTACAATTACCCAAGCTTGTGCTGTTGCTGGTTTAGGGGGCAATCCATATAGAAGTGGTTCTTTTGAATATTATGTAAACGAACGTAAAAAAGATAATGACCCCAAAGCAACTGGGCCTTTTATTTTAGCCGCATTAGAGCTGAATAAATAATTAGAATTTAATACGAGTCTGCTTTCTCTAAAAAAGCAGACTCGTTAAAAAATATTATCATTTATGAAATTTTTAAAAACCTTAGCGATTGTAATTCTTATCATTTCGTATGATAATATGTTTAGCCAAACTATTAAAGAGAACTTTCAATCTAATGTTTGGATTTCAGATAATGGTAATGGAACTTATACAAACCCAATTTTACATGCCGATTATTCCGATCCAGATGTAATAAGAGTTGGAGATGATTATTATATGACATCTTCATCTTTTAATTGTGTGCCTGGATTACCCATTCTTCATTCAAAAGATCTGGTTAATTGGCAATTAATTAATTATGCCCTTAAAAAACAACCCCCTTTTCATGTATTTGAAAAACCCCAACATGGAAAAGGGGTATGGGCTCCTTGTATAAGATTTTACAATAATGAATTTTACATCTATTATCCCGATCCTGATTATGGGATTTATATGGTGAAAACCAATGATCCCAAAGGCATATGGTCTGAACCAATTTTAGTGAAAGAAGGAAAAGGGATTATTGATCCAACACCTTTATGGGATGATGATGGTAATGTGTACCTTGCTTATGCTTTTGCAGGAAGTAGAGCAGGTATAAAAAGTTTACTTGTTATTTGTACAATGAATGAAGAAGGAACAATAGCAAATAATGATGAGGTAATAATTATCGACGGTCATAATGAAGAGCCAACAATTGAAGGACCAAAGTTTTACAAGAAAAATGGCTATTATTATATTTTTGCTCCTGCTGGAGGAGTCGCAACTGGATGGCAAACTGTTTTAAGAGCAAAAAGTATTTATGGCCCTTATGAAAAGAAAAAAGTAATGGATCAAGGAAAAACCAATATCAATGGTCCACATCAAGGAGCTTGGGTTCAAACACAAACTGGAGAGGACTGGTTTATTCATTTTCAGGATAAAGGAGCTTATGGAAGAATAGTGCACTTACAGCCAATGAAATGGATAAATGATTGGCCAGTTATTGGTAATGATGAAGATAAAAACGGAATTGGTGAACCTGTAACAATCCATAAAAAACCGAACGTAGGGTTAAATTGGCAAAAGGTAACTCCAAACGATTCTGATGAATTTAATACGCCAAAACTAGGAATGCAATGGCAGTGGCATGCCAATCCAAAAGTTTATTGGGGGTTTCCATCGAGTTTAGGACATTATACAATGTATTGTAGACCAAAGCCTGAAGATGCAACAAATTTGTATAAAGTATCTAATTTACTATTACAAAAATTCCCTTCTGAAGAATTTATTGCAACAACAAAAATGACTTTTAATGCTCGTTTTGACAGTGAACAAACTGGTCTTTTAATTATGGGCTTAGATTATAGTTATTTAAGTGTAAAACGACAAAATGGAGAGTTGTATGTTTCACAAGTTATTTGTGAAAATGCCGATAAAAATGGAATTGAATCTGAAAGTAAGTCTTTCAAATTAAATACTGAAACTTTTTTTCTACAAGTAAAAGTCAAAGAGGGTGGAGTTTGTGAATTTTTATATAGTGAAGATGGTAAAAAATATAATTCAATTGGTGAACGTTTTATAGCAAGAGAAGGTAAATGGATTGGGGCAAAAATAGGGTTTTTAGCACTTAGAAATGGAATTGCTAATGATTCGGGAAGTATTGATATTGATTGGTTTAGAATAAATAAAATTATTAAATAGAAATGAATTTTTTCACAAAAACATTAATAGTAATAGCTTTTTTAGGCTGTATTAAAACAACTGTCCACGCTCAGGTTCTTGATAAAAAGTGGAAGCAAATAGCAAATAGAGTAGATGATACTTGGTTTGCTTCAAATGAGGCTAAAGAAATAGCAGAGAATGTTTTATTGTATCAACGAAATATTGGTGGTTGGCCAAAAAATATTCAAATGCATATACCTCTTTCTGCAATAGAAAAAGAAGAGTTGTTAGATATTAAAAGTTCAAAAAAAAATGTAACCACCGATAATGGTGCTACGTATCAAGAAATGCTTTTTTTATCTAAAATATATGCTCATTTTCCAGATGAAAGATTTAAAAACGCCTTTCTTTTAGGGTTAGATTATATTTTGGAAGCTCAATATGAAAATGGAGGTTGGCCTCAATTTTACCCTTTAAAAAAAGGTTATTATACTCATATCACATTCAATGATGATTCAATGGTTAATATCCTAAATGTTTTAAAAGAAATAAAGGATAAAACCAATTACTTTTCAATTAAACCTTCAGAAGAAACTATAAAAAGAGTTGAGGTTGCCTTTGAGAAAGGAATAGGGTGTATTTTAAAAACACAATATGTTCAAAATGGAGAGTTAACAGGGTGGTGTGCACAACATGATGAAATTACATTTAAACCTGCAAAAGCGAGAGCTTATGAATTACCTTCGTTAAGTGGAAAAGAAGGAGCTCAAATTGTTTTGTTATTAATGAGAATTGAGAATCCATCGGAAGAAATAAAAACGGCTATTAATAGTGCGGTAAAATGGTTTGATAAAATAAAAATTAATGGATTAAGAGAGGATAAATTTTATAATGAAAAAGGAAAAATAATTGACAAAAAAATGGTTCCAGATGTAAATGCTCCTGCCATTTGGGCTCGATTTATGGAATTAGATGATAATACACCATTTTTCTGTGATCGTGATGGGGTTAAGAAGAAGTCTTTGACCGAAATAGGATCAGAACGCAGAAATGGGTATGCTTGGTATACAAACGAACCTAAAGAGGTATTTAAAAAGTATGTAAAATGGAAAAAAAAGTATGCGGTTTCTGAAGTAAAAAATGAAACAGTAAAAAAAAAACTAAATAGTGAATATAATGTAATTGTTTCTAAAGATGGAAGTGGTGATTATACCAGTATTCAGGAAGCAATTAATAACTCTAAATCCTTTCCATATAAAAGAGTTATTATAAATATTAAAAATGGTATTTATAATGAAAAAGTCCAAGTGTATTCTTGGAATACAAAAATTTCATTTATTGGAGAAAGTAAAGAGCATACTATTATTTCTTATAATGATCATTTCAATCAAATAAATTTAGGTAGAAATAGTACGTTTCATACCTCAACTTTATTAATTGAGGGAAATGATTTTATTGCTAAAAATTTAACGATTCAAAATGTGGCTGGTCCTATTGGTCAGGCTGTTGCATTATCAGTAAATGCAGATCGCTGTTATTTTGAAAATTGTAATATTTTAGGTTTTCAAGATACGCTATATACTGCAGGAGAAGGGTTTAAACATTATTTTAAAAATTGCTTTATTGAAGGAAGTACCGATTTTATTTTTGGAGAAGCAACAGTTTTATTTGAAGATTGTACTATACATAGTAAAGCGAATTCATATATAACGGCAGCATCTACTCCTGAAAATCAACGATTTGGTTATGTTTTTAAAGGTTGCAAGATAACCTCAGATGAAAATGTTACAGATGTTTATTTAGGAAGACCTTGGAGAATTTTTGCAAAAACTGTATTTGTAAATTGTGAATTGGATAAGCATATTAAAAAGGAAGGTTGGCATAATTGGTCTAAAGTAGCAGCTGAGAAAACTTCTTTCTATGCGGAATACAAATGTTCAGGAGAAGGGTATCATCCAGAAAGTAGAGTTCATTGGTCGCATCAGCTTAAAAAATCTCAAGCTAAAAAGTATACAATAGAAAATATTTTAGGTTTCAGTTCGAACGATTTAACATCGAAATGGTATTTGAAGAATAACTAATATAACATGAAAATTAAATTATTTTTTTTAGTTCTTATAGCTACAAGTTGTATGGCTCAAAAGACCACAATTTATACAATTGGAGATTCTACAATGGCAAATAAACCAAATCCTGAAGAAAATCCAGAAAGAGGTTGGGCTCAAATGTTACCAGATTTTTTTAAAAGTAATGTTGTTATTGATAATAGGGCTGTTAACGGTAGAAGTACTCGAAGTTTTATCACAGAAAAACGTTGGGATTCAGTTCTGAAAACCTTAAAAAAAGGAGATTATGTTTTTATTCAATTCGGACATAATGATCAAAAAGAAAAAGATCCAAAAAGATATACCAATCCACATACAGCTTATCATAATAATTTAATTCTTTTTGTAAAAGAAACACTTCAAAAAAAAGCAACTCCAATAATTTTTTCTTCAATAGTAAGAAGAAATTTTAATGAATTTGGAACATTGGTAGATACTCATGGTAGTTATCCAATGGAAGCTCGTTTGGTAGCCAAAGAATTAAACATTCCTTTTATTGATCTTCAATATTTAACTGAACAAATGGAAGAATCGTATGGTGAAGAGAAATCATTAAAATTACATCTTCACTATAAAGCAGGTGAAATACCATTTTATCCTGAAGGAAAAGAAGATAATACGCATTTATCTATTAAAGGAGCAACGGAAGTTGCTAAAATGGTAATTAATGAGTTGAAGAAACAGAATCTTTCGATTTCTCAATTTATTAAATAGCTTAGTTTCAACCATAAAATTATGAATACTATTAAACGAACATTTCTTTTAAAATGGGTTTTTTATTTAGTTACAGCATTAATGAGTACGCTTTTAAATGCTCAAATTAACAATGTTATTGTTGATGTTAATGGAGCTGGAGATTTTAAAACCATTCAGGAAGCAATTAATAGTTTGCCACAAAATTCTGAATCAGATAGAGTTGTTTTTATTAAAAATGGAGTTTATAAAGAACAGATTTTAATTGAAAAGAATCACGTTGTTTTAAAAGGAGAGCATAGAGAGAAAACTATTATAACTGGAGAAATTGCCCATCTTGTTTTCAAAAAAAAATATCCCGATAATAAATATTCTGGTATTGTAAATTTAGAAGGAAATGATATTACAATAACAAATTTAACTATTGAAAATACTTATGGAAGGTTTCCTCGAGAAGAATTTGAAATAGAATATTTAGATACAAAAAATGGAGATATTAAGAAGGAAACCGTAAAAAGAAGAGCACATCAATTTGCATTAAGATCATTTAATACTACTAGGTTAATTGTTACTAATTGTACAATTAGAGCTTGGGGAGCAGACACTGTTTCACCTTGGAATGCTGAAAATGGAATGTATTATTTTAAAGATTGTACGTTACAAGGAGGAACCGACTTTTATTGTCCGCGTGGTTGGTCGTATGCTGAAAATTGCACTTTTATTGTTGCAATATATACGTCTGGAGCACTTTGGCACGATGGAAGTAAAAATGTGAATATGAAAAGTGTTTTGAAAGATTGTAAATTTATAGGATTGGTACCATATAAATTAGGAAGATATCACCGTGATGCGCAAATGTATTTGGTAAATGCCACTTTTGATGAGCTTATGGAAGATAAAGAGATTTATAAAACTGGACCAGTATCAGAAAACTTTCCAACAGAAAGAATTTATTATTACAACTGTCATAGAAAAGGTGCTGATTTTGATTGGTATAAAAATAATTTAGATAAAGTAAAAGGAGGATTATCTGTCAATGATATCAATGTTCAATGGACTTTTGATGGAATGTGGGATCCAACGAAAAAATAATTCAAAGCTTAAGTATGAAAAATTATAAAAATGCTATTTTAATAATAGTTTTAGCAGTTTCAAATATGCTAATTGCTCAAAATGAACTTGTTAATTTATGGTCAAATACTATTCCTGGAGCTATAACTAATAAAGAGTATCAAGAAATTGAAGTAATTAAAGACGGGGAATTAAGCGGAACCAGCAAAGTTGTACAACCAACTTTATCCATATTTTTACCAAATAATGAAATTTCAAATGGCACAAGTGTTATTATTTGTCCGGGTGGAGGATATGGTCATTTAGCTATCAATAAAGAAGGTTTTAAAGTTGCCTTATGGTTGAATTCTCTTGGTATAACGGCAGTTGTTTTAAAGTACAGGTTACCGAGCGATAGTATTATGATAGATAAAACTGTAGGTCCATTACAAGATGCTCAGGAAGCTATAAGAGTGGTGCGACGGAATGCAAAAAAATGGAATATTGATGTAGACAAAGTTGGAATAATGGGGTTCTCGGCGGGTGGACATTTGGCAGCTACACTTTCTACTCATTATAACGATAAAGTTTATGAAGCTAGCGATGATGTAAGTGCGAAGCCTAATTTTTCAATTTTAATATATCCGGTAATTTCTATGATAGATGGAGTAACACATAATGGATCTAAAACCAATTTATTAGGAGAATCACCTACAGGTTCATTAATTGAGAAGTTTTCAAATGAAAAACAAGTAACAGCCGAAACACCTATTACTTTTTTAGTTCATGCTAGTGATGATCGTGCGGTTCCTGTTGAAAATAGTATTTATTATTATAATGCATTAAAAAAGAATAATGTGGGTGTTGAAATGCATTTGTACCAAGAAGGAGGTCATGGTTTTGGATTAGGAGTAACGGGAACAAGTTTATTTTGGACTAAATCCTGCGAAAATTGGCTTGCTTCCATTAAACATCTAGAAAAATAAATTAAACTTTCTTTTTCAGTTGATTTGTCAAGTTAATTCTTCTTTTCATCGCTATAATTAATTCATTTCATCGAAAATAATGATAAAGAGAATTCTTAGTCTTTAAATTTATAATGTTGATATACTGTAATATGTATGTTAATTGTTTAATTTTAAAAACTATGACTATGAGTGATTTTTATCAATTAGTAAGGAATAGAGTTGAAAAATTTAATAATATTTCTGAAGGGTTTCGTACTAAAAAAATTAAAAATAAAATAGAAATAATCATAGATAATTCTATGAATTTTGACAAACCAAATTATCAAATTTTGGATGATGAAAGTTTATAATTATTAATATTTTAAAATCTTTTTGTATTTCTTTTTTTTTATATTTAAAAGTTTAAACTATTTTCTCATTTTCACTTATGAAAAAAATAATTGATAAATTATTTCAATCCGTAGAATTAAAAGAATTATTAAATTTTTTTTTCATAATTATTATATTATTTCTTTCTGCCTTAATGACAATTTCTATTTTAGGAGTTAAAAATGGAAAACAAATTAAGGAAAAAGAAAGAAATAACTACTATTCATATAAAATCGCAAACGAGTTAAAAGAAAGTTCCGAAGGTTTAACAAAATATTTAAGAAGTTATGTAATTACTGGAGATTCTATTTGGGTTCAAAAGTATAATGAAATTCTTGAGATTCGTAAAGGTTTAAGAGCAAGAGAAAATGGAAGATTTATTTCGTTAAATGATTCAATAAAAAAAATGGATTTTTCTGAAGCTGAAATTCATCAATTAATATTGGCAGAAAAAAATTCAAATAATTTAGTTCATACAGAATTAACCGCCCTAAATGCTATGAAAGGGATGTATGAAGATAAAAATGGAAATTTTACAATTAAGAGGGAGCCAAACCAAGAATTTGCGATTAGTATTTTATTTGATGATAAATACCATTCAGATAAAGGTATTATTATGGAGCCAATTAATGTTTTTTTTGAATTGCTAAATATTAGGAATGAAAATGAGATTTTACATCTTATTAAATTGGGTAATTTTTATAAAATTTCTATCGTTATAATGGTTTTATTAATTGCTTTTTTCTCATTTATTTCCTTCATATTTATTAGGAATAAAATTATTCTTACTGGTGAAAAGTTAAAAAAAATAAATAATCAATTAATTTCAGTAAAAGATGATTTAGTTAATCATCAAATTTTGTTGGAAAAAAAGATAGATGAAAGGACAAAAGAATTAAAAATTGCACTCGATAAAGAAAAAGAACTTGGAGAGGCGAAAACTAGATTTGTAACCATGGCTTCTCATGAGTTTAGAACCCCGCTAACATCTATTAATTCAGCTACTGATATAATTTTAAGATATTCTGAGAAGTTAAATAAAAGCGATATTGAAAAAAGGCTTCATAAAATTAAAAGTGAAGTGGCAGATATGACGAAAACGCTTGAAGATTTTTTAATAATTGGAAAAAGTTATGCTAATAAACTAAAATTTCATCCAAAAGAGACGAATATTATAAATCTTGTGCAGGATATTATAAATGGTTTCATGTTTAATCTGGATGAAAAACGCGAAATTGAAATTGATTTTGTAGTGGATGAAATTTTGTTAATGGTAGATGAAAAATGGATTAAAATCATAGTTAATAATTTAATATCCAACGCTATAAAGTTTTCTGAGCCACCATCAAAAATTAAAGTCAAAATTAGTAAAGAGAAAAATTGTATAGTTCTAACAGTTTCAGATTTGGGAATTGGAATTTCTAAAAAGGATCAAAATAATATTTTTGAACCTTTTCATAGAGGAGAAAATGCAGAAATTATTGAAGGAACTGGGTTAGGAATGTCAATTGTTAAAAAAGCTGTTGAGTTGCATAATGGTACTATTGAAGTTCTAAGTGAATTAAATAAAGGAACAGAGGTGAAAATTAGTTTTAAATCCTTATAAAGATTGAATTTATTATAAAATTCTATTTTTTATATACCATTAACTAACTTATTATTTTATTCAATATAATGAAGCTTTTTGTTTAAATACTTATTTGTAATCTTTTTAAGCGCCTCTAGCTTTATTGGTTTTATTAAAAAATCATCACACCCAGCAATTTTTGCTTTTTCAATTTCAGCCTCAGTTGAATATGCCGATTGAACAACAATAATTAATTCTGGGAATAATTTTTTTAATTTTGAAGTAGCTTCATAACCATTCATTTCAGACATTTTTAAATCCATTAAAACTAAATCAAACTTTTTATTATTCATACAAATTTCAATTGCCTCAAACCCATTCTTTGCATGGTAAATATTGCAATCTATTTTTATAATATTTGTTAATACAGTTTCTAAATAAAGATAATTTACTTCTACATCTTCAACTATTAAAACATTTAGTTCACTATCGTTATTTTTTTCTAATTGGGTGTATACCGGTTTATAAGGAATGGTAACAAAAAACGTAGCCCCTTTTCCTTTTTGTGATGCTACACTTATTGTTCCACCCAATAATTCAGTATTTTCTTTTGCAATGGATAAGCCTAAGCCTAAGCCTCCAACATTTTTAGATAACTCTTTTTCTGCTTGAGAAAATCGTTCAAAAATAAGCTCATGTTTTTCAGGATCTATCCCAATTCCGGTATCTTTTACATAAATTTCAATTTCATTCTCTTTTAGTTGGTAACCCAATTCAATAAAACCATTTAAAGTAAATTTGAGCGCATTTTCCATTAAATTGCTTAATACTTTATTTAGTTTTGTTTCGTCGGTAAAAATTGTACTTGGTAAATCCGAAAGTCCTTTTTTAAGGTAAATAGGGTTTTTTTGTTCAATTGCTTTAATTTCAAAAACTGAAAATATTTCTAATAATAAATCATTTAAACAAACCTGATTTTCATGAACTTTAACCTGTTTTGTACCTAAGCTTGATATTTCTAAAATATCATCAATAATGTGTAGCAATTGTTTTCCACTATTTTGAATGATGTTTACATAGGTTTTTTGCTTTTTATCATCTAAATTTTGAGTGGATAACAAATCTGAAAATCCTAAAATGCCATTTAATGGTGTTCTAATTTCATGTGACATATTGTTTAGAAATTCGGTTTTTAAACTATCACTTTCTACGGCTTTATTTTTTGCAATTAGTAACTGTTGATTTTGTTCTAAAAGTTCAATTTCTGCCAATTTTTGTTTTGTAATATCTCTTGCGATGATAACCAAACCTTTTTTCGAATTGTCGTTATTAAATAAAGGAATTTTAATAGTATCTAAAATAATGTCCTTTCCGTTTAATGTTGGAATGGTTTCTTCAATTTTTGTAATAGACTTTTGTGCCCATGTAATCTCATCACTTGTTGCACAACCGAACAGAGCATCTTTGTAAAAACCAGATACATTGGCTAATTCTTTATCTGTTTTTCCTTTATAATCGTAATTTGAGAGTCCAAATAAATCAAGCCCAGCTTTATTAACTTCTTCCCACTTCCCTTCACTATCTTTAAAGTAGATAGCATCAGGTGATGCGTTTATCAACGTTTTTAATCGTTGTTCGTTTTTCCTTAGGGCAGAAATATTTTCTTTTATAGAGAGGTAATTTATAATTTCTCCATTATGGTCTTTAATTGCAGATATGGTTGCTTGTTCTTGAAAAATTTTACCAGCTTTTGTTTTATTTTGAAATTCTCCTTTCCATATTTTTCCTGCTGAAATGGTTTCCCATAAATGTGCATAAAACTCTTTAGATTGTAATCCAGAACTTAACATGTTAGGGGTTTTACCTAATGCTTCTTCTGCCGAAAAACCGGTTACTTCAGTAAATTTTGGATTTGTATATTCTATTATTCCTTTTGAATCGGTAATTAATATGGTATTTGCACTTTGTTCAACAGCAGTAAAGAATTTTTTATTTTCGCCATAAAGTTTTAAATATTCTTTATTTTCCATTAGTAAGTTTCTCGTAAATTTTTTCACGATTCTTTTTGCAACTGATCCAGTGTTAAATAATAATAAGATTAACAAAAACAATAAAAAACTTACAGCCAAGCCACTAATCAAAATTATATTATATATTTTTTGAAAAAAATAAAGAACATCATTTGATTGTGAGAATTCCAACGTCCATTTTTGTCTGTTAAACTCTAAAGGAATTAAATAGGGATTGGAAGCTTCATTTTTACTATTTTTTAAATTTTTAGTATGGCTATCAAAGAAAACTAAATCGCTCGTAATAGCATCTCCATCATATATTTTTAAATTAATATCGGAATTCCCAATTATAGGGTTTGAACCTTGAAAGATACCTTTCATTAAACTATTTACATGATACGGGCTGCTAATCCATCCTTTTATAGCTGCTCTACGCTCTTCAATAGAGTTTAAAGGCTTATTTTTACGATATACAGGAACAAACATAATTGTACCTGCCTGTTTTACAGCATTACTGTCTTGTACAAGTGTTAATTTGTTTGTAAGTGTTGCTACGCCATAATCACGAGCTTTATCCATTGCAATTTGTCTAACACTTTCAGAATATGTATCAAAGCCAAGCGCTTTAAGATTATTTTGCTCAGATGGTTCCAGAAAAATAATTGGGGTGTAATTTTCTCTCTCTCCTACTGGTTTAATCGAATAATTATTAAATCCTTCTTTTTGCAGTTGTTTAATATGTTGATTTACTTGTTTTTTTGAGACTAGAACATTATAACCAATTCCAATACTTTTTAACGTATCTTTTTTAATTCCACTTGTTTCAATAAATAGTTTCCATTCATTTCTTGTTACAGAATCTGAAGTACTTATATAAGCAGATAGCGTTTTTAAATATTGCTCTCTTGTTGTAAGTCTATTTTCAATTTTAGTTTTAATATTAAGGCATTCCCTTTGATATTCTAGTTGTTCAGTAGTTTCAACTTTTTCCTTTATAAAGTAGGAAGCCGTAAAAGATAAAATAACACCAATTATTAGAACAATTAAAGCATTTGATAAATTTTTTGCTTTTAGTGTTTTTTTATTATTTTCCTCCATTCTTTTTTGTTTTATCGTCGACTTTTTTAAAAACAAATGGATTTGTAAAATTTTGTAAAACCCATTATATCAGTGTGTTTCTGATTAAAAAAAAATCTGTACAAGAGTACTAATTTTAACCGTTATTTTATATGATAAATGTTAGGTTGGTGAAGGATATTTCAATCTTTTAAATGAATGAAAAGTTCTTTATTAAAAAAAGGAATGTTTTATTATGAATTAGCATAATTTAGGAAAAATAATTCAATTAGTTTTGAATTAATGAATAGGTAATTTAATTAGAAATGTACTGCCTTTTCCAATTTCGCTTTTAACACTAATTTTTCCTTTATGTATTTTTATAAATTCAGCACATAAGGCTAGTCCAATGCAGGTGCCTTTTTCATTTCGTATCCCTTTTAAGCTGCTAATTTGTTTCTTCTATTTTTAATATTTTACTGTAAGCGTTTAATTTTTTAGAAATATCATAAGCTAGTTTTAAATTTATTTTCCCTTCCAATTTTTGGTTCATTGCAGCATTTACTAAAGCCATGCCTAAATAATTATCTATAATCCCTAATTCAAAGTTTTTTTCAATATTTAACTCAATTGCTTCAGAGAAATAAGTATAAGCTTGATCGTGTTTATTTTGTTTGAAAAAATAGAAGCAATTCCGCTTAAACATAAAGCAATATTCCTTGAGTCATTTATAGTTTGGGGGTAGGTATAAGATTTTTTCTGCTCAATTGCATCATTTAATTTATTCTGTTAGTTATAGGTTTCCAGAAGCTCATATAGGGTATGTGCAATGTTTTTTGTGTCGTTTAGTTTTTCACAAATAAATTTTGCTTTATTAAATGATTGAATTGCTAAGTCAAATTTTTTATCGGCTTTATAACCTAATCCATAATTTATATATTCATGTGCAATTCCAAAATTGTAATTTATTTTTTTAAAAACATCTAAAGATATTTTTGTGTATTCTAAAGAGAGGGGCACATTTCCACTTTGAAAAAAAGCATCACCTAAATTATTATAAGCCCAACCAAGCTATATTGAATCATTATTTTTTTACTTGATTCTAGTGCTAAATGAAAATATTTTATTCCACTTTCAGTATCATAAAGATAATGGGTGTATATCGAACCTACATAATTACTTATACGAGGAATGGTTTGAGTTAGATTATTTGTATTTGCCAATGAAATTGCGCTATCTTCAAGCTTTACAGCATAATCAGAGTCAGCTTAACCTAAATCCCAACTTTTATCTTCTAATCGATTTTTTTTTGACATTATTTTGGGAATACAAATGAGTGTTTAATACAAAAAACAGAGCGAAGAGTTTTATTCGATGAACTGTTCTCATTTCATTTTGGGGTTTTAAATTTTGTATTTATAATGAGTTTTAATATTAAAATTTTAATCTTTCAATAAAGAAAAACTGGGAAAATCATATAAATAAAGGTTATGTAAAATTGTTTTTTTGTTAAAAACACATCACTTACCTTATTTTAAAGGTAAAATATTAAATTTTTAGTTTTAGATTAATTGAGGTAAGTTTTAGATGAAAGGATATTTTATTTAGGCAAGCCATATTGAAATTAATAGGAAAATGAATACGTTTTCCTATGAAAAAATAAAAAGATCATTTTTTCTTTTAAAAAAGTAGTAATAAATATAAAATAAAAAAAGCCTCACATTTGTGAGGCTTTTTGCGGAGAAAGAGGGATTCGAACCCCCGGAGGTGTGACCCTCAACAGTTTTCAAGACTGCCGCATTCGACCACTCTGCCATTTCTCCCTTAGCGAGGGCAAATATAAAACCTTTTTTGTTTTGCTAAAACTTTTTAGGGTTTTTTTTTGATTTTTTTTTATATAATTTAAAGTACATTTGGGAATCAATTAATTACATGAATTCTATAGTTGAAATAATAGTTTTAATACTAGTTGGATTTGTAGCAGGGACTATAAATACAATAGCAGGGGGTGGTTCTTTATTGTCTTTGCCAATACTTATTTTTTTAGGTTTACCTCCAGGGATTGCGAATGGAACCAATAGAATTGCAATTCTGTTTCAAAATATCTTTACAACAGCTGGTTTTAAAAGTAAAGGAGTTATTACTTTTCCTTTTAGTATTTATGTTGGTATTTCTGCATTGTTTGGTGCTATTTTAGGGGCTCAAATTGCGGTTGATATTAAAGGAGAAACGTTTAATAAAATACTAGCAATTATTATGGTGTTAGTTGTATTTTTTATGGTTTTTAAGCCTAAAAACAAGCAATTAAACTTAAGTGAAAAAACAACTGGAAAATCATTATGGTTAAGTGTATTTCTATTCTTTTTTGTAGGAGTTTATGGCGGATTTATTCAAGCCGGTGTTGGGTTTATCATGTTATTGATATTGTCATCTGTAAACAATTTTTCCTTAGTAAAAAGTAATGCCATTAAAGTTACCGTTGCCTTAATTTATACATTTTCTGCCGTAGCTGTATTTGCTTATAATGATAAAATTAATTGGAAGCTTGGATTGGTTTTAGCTATTGGAAATGCTGCTGGTGGTTGGTTTGCAAGTAGATGGTCGGTTAAAAAAGGAGATGGATTGGTTAAAAAATTCTTAGTAGTTATGGTTATTATTATGGCAATAAAACTGTGGTTTTTTTAAATTAATTTCAATCAATATTTGAACAATCTCAAAAATACTTTCTTTACATTTGTTACTTAAAATTTTACTATGTCTAATTCATTCGGAAAAATATTTACATTAACAACTTTTGGTGAATCTCATGGAGAGGCAATAGGTGGGATTATTGACGGTTGTCCTGCTGGAGTTGAATTAAATTTAGAGGCAATTCAGAAAGAATTGGATCGAAGAAAACCAGGGCAATCTAAAATTGTAACACAGCGAAAAGAACCGGATGAAGTTCAGTTTTTGTCAGGTGTTTTTGAAGGAAAAACCACTGGTGCTTCCATTGGCTTTATCATAAAGAATGTACATCAACGATCTAACGATTATTCTCATATAAAAGATTCTTATCGTCCATCTCATGCCGATTATACCTATGATAAAAAATATGGAGTTAGAGATTATCGTGGTGGAGGAAGAACTTCCGCACGTGAAACTGCTAACTGGGTTGTTGGTGGAGCAGTAGCAAAACAAATAATACCAGAAATAAAAATAAATGCTTTTACATCTTCAGTAGGTGATATTTTTATGGAAAAACCTTATCAGGATATCGATTTTAATAATATTGAAAATAATATTGTTAGATGTCCCGATGATGCTTCTGCTGAAAAAATGATTGCTCGTATTAATGAAATTAAAAAACAAGGCGATACTATTGGAGGAACAGTTACTTGTGTTATTCAAAATGTACCTGTTGGATTAGGAGAGCCAATATTTGATAAGTTGCATGCCCAATTGGGTAAAGCAATGCTTTCAATAAATGCTGTGAAAGGTTTTGAATATGGAAGTGGATTTTGTGGTGCAAAAATGAAAGGAAGCGAACATAATGATGTTTTTAATAGTGATGGCACCACAAAAACAAATCTTTCGGGAGGAATTCAAGGTGGTATTAGCAATGGTATGGATATCTATTTTCGTGTAGCATTTAAACCTGTTGCAACTATTATGCAAGCCCAACAGACTATTGATAAAGATGGGAGTATTGTTGAAATACACGGAAAAGGTCGTCACGATCCTTGTGTTGTTCCTCGGGCTGTACCAATTGTTGAAGCTGTGGCTGCAATGGTGTTAACCGATTTTATGATATTGAATAAATAATAAAAAAGGGCTGAATTTTAAAATTCAGCCCTTTTTTCACATATAAAGTACTAAAAATATGATAGGAATTAAAATTCCTAATAGTGTATAAATTCCTCCCCATCCCCAAATTCCATTTTTTCCTTTATTTATAAATAGTGATGTAATTGCGAATAAAATTAAAGCTCCTGCAAAAATATCTGAAAACCAAGTCCAAATTTTATTAGGATTATAGTGCAAATAGTTTACCTCATAAAAAAGAGGTCTTTTTTTTAAGTATTCAGCTCGGCCTTGCCCATTGTTAATATCTATTAAAATTGAAGAGCCTCCTTTTAAAAAAATTTTAAGTTTATTATCGCTTGGATAATAATGTTTCTTATAATTTTCTTTATGATCAATTTTATCTAATAACAAAAGAATGTTGTTTTTTATAGTTGGTGAATTGTCTAAATTAATTGCAGTCGTAAAATGATTGATTTCAACAGAGTAATTAGGATTCCAATCACTCATATGATTTAATGCAATACCTGAAATTCCATAAATTAGAGTTGTTCCAATAAAGAAAAACCCAATATCTCTATGAAGAATTCTACTCCATTTTCGTAAATGTTTCATAAACTAAAAGAGTCTTTATTCTACTTCAGTATGTGATATGTATTTTAAAGAGTAAAAGGAGATATGGTCTTTGTTTTCGAGTTTCATTTGCTCTCTATATTGATGAACTTGATCTTTTTTAGCTTCGAATTGTTCTTTATTTGAGGTTCCTTCCGAATGACTTTTT